>Ga0209672_100616_pt1 | contig 18532 bp, 17 predicted proteins | sample AraplaCol_mMS_r2_FD_184273 | JGI IMG/M metagenome (GOLD analysis project Ga0209672, IMG submission 184273) | Arabidopsis root microbial communities from North Carolina, USA - plate scrape CL_Col_mMS_r2 (SPAdes) (version 2) | ecosystem: Host-associated > Plants > Roots > Endosphere | place: USA...
GACATGGGGAAGATCCTCGGGAAAAGGCCGACCGTTTGTCGGGGTGAGCAAAGGATGGACTTTTCCGCCCGGCGGATAATCTGCTTAAATCCGTCATCATCATTCGGATGGATCGAACAGTGGACAAGGTCGACGCCATGCGCCTGTTCGCCCGCATCGTGGAGCGCCGCAGCTTCACCTTGGCCGCGCAGGACCTGGAACTGCCCCGCTCCACCGTCACTGAGGTGGTCAAGCGCCTGGAAGCCCGGCTGGGCGTTCGGCTGCTCGAACGCACCACCCGGCAGGTGCGAGCCACCCTGGATGGCGAGGCCTACTACCAGCGCTGCTTGAGCATCCTGGCCGAGATCGAAGAGGCCGAAGCCGCCTTCACCGGGGCCCGGCCCAGTGGCCTGCTGCGGGTGGATGTGCACAGCGTGCTGGCCCGCCATTTCATGCTGCCGGGACTGCCCGGGTTTCTGGAACGCTATCCCGATATCCAGCTGCGCATCGGCGAAGGCGATCGCTATGTCGATCTGGTCCGCGAAGGCGTGGACTGCGTGCTGCGCGTGGGCAAACCCACCGACAGCAGCATGATCGGTCGCCAGATCGCCGCCCTGGTGGAGGGCACTTACGCGAGCCCCGCCTATCTGGAACGCCACGGCACGCCGACCTCGCCCGATGATCTGGACGGACACCAGATGGTGGCCTTCGTGTCCTCCGCCTCCGGCAGCGCGTTGCCGCTGGAATTTTGCGTGGACGGCGCCGTTCGCGAACGCCTGTTACCGCACGCAGTGAGCGTGGCGGGTGCAGAAATGTATGTGGCCACCGCACGGCTGGGCCTGGGTCTGATCCAGGTGCCCTGTTACCGCGTCCAGGACGACCTGGCCCGCGGCACGTTGGTGGAAGTCCTGGCGCACTGCCCACCCACGCCGTCGCCGGTCTACGTGCTGTATCCGCAGAACCGCCAGCTCTCGCCGCGCGTGCGGGTATTTATCGACTGGCTGAGCGGCGAATTCGCGGCACGGTTTCCACCGGCAATCTGACGCATCGTCGGCCCGCATGCCGACATGCGTTCCGCTGCGCGCCGATGGGCACGCTTCAGATCGGACGGCAGGCTGTTCCGATGAGCATCCAACAATGGCCTGAGGGCGAACGCCCGCGAGAAAAACTCCTGGCGCGCGGCTGCGGCGCCCTCTCCGACGCCGAACTGATCGCCGTGCTGCTGGGCAGCGGTGTGGTCGGCAAGGACGCCATCGCACTGGCGCGTGAACTGCTGGTGGTCAGCGGGGGCCTGGCTGCCCTGCTCACCGATCCGGGGGATACCATGCGCCTGCGCGGTATCGGCCCGGCCAAGCGCGCCCGCCTGGTCGCGGCACTCGAACTGGCACGGCGCACGCTGGCCGAGCAGCTCACCGATCGCCGTCCGCTGGGCAACCCGCGCGAAAGCGGCAGCTACCTCAGCGCCAAGCTGCGGCATCTGCCCTATGAGGTGTTTGGCTGCCTGTTCCTCGACAATCGCCACCGGGTGCTGGCTTTCGAAGAACTTTTCCGCGGCACCATCGACAGTGCCAACGTGCATCCGCGAGAGGTGGTGCGCGCCTGCCTGCGCCACAACGCGTCGGCGGTCATCCTCGCGCACAACCATCCCAGCGGCGTCGCCGAACCGAGTGCTGCCGATCGCTCGATCACCCGGCAACTGCGGGACGCCCTCGAGCTGGTCGGTGTGCGGGTGCTCGATCACTTGGTGATCGGCAGCGGCGAGCCGGTGTCGATGGCCATGCTGGGGTTGATCTAGCCGCGGTGACATCGCGCGGATATCGATCAGAACTTATCGGATGCCCAAAAAAACAACGGCGCGGGGGGAGATCCGCGCCGTATGGCCGTCTTGTGGGGAGAAAGGAGAGTAACGGCATGCTCCTGCCCCCGTCGGCGGGGAGGTGCCTGGGGGACGAGAGGTAGTGTGGCGTCGCCGCATGACAGCGTCGTGACGTGGATCGTGACAAATGCCGCAGGCCGGCGCGAACGATTCGTCCTGCGACTTATGCACATTCGGGCTGAGACGGCACTTTCCGTTCACATTCTCTTGAGGTCCGCAGAAGTGCGCTGCAGTCATCTGATTTAGTTAGCTATTTTTTGTGACGATGACATTTCCGTCGGAAAAACGCCGCTCAAGCTCCTGCGGCGTCCAAGCTTCCCCACAGAGTTATCCACAGACTTCCCCACTGCAACGCAGCACGCCGGTACCCGACACAAGGTGCCGGCTCGAGCGGCCCTGGTCTGATAGGATTAGGGGTTCCATCGCCGTCAGACACTTACCGTGAAAGAACAGCTGCGCGAACTGCTGCTGCAGGCCATCCGTGCCCTGCAGAACGAGGCCACCCTGCCCGCCGACCTCGAAGTGCCCCACTTCGTGATCGAGCGTACGCGCAGCCGCGATCATGGTGACTTTGCCGCCAACGCGGCGATGCTGCTGGCCAAGCCTGCCCGCGCCAAGCCGCGCGAGCTGGCCGAGAAGCTGGTCGCGGCGCTGCCGGCCAATGGGCTGGTGGGCAAGGTCGAGATTGCCGGCCCGGGTTTCATCAACTTCTTTCTCGCACCGGGCGCCTACCACGCCGAAGTCGGTCAGGTGCTCGCCGAGGGAGACGCCTACGGCCGCAGCAGTACAGGCAAGGGCGTGACGGCCGGCGTGGAATTCGTTTCCGCCAACCCGACCGGCCCGCTGCACGTGGGGCACGGCCGCAATGCGGTGCTGGGTGATTGCATCGCCCGCGTGCTCGACGCCACCGGCTGGAAGGTGAGGCGCGAGTTCTACTACAACGACGCCGGCGTGCAGATCCACAACCTGGCCGTGTCGACCCAGGCGCGCGTGCGCGGCCTGACGCCGGACGACGCCGGCTGGCCGGAAGACGGCTACCGCGGCGACTACATCGCCGACGTGGCGAAGTCCTACCTCAATGGCGACACCGTCGAAGTGGAAGGCCATGCGGTCACCGGCGCCAAGGATCCTGACGATCTCGAAGCCATCCGTCACTTTGCCGTGGCCTACCTGCGCCGCGAGCAGAACCTGGACCTGGCCGCTTTTGGCGTCGGCTTTGACGTCTATTACCTCGAGTCCTCGCTCTACAACGACGGCAAGGTGGACGAGACCGTGCGCGAGCTGGTCGCCCATGGTCATACCTATGAGGACGGCGGCGCGCTGTGGTTGCGCTCCACCGACTACGGCGATGACAAGGACCGCGTGATGCGCAAGTCCGACGGCACCTATACCTATTTCGTGCCGGACGTCGCCTACCACATGACCAAGTGGCAGCGCGGCTACGTGAACGCGGTGACCGTGCTTGGCTCCGATCACCACGGCTCGCTGGCGCGCGTGAAGGCGGGCCTGCAGGCGCTGGATACCGGCATTCCCAAGGGTTATCCGAACTACGTGCTGTACCAGATGGTGACGGTGATGCGCGGCGGCGAGGAGGTGAAACTCTCCAAGCGCGCCGGCAGCTACCTCACCCTGCGCGACCTGATCGAAGAAGCCGGCCGCGACGCGACCCGCTACTTCCTGATCGCGCGCAAGGCCGATTCGCAGCTCGTGTTCGACATCGACCTGGCCCGCACGCAGAGCAACGACAACCCGGTCTACTACATCCAGTACGCCCACGCCCGCGTCTGCCGCGTACTGGAAGAACTGGCCGAGCGCGGTCTGCCGCCGGTGGACACGACGGCCGGCATCGCCCAGCTGTCGCGACTGGACACCGAGCACGAGCAGGCCCTGTTCACCGAGCTGTCGCGCTATTCCGAAGTGGTCGAGGCGGCAGCGGCCAATCTGGAACCGCACCTGATCGCGCAATACCTGCGCGAGCTCGCCGGCTCGCTACACAGTTACTATCACGAGCACAAATGGATCGTGGACGACGCCGAGCTGCGCAACGCGCGCATCACACTGGTGCTCGCCACGCGCCAAGTCATACGCAACGGTTTGGATTTGCTGGGACTCAGTGCCCCGGAGAAGATGTAAATGGCAGCACGCAAGGGCAAGGGTCGACAGGCCGTCCGCAATAACAGCGGTGGCATGCCGGGCTGGGGTTGGGCGGTGATCGGCATCCTGATCGGTGCCGTGCTGATGTTCGCCATGCGCGGCCATCTGCCGATGGCGCCGCGCGCCGGCGACGGCCCGCAACCCAATGCCCAGGCCACGGCACAGCGCGGCAGCGATGCTGGCGCCGCCGGTACCGAATCCACCTCGGCCACCGATACCGCGCCCGCCGCGAAGAAGCCGCAATACGACTTCTACTCGGTGTTGTCGGAGAAGGAAGTGCGCATCCCCGACGCGGTGATCAGCGCGCAGGTCAAGGCCGAGCAGCAGCAGAAGCAGCAGGCCGCGCAGCAAGCGGCTGCGCAGCAGCAAGCCCAGGCCGCGTCGCAGAAACCGGCGCCGGGTCCGGCCGCCGTTGCTGAAGCCATCACGCCTGCGCCGGAATCCGCCGTGCATGCACCGGCGCCGGCACCGACTGCGGCGGCGGCGGCACCTGCCGCCAGCGGATACCTGCTCCAGGTCGGCGCCTTCCCCAGTCCGTCCGATGCCGAAACGCTGAAGGCCAAGCTCGCCATGCAGGGCTTCGTCGCCAATGTGTCGCCGGTGAACGTCAACGGGCAAACCTATAACCGCGTACGCCTGGGCCCGTTCCATTCGGCCACCGAGCTGGAATCGGCGAAGCAGCGCCTTTCGTCTGCCGGCATCAACGCGATTGCGCTGAAGGAAGGCAAATAAGCTTGGGTTCTCGCATCGCGTAAGAAGAAAGGCCGCGCACTGCGCGGCCTTTTTTTTTGAGCTCATTGTAGGAGCGCACTTGTGCGCGACCACCCGACGAAGCGGTAGCGACGCGGCTCTGCGGTCGCGCACAAGTGCGCTCCTACAAGGGAGCGGAGCGCCATCAGCCCTTGCGCTTCAACCTGATCAGCCCCGAGATATCGTCATCGCCATGCCCCTGGCTCATCAGCTCGGCGTAGTCGGCGAGCGAGCGTTCGATCACGCTGCGGTTGGTGCCGGCTTTCTCGGCGATGCCGCGCACGATGCCCAGGTCTTTGTGCAGCAGACCCAGCTTGAAGCCGACGCTGAATTCGTTGCGCAGCATGGTGGCGCCGCGCTTTTCCAGGAACCAGTTGCCGGCCGCGCCGGCGCCTAGCGTGGGTAGCAGGCGTTCCGGATCGAGACCGAGCGCTTCGGCCAGGGCGAGGCCTTCGCAGACGCCCTGGGCGATGCCCGCCACCAGCACCTGGTTGACTGCCTTGGTGGCCTGTCCCGCGCCGACGTCGCCCAGATGCGTCACCCGCAAGGCGTACGCTTCCAGCACCGGGCGGGCGCGTTCGAGCACGCCGGCATCGCCGCCGACCATCACGGAAAGCTTGCCGTTCTTTGCGCCTTCCACGCCGCCCGATACCGGTGCGTCGAGGAAATGAACGCCGACAGTGGCCAGCTTTGCAGCGGCCTGTTTGGCGGTATCGGGGGCCACGGTGGAGTGATCCACCACGATGGCGCCCTTCTTCAGATGCGGCAGGAGTGCGTCGACAGTGGAGAGCACGTCGGCATCGGCGGTGACGCACAGCGCGATCACGTCGCACTGCGCGGCGATCTCCGCCAGCGACGGCGCGAGCACGCCCAGCTCCTTGGCCACCGCATCGGCATTGGCCTGCGTGCGGCTGGCGACGGCGTGCAGCACGCCGTGGGCTTTGAGATGACCGGCCATCGGCGTGCCCATGGCGCCGAGTCCGATGAATGCTGCCTTGAGACTCATGAGTGTTCCTGGGTTTTCAATCTTCGCAGTGTACGTCGTGCGTGATGAAGGGATGTTCGGGCGTCGGTCGTTCGAACCACTCCGGTTCGTCGAGCGTGCACAACATGTCGTCCATCCCGCTGGTCCAGTGCAGCCGCATGCTGTCGACGCTGAACTCGTAATCCTTGTAGTGCCCTTCGTACGGCTTGTTTCGGTAGATCAGGTGGAACAGGTTGATCAGCGCACCACTGGCGTGGACCTCGGCCTGCTTGTAGGCGAGATGGTTGCGCTGGTCTTCCGGCACCAGCTTCATCAGGTCGTGAAGTATGCGCTGCTGGCGCTGCCGCTGCGCCATGTATTCGGTGATCAGGCGCGTGCGGCTGGAATACTGGATGTCCTTGGAACGCGTGGTGACTTCGGCGAGGTCGCGCGGAAGTTCGCCGCGCGCGCTCCACAGATCCACCTGGAACACCAGCGAATCGCGGCAGGCGGGATCGGACAGCACCTTGTACAGCGGCGTGTTGGAGACCATGCCGCCATCCCAGTAGAACTCGCCATCGACTTCGATGGCTGGGAACCCCGGCGGCAGCGCACCGGATGCCATGAAGTGCTCGACGCGCAGGTCGCCCTCGGTGTTGTCGAAGTACGCAAAATTGCCGGTGCGTATGTTGACCGCGCCCACCGAGACGCGCATCGATGTCTTGTGATTGATGCGGTCGAAATCGACCAGGCGTTCGAGCGTGGTCTTCAACGGCGCCGTGTCGTACCAGCTCGCCGAGGCAGGCGAGGCTCGCCACGGCATCAAGGGAAACGGCCGCGGTGTGAAGAAGCCGGGCTGTCCCTCCGTCAATGCGCGCAGTGCGGCCAGGCCACTCAGGCCGTTCTGCCACGGAAGCTCCCACGCCGCCGGGTCCATCGGCGGCGTGAACCAGGCAGGGAACAGCTGCGGCCGGGTGATGCTTTCCCAGAACTCGCGCAGTCGTGCCACCCGATGCTCCGGCGCGTTGCCGGCGATGATGGCCGCGTTCAGCGCGCCGATGGAAATGCCGGCCACCCAGTTCGGATGCAGGCCGGCCTGGTCCAAGGCCTCATAGACACCGGCCTGATAGGCGCCCAGCGCGCCACCGCCTTGCAGCACCAGCGCGATGGTCTGGTACTTCTGGTGGTGCTCTTGCAGCAGGTTCAGTGCGGCGGTCTTGTCGCTCGCGGTTTTCTTTCGGACGTCCATACGGATCAGCCTCGACTCACTCGGCCAGATAATCGTGTACCACGGTGCCCAGGTCGAGCGTCAGGTCCGTGATGAAGTGCAAAGCCGATTCCACCTTCAGTACCGGCAGATCGGCCACCGGGGCCAACGCATGCGGATGCAGCTCCAGCGAGCCCGGGCCGGTCCATGCACCCTTGAGCGTCACGTTGGTGGTGAAGTAGCGGACCAGTTCGCAGATGCGCGGCGTGCCGTCCACGTGCGGAATGATCTTGAGCAGATAGTTCGGCGCCGCCAACGAGGCCAGCACGGCCTGATGGTCGGCTTCGCGGTGCTTGAAGCCCATGGTGGCCTTGGCTACGCGCACCTTGCCGTAATCGAGCGTACCGACCAGGGTATCGATCTCGGTATCGAGCTGCGGGCTGGCCAGCTTTTTCGGAAAGCCCCATAGCTCTCGCCCGCCAGCGATCGGCGGATGGTCGTTCAAGTACATCGAATGCACATAGCCGCCACGCTGGCCCTGGAAGCTGACGGGGATCACCTGGCCCGATTCGGTGTAATCGCCGAATCCGGTGGAATCAGGCATGCTGATGAATTCGTACTTCACCAGCGGCTCGGTGACTTCGAGCGGCTCGGGCACCACCGCGCGCAAGGCATCCAAATCGGTGCGATAGGTGATGACCAGGAATTCGCGATTGACGAAACGATAAGGTCCCACGGGAAACGCGGGACTGGTCAACGGCATGGCGAAAGCATTGGCTTTCACGTCGGCGATCTTCATGCAAGGCTCCGGACAGACGGCCACGCGCTGCTCTTTGCTGCGCGTGGCGCGGTATCGACCCATTCCTATGGCGATCGCCCGGCGCAAACCGGGCGCGTCACTGCGATTACTGCATGTACCAGCCGTGGCTCACCACGATCGATTGTCCCGTGAGCGCGGCCGACGGGAAGCTGGCCAGGTAGAGCGCGGTCTGCGCGATGTCTTCCACCGTGGTGAAGACGCCGTCGACGGTGTCCTTGAGCATCACGTTCTTGATCACTTCGTCTTCGCTGATGCCGAGCTCTTTGGCCTGCTCGGGGATCTGCTTTTCCACCAGCGGGGTGCGTACGAAGCCGGGGCAGATCACATGCGAGCGCACGTTGTGTGCCGCGCCTTCCTTCGCCAGCGTGCGCGCAAGGCCCAGCAGGCCGTGCTTGGCGGTGACGTAGGCGGACTTGAGCTTGGAGGCTTCATGCGAATGCACCGAGCCCATGTAGATGACGGTGCCGCCGCGGTCGTCCTTGTACATGTGCTTGAGCGCGGCCTTGGTGGTGAGGAAGCCGCCATCGAGATGGATGGCCAGCATCTTCTTCCAGTCGGCGAAGGCGAACTGCTCGATCGGATTGATGATCTGCACGCCAGCGTTGGAAATGAGAATATCCAGATGGCCAAACGCAGCAACCACTTTGTCGGTGCCGGCGTTGACGGCGTCTTCGTTGGTCACGTCCATCGCAATGCCGATGGCCTTGCCGCCTGCCGCATTGATTTCGTTGGCCGCTGCGTCGGCCGCTTGCTGATTGATGTCGGCGATGCCGACCGCCGCACCGTTTTTCGCGTAAAGCTCGGCAATTGCCTTGCCCAGCCCACTGGCCGCGCCAGTGATGAGTGCCACCTTGCCGTCGAGACTTGCCATAACCACTCCTGTCGATGGGGAACGGGGAAAGCAGAAACGGTTGTCAGGCTGTCACAGCCTGGGGTGTGCATCCATAAGACGAATGGACCGGGATTCTCACTGCGTCATTCCGGCCTGCGCCGGAATGACGAGCGGGTCCTGTCGCGTCAGCGCACACCTTCCGACAGATAGGTATAGCCGGTGAGACCTTCATTCAATGTGACAAACAACTGCTCCGCTGCGGCACCTTCGACACCCGCCGTCGCGATACGTTCGCGGTAGCTGCGACGCAGGGCTTCCAGGTCGTAACCGACATAGTCGAGCATCAGGTCGGTGGTGTCGCCGCGTCGCTTGTGCGCGAAAACATACGAATCGCCGTCGACGCGCACATTCACCGCGTCGGTGTCGCCGAACAGGTTGTGGATGTCGCCCAGCGTTTCCTGGTAGGCACCGACCATGAAGATGCCGAGGCGATAGCTCTCGTCTTCTTTCAAGGCATGCAACGGCAGGCTGACGTCCACGCCTTCGGCATCGACGTAGTCATCGATGCGGCCATCGGAGTCGCAGGTGAGATCGACGATCACGCCGCGACGCGTGGGTTCTTCGTCCAGTCGCGCGATCGGAGCGATCGGGAAGATCTGGTCGATGGCCCAGATATCCGGCACCGATTCGAACACCGAGAAGTTGGCGAAGTACTTGTCGACCAGCTTTTCATCGAGTTCGTCCATGGCCTGGCGATGCGAACGCTCCGCCGGCAGCAGGCGCGTGCGCACGGCATTGGCGATGGCGTAGTACATATCGTCCAGATGCGCGCGGTGTTCGAGATTCAACTGGCCCAGCGAGTACAAGGCCTGGCCTTCGGCAAGGTGGTGCTGGGCTTCGTGGAACAGTTCCAGCGCCGGGCGCGTGTCGAGCTCGGCCCAGGTTTCGCGCAGGCGGCGCAGCACGGCCGGTTCGTGGTCGTGTGCTTCAGGGATGTTGCCTTCGGGCACCGGTTCCACTTCGGTCACGTTCACCACCATCACGGCGTGGTGCGCGGTCATGGCGCGGCCGGCCTCGGTGATGATGTGCGGCGCGGGCAGGTTTTCTTCGGCCACCGCTTCGGCGAGCGACTGCACGATGGTGGCGGCGTACTGCTCGATCGAATAGTTGATCGAGTTGTGGCTGCGCGAACGCGAGCCCTCGTAATCCACGCCCAGGCCACCGCCGACGTCGACGATGTCCAGCGGCACGCCCATGCGCTTCAATTCCACGAAATAACGCGTGGCTTCGCGCATGCCGTTGGCGATGTCGCGCACGTTGGAAATCTGCGAACCCATGTGGAAGTGCTGCAGCTTCAGCGTGTGCTTCAGATTGGCCTGGTCCAGGCGCTCCACCAGGGTGAGCACCTGGCTGGGCGACAGGCCGAACTTACCCTTGTCGCCGCCGGTGTTCTGCCACTTGCCGGCGCCGATGGAGGCCAGTCGCACGCGCACGCCGAGCAGCGGCTCGACGTTCAGCGCCTTCGCTTCGGTGAACACGTGGTCAAGTTCGGAAAGTTTTTCGATCACGATGTGCACGCGCAGGCCCAGCTTGAGCCCGATCAGCGCGAGGCGGATGTATTCGCGATCTTTGTAACCGTTGCAGATCACGATGCTGCCGGGACGCGCCATCGCCAGCACGGCCATCAGCTCGGGCTTGGAGCCGGCTTCCAGGCCGAAGCCGTGCTCGCCGGCGGCGACCAGTTCGCCGGCCACGCCGCGCTGCTGGTTTACCTTGATCGGATAGACGGCCGTATAGCCGCCCGTGTAATTCCATTCGCCGATGGCCTTGGCGAAGGCGTCCTGCAAACGCTTCAAACGATCGGCGAGTATGTCCGGAAAGCGCACGAGCAGGGGCAGACGCAGGCCTTCGGCGCGGGCGCGGTCCACGATCACCGGCAGCGACAGCGCCGGGCCGGTGGCGCCCTTGGGACGCATCACGATATGGCCGGCTTCATTGATATCGACATAGCCGTCGCCCCAATGCGGGACGGCGTAGGTATGACGGGCAGCATCGATGTTCCAGTGCTTCGACATGGAGGGCTCCTTGTTTTACGGGTGTAACACCCTGGACATGTCGTCGCAGCGGCGAGCCTTGACGAAACAAAGTCAGCTGGGCCGGAAGCCTCGCACGCCGCGGGGCCGCAGCTGACCTGGCGTACCGCGGGCAGCTGGGCACGGCGGTACGGACGGCTATTGTAACGGCGTCTTGTGACAATGTGCCGAAGATCCGGGCGCCTCCGGGCACCCCCGAGACCCCGTTCGGCTACAATTACGGATTCTTTGAACCCATTGATCGTCAGGAACATCCCCATGTCGCAGCATCCCAGCTGGTTCACCGAAGCCCACCAGGCCTCCGGCTCCTCCATCGGCTACCGCGTGGAGAAGCTGCTGCACGCCGAGAAAACGCCGTTCCAGACCATCGAGATCTACCAGACCACCGACTGGGGCAACCTGATGGTGATCGACGGCTGCGTGATGCTGACCAGCCGCGACAATTTCCTGTATCACGAAATGATGACGCACCCGGCCCTGTTCACCCATGCGCGCGCCAAGCGCGTGGTGATCATCGGCGGCGGTGACTGCGGCACGCTGCGTGAAGTGCTCAAGCACGAGGAAGTGGAGCACGCGGTGCAGGTGGAAATCGACGAGCGCGTGACGCGCCTGGCCGAGCAGTATTTCCCGGAACTGTGCGACTCCAACAACGATCCGCGCGCCGAGCTGCTGTTCATCGACGGCATCAAGTACATGGCCGAGGCCGAGCCCGAATCGCTCGACCTGATCATCGTGGACTCCACCGACCCGGTCGGCCCGGCCGAAGGCTTGTTCAACGCGGCCTTCTACAGCAGCTGCTACAAGGCCCTGCGCCACGGCGGCATCCTGGTGCAGCAGTCCGAGTCGCCGATCGCGCACCTGGAGCTGATCAAGTCGATGCGTTCGGCCATGCGTACCGCCGGCTTCAGCGCGGTGAAGACCCTGCCGTTCCCGCAGCCGTGCTACCCCACCGGCTGGTGGAGCTGCACCATGGTCCGCAAGGGTGGCGATCTGGCCGGCTTCCGCGAGCGCGGCGCGCTGAGCAAGAACTTCCCGACCCGCTACTACAACGCCGATATCCACAAGGCGGCGCTGGCCCAGCCGGAATTCATGCGCGAAGCGCTTGGGGAGTGAAGCCGGCCGCTGAGCGGCCTGTGAAGCCGCTCGCTTACGCTCGCTGGAAATGGTGAATGGAAAGAGCCCGCGCACTGAGCCGGGCCCGGGGCCTTGACCCCTTTACAGGCCCGCGCCAGCGAGCCGGCTTCACCATTCACAGGCGCCAAAGGCGCCGACTACTCAAAACAGCGTCTGCCGGGCCTTCGGCATAAGCACCAACACCAAAGTGGCCAGCGGCCCAAACACCAGTGACAGCAGGAACCACAGCAGGCCGCTGCGGTTCTTGCCTTGGGCGAGGCCCGCGTTGATCAACGCCAGCGTGCCCCAGCCCACGAACCAGGGCGCCGCACGGCCGTCGGCCAAAAAAGAAAGATCGTTCACGTGGTTTTCTCCTGTGCTGCGCAGGATGACGTATCACCCCGGGGCGTCGCGAAGCGGCCATGCTAACAAGCTGGGACGCATTCTCCCGCCCTGCGCGTCCAGCGGATCAGGCGAGCTTAATCCTCGGACGTTATCCTGATTGTTGGCTCAGTGTAAGGACTACTCGATGCTTGGACGGCGCTTCTTCACATTTGCCCTGGTGCTGGCCGCGGCCTGTGGCCCGGCTTTGGCGGCCAAGGCCCCCGCAAAAACGCCGCTCGCTGCCCCGGATGCCACCTCGCCCGCCCGCCGCCAGGCGCTGCTGCAATACCAGAAGGATCTGGTCAGCGTGACCGCCCCGCAGGCCGATCCGATCCCGCTGATGGGCGCCGCCTTGCTGGCCCGGCCCCTGTCGGACCAGCCCGATTTCAACAGCTACCACACCCTGATCGACCGCGCCGCGGCCGCCCAGGGTGCCGGTCCGGAGATCAGCTGGGCCCGCCTCAGCGACTGCGATGCCAAAGCCGCGGACTGCCCCAACGCCGACGCCGTGGCCAAGCTGGTGCAGCAGGCGCCGGACAATGCGGCCGTATGGCTGCTCAAGCTGGGCCAGGATCTGCGCGACGGCAAGAACGACGACGCCCGCCAGGATCTGGCCAAGGCCGCCGCCTCCAAGGTCTACGACGATTACACCGGCGCGACGTTGAAGGCCCTGGCCTCCACCGTGACCGTGCTGCCGCCACCCACCAACGTGGTCGGGCCGCTGTCGGCCACCAATGGCGCGGACGTGCAGCTGACCCTGGTGTTCGGTCTGGCCGAAGGCCAACCGCAGCCGGCGCTGCAGGCCACGGCCCGGCTCTGCGAAGAGAATGCCGACAAGGCCCCGATCAAGGCGGACTGCCTGGCCCTGGGCAAGCTGCTGGAATGGGGCTCCAGCCCGCTGGCCCGTTCGCTGGGTCTGCATCTGCGCGAAGTCCTGGCCGATGATGCATCCCAACAGGAAGACGCCAAGCGCCTGCGCCGCAACCTGGTATGGCAGGTGCAGAGCTTCTCCCAGCTATCCGTGCGCGCCAAGGGCGATACCGCGGTGGCCCAGCATCTGCTCAAGCTGGCCCGCTCGGGCGGCACGCAGATGAGCCTGGTGCTGACCGCCCTGCACGACTACGACATGCCGGTCGATGCGCCGTCCGACTGGGAGCCATCCAAGGCCGGCTGATCGCCACGCCGATGCAGGCAACGCCAGCCTCACAAGTCGGCACTCATGCTTGCATCCGCGCCCCGGCCATCGTGTAGGCTGGGGCCCGGCTTGGACACTGGGGCGGCATCATGCTGACGGTACTGGTAGCAAGCAGCAAAGGCGGTTGTGGCAAGAGCACGCTGGTCACGCAATTGGCCTCGCACTGGGCGCAGGATGGCAAGCACACCGCCATCGTCGACGCCGACCGGCAGAAGTCGGGTTTTCGCTGGGCAGCCAATCGCCCCGACAACGTCCCCGGCGTATTGGCCGTGGAAGGCGGTCGCCGCTCGATGGAGAAACTCCCTCCCGATACGCAGCGCGTACTCATCGATACGCCCGCCGGCTCGCAGGAAAAAGACCTGGAGCCCTATCTGGAGAAAGCCGACATCGTGCTGGTGCCGGTACTGCCGTCAACCTTTGACCTCGATGCCACGTTCGGCTTTCTCGAGGAACTCAAGCAGATCAATCGCGTCAAACGAGGCAAGTTGCCGGTGGGCCTGGTCGGCAACCGCCTCAAGCCGTGGACCAACGCCAGTCAGGACGCCATGACACAGCTGTCCGAGCAGGCGCCGTTTCCGCTGGTGGCGCAGTTGCGTGACAGCCAGGCCTATGTGCTGCTGACCGCGCTGGGCAAAGGGATCTTTGATTACGGGTCGGAAAACGTGCGTAGCCATCAGGAGGACTGGAAACATCTGCTTCGCTGGATCAAGCGCCAGCACTGAAAGGCCCAAGCGTGACGCGGTGCGGCCAAACGGTGCTCTGTTCTGCTCAGCGAGGGTGGCATGATGTCCAGCAAGTCGGCGAGGTGGGAGGCGCGGCGTGGCGCAGGCGGTTGGCCTGGGCCGGCCGGGCATCGCGACCCGCGGGCCCACGGAAGCAGTGGCCCTGCCACTGCGTAGTACAGCGTATTCCCAGGAGCCAACCATGCACGAACTCATCCTGTTGCGTCACGCCGAAGCTCAGCCGGCTCCCACCGGCGGCGACGACCACAGCCGGCGCCTGAGCGGACGCGGGGAGCAGGAAGCCAAAGCCGCCGGCAAATGGCTGGCGTCGCACGGCGTGAAGCCCGATCGCGTGCTGTGCTCCCCCTCCGAGCGTACGCGGGCCACGGCAGCGCTGGCCCTGTCCGCCTACAGCTATGTCCCGGTCACCGAGTTTGCCGACGACATCTATGACGCCACGCCCGGCGAGCTGCTGGCCCTGCTGGACCAGCATGGCGATGCCGGCACGGTGGTCCTGGTCGGCCACAATCCCGGCATCGAACGGCTGGTGGCGCTGCTGGTCGAAGGCCGCTCCGACGAATTCCGCGGCATGCCGCCCGCGGCCCTGGCCGTGCTTCATCTCGATGGCGCACTTGAACCCGGCAACGCCCGCCTGGATGCTTTCTGGTCCCCATGAGTTTGCCGTACGTCAGCTGCTGTCTTGTGCTGTTGTTGCTCACCCTGCTGCCGGCACAAGCAGCGGATTACCGCATTGATCCCGCCCGCTCGCATGCCGATTTCGGCGTGAAGCTGTTCTGGCTGACCCAGCTCAACGGCCGCTTCCAGGAGATCGACGGCGACGTCACGCTCAGCAGCCTGCATGACACCGCCATCGTCGACGCCCACATCACGGTGGAGAGCATCCACATGAACTCCGACCGCATCCGCCGCTGGGTGCTGGCACCGGAATTTTTCGATGCGTCGCGTTTTCCTTCGATCCATTTCGTATCCGAACCGATCTCGCTCGCCATGCTGGAAAAAGGCGGCGACCTGGACGGCGAGCTGACCATGCGCGGCGTCACCAAGCCCGCGCATTTCGAAGTACTGCCCTCGCACTGTCCGCTCGACCTGCCGCAGCAATGCGTGATCTCCGTGCGCGGCACCATCCAGCGCAGCGACTTCGGCATGAGCAACCATCGCACGGCCATTTCGGACCAGGTGCAGCTGGGCATGATGATTAGTCTGGATTACGCCGCACGTTCAGCCACCACTGACTGAGTGCGCCACGGTCTCCCGTATCATCGCGGCATGCGCCAACGCTGGATCGCCGTCTCCTTTGTGCTTGTAGCGATCCTGATCCTGTCGGGATGCAGCGTGTCGCCCTCGCGCATCCGGCGTGCCGATGCCGCCGTCGCCGCGGGCGTGGAGCGCCAGCTCAATTGCGGCCATCCCGACCATTGCGCGATCGCCTCGCCGCTGCTCGATGCCGCGCACCAGGCGATCAGCGACTCCACGTCCGACGAGCCGGTGCACGTGGTCACCCTGCTCAACGACAGCGAAGCGGCGATGGTCGCTCGCCTCAACCTGATCCGCGCCGCCCAGCACAGCATCGATGTGCAGACCTACATCTGGGACCAGGACGATGCCGGCCAGCTGGTGCTCGACGAACTGATCAAGGCCGCGCGGCGCGGCGTGAAAGTGCGCATCCTGGCCGACCAGTTGTTCTCCTTCGGCGACCCGGTGCTGCTGGAGCGGCTGGCCACGGTGCACGAGAACCTCGAGGTACGCCTGTACAACCCGACGTTCCACGAGGCGCAGACCTCGGTGGTGGAATTCAGCGCGAGCATCGTGTGCTGCTTCATGACGTTCAACCAGCGCATGCACAACAAGCTGCTGCTGGTGGACGACGCGATCGGCATCACCGGCGGTCGCAACTACCAGGACCGCTATTTCGACTGGGACGACGACTTCGATTACGTCGATCGCGACGTGATGGTGGGCGGCCCGGCCGCACACGAAATGGCCGCGAGCTTTGACACCTTCTGGAATCACAAGCGCTCCACCCCGCTCACCCACCTGCGCGACGTCAACCGCTACCTGCTCGACGATGTCCATCCCGGCCCCCTGGCGGGCCCGCACTACGCGCATCCGCAGCGCGTGGCGCGCGTGGTGGAGGAAGCCGGCGATGCGGCGTGGATCGACGATGTGCTGGTGTCCGACACCTTGCGCACCGGCCGAGTCGACTACTTCAGCGATCTCCCGGCCAAGACCGACGAGCCCGGGAAACGCAGCGCCCATGAGTTCACCACGCATCTCATGCGCATGGTCGGGTCGGCGCAGCACGAGGTGGTGTTGCAGACGCCGTACCTGGTGATGAGCGACCGGGCCAAGGCGATCTTCGAACGGCTGCACCAGGGCGAATCGCCGCCGCGTATCGTGGTGTCGACCAACTCGCTGGCCTCGACCGATGCGTTCGCGGTGTATGCGCTCTCGTACAAGCATCGCAAGCGTTATCTGAAGGATTACGGATTCGAGATCTACGAGATGAAGCCGCATGCGGCGGGTCCGGCCGAAGACAACGCCGATGCCGCGGCCGATGAAGGTCCCCAGCCGCTTGCCCAAGGCGGTGCGCAGGCACGCCATCGGGTGGGCACGGAGCGCGGCCTGCTCGGCAGTCGCAGCACCGCGCGCCGCAACCGCCCGGCGCCGCTGACCACCACCGGTCGCCGCTTCGGCCTGCACGCCAAGTCGCTGGTGGTCGACGACGACTTCGCCATGGTCGGCTCGCACAATTTCGATCCCCGCTCGGACCACTACAACACCGAGGCGGGCGTGATCGTCTACGACGCGCGCTTCGCCAGCGAATTGCGCGACAGCATCCTGCGCGATACGCAGCCGGAGAATGCCTGGGTGATCGCCAAGCGTGAGCAGAGCAGCCTGAGCATGGCCATCGGCGATTTCTCCGCCAGCCTGCCCATCTTCGACCTGTGGCCGTATCGCTACGCCACCAGCTACGACCTCAAGGCGGGCTGCACACCGATGCGTCCCAGCGATCCGGCCTTCCTGAGCTGCTATACGCCGGTGGGCGACTTCCCGGATGTCGACGTGTCGCCCAAGCTGATCTATACGCGTTTGATCACGGCCTTCGGCGCGGGCGCGCAGGGTGTGCTCTAACCAACGCGTCGCTTTCTGCAGCAACGCACTTGCGAGTGACAGGCCAACGGAGCGGTGACGCCGTGGTCGCGCACGACGCGCGCTTACAAAGAAGCCGCGTGGCTGTCGTCGAACCGCATGACGAGCAGGCCGCTCAATCCGTCCGGATGATCGCCGGGCACGGCGAATCGCCAGCGCTCCGCCGTGCGTAAGGCACGGTCATCGAGGCCCGCGTTTCCACTGGATTCGGCCACGACCGCCTGCCCCACGCGCCCCTCGCCGTCGACCGTCAGACGCAACACCACGCGCCCGCTGGCGAACGCGCTGCGCTGCAGCCATGCCGCAGGCAGCGACGGCATGTCGACCGGCGTAAGCGTGGGCAGGGATGCCTCCGGCCGCACCGGCGGGGTGGCCGGCTGCGCGATCGCGCCGGCAGCCACGCGTCCGCCCGTGGCGGGCGCATGCGGATGGCGGCGCAACACCATTCGCACTTTGTCGTTGCTGTGGGCGGAGGAGATACCCGGCGGGCCTATCCATTGATCGGTCAGCGTGCTGAGCCAGGCGGTGCCCGCAACGCCGATCGCCAGCGCGAGCAGGCTCAGGCTGGCGGTAGTGCGGAGACGAAACATCGGAGGCAATGAGGGCGGGACGAACCCGCTCAGCGTTCGAGGATGGCGGTGACGCCCATGCCGCCCGCCGTGCAGATGGAGATCAGGCCGCGGCCCGAACCCTTCTGTTCGAGCATCTTGGCCAGCGTGGCGACGATGCGTGCGCCGGTCGCGGCGAACGGGTGGCCCACGGCAAGGCTGGAGCCGTTGACGTTGAGCTTGGCCGGATCGATCGCGCCCAGCGGCTGGTCGAGGCCCAGGCGGTGCTTGCAGTAGTCGGCGCTTTCCCATGCACGCAGCGTGCACAGCACCTGCGCCGCGAAGGCTTCGTGGATCTCGTAGAAATCGAAGTCCTGCAGCGTGAGCCCATGGCGCGCCAGCATGCGCGGCACGGCCACGGTCGGCGCCATCAACAGGCCTTCGCCGTGCACGAAATCGACGGCGGCGACTTCCGCATCGCGGAACCAGGCCTGCACTTTCAGGCCGCGCGCGGTAGCCCATTCCTCGGTGCCCAGCAGCACCGCGGCGGCACCGTCGGAGAGACCGGTGGAATTGCCCGCCGTGAGCGTGCCGTGGCCAGAGGTCCGGTCGAATGCCGGCTTCAGCGAGGCCAGCTTCTCCATGGTGCTGTCCGGACGCAGGAAGCCGTCGCGTTTCAAACCGCGGAACGGCACCACCAGATCCTCGAAGAAGCCCGTTTCAT
>Ga0209672_100618_pt1 | contig 18512 bp, 21 predicted proteins | sample AraplaCol_mMS_r2_FD_184273 | JGI IMG/M metagenome (GOLD analysis project Ga0209672, IMG submission 184273) | Arabidopsis root microbial communities from North Carolina, USA - plate scrape CL_Col_mMS_r2 (SPAdes) (version 2) | ecosystem: Host-associated > Plants > Roots > Endosphere | place: USA...
GCTGGCCCGTTTCGTTTCCTCGATACCGCTCGATAAGTCCGTCATTGTGGGTCTCCCTCCGGCACGCCGGCTGCAAGGCACGTGGGGCGTGCGTCGATGGGGAATCATGCTACCCGGCGTCGCGCAGAATTTGCGTTTGTTCTAACTGTGATTTCCATCTCAGATAGTGTAAATATTCTGCTTTATCGCGCGATTCCGGAATGTTTGGACTATGACTACGACTACAAGGCGTCTCGACCGCATCGACATTGGCATCCTCAATCAGCTCCAGCAGAACGCGCGGATCACGAATGCGGAGTTGGCGAAATCGGTCAATCTGTCGCCGACGCCCTGCTTCAATCGCGTGCGCGCGCTGGAAAAACTCGGGCTTTTCAAACAACAGGTGACGTTGCTCGATCCCGAGCCGCTCGGGCTGAGCATCAACGTGTTCATTCAGGTGAGCCTCGAAAAGCAGGTCGAACACGCGTTGCAGCGGTTCGAGAAGGCGATATCGGAGCAGCCCGAGGTGATGGAGTGTTATCTGATGTCAGGCGATGCGGACTATCTATTGCGTGTGGTGATGCCCGATATGCGTGCGTTGGAGCGCTTCATCATCGAGCGGCTGACGACGATTCCCGGCGTGTCGAACATTCGATCCAGTTTTGCGCTCAAGCAGGTGCGGTATAAGACGGCGTTGCCGTTGCCCACGGCGGGGATGACGCTTGTCGATCCAGTGCGGTAGTCATCCCACTGGCTTGCTACGGCTGCTCGATGGCCCAATTCACCGCTGCCTCCGCATGCAGCGCAGTGGTATCGAATACGGGCAAAGACGAATCGGCCGGCTTGATCAACAGCGTGATTTCCGTGCAGCCGAGGATCACGGCTTGCGCGCCGTCGGCCGCCAGTTCGTCGATGATTTGCCGATATCGCGCTCGCGACGATTCACGGATGTCGCCGTGGCAGAGTTCGTCGTAGATGATTCGATGTACGTCGGCTCGGCTTGCTTCGCTCGGCACGACGGCTTCTATGCCGTACCGATCGCGCAGACGGCCGATGTAGAAACTCTGTTCCATCGTGTAACGCGTGGCGAGAAGCCCGACGCGCTGGACACCTGCTGAGCGCAACGCTTTGGCCGTCGGATCGACGATGTGCAGAAACGGGACCGTTATCGCTTGCTCGATCGACGCATAAACCCGGTGCATGGTGTTCGTCGCAAGCAGAACGATGTCAGCGCCGCCGCGTTGCAACTGGAGTGCGGCTTCGGCCATCAAGGTGCCCGTTCGATCCCACTCACCGGCGCGTTGCAGCGCCTCGATTTCGGCGAAATCGACAGTCATCATCAGACTGCGGGCGTTGTGATGTCCGCCCAACTTCGCTTTGGCATAGCGGTTCAGTAGCCGATAGTACTCGGCTGACGACTCCCAGCTCATACCGCCAATTACGCCGATGGTTTTCATGATTGCTCCCGTGCGTTCGTGCTGATCGCTATCCGAGCGACGTTGCTTGCCGACTCGGCAAACCGCATGGTTTCCCATAAATCACTGAGGCACCCGACACGGTTCGCGAGGTTCGCGGCAGTACAGTCCCGGCCGGGGCGGCGGTGGGGTCGCCCTCGCGCCCCATGTATCGCACCGCTGTTTTGTGGGCGGCGTATTCCGGGCGTCTGATTTTTTTCGATCGTGGGCACACAGCATTCTCGCTCACCAAGAATGAACGGCGGTTCAACCATCGCACCTCGTTCATCTTTTTGCTCCTGGCAAAGGATTCTCGGTCCGCGATACACACGCTCCGATATCTGACTCATGCCCGTGAACACAGACCAGCAGCAGGCCACGCACCTCACCGACGACGACCGCGAGTTCCTTCACGCTGTTCAGGACGACGTCATCCGAACGCACGCCCACCTTCGTGATGATCCTGCGTTGCAAGATCGGCTCGCCATGGCTTATTGGGAAGCCAAGCGTAAAGGGCTCACGCAAGAGGCGTTGCTCGCCGCCTTCATGCTCCTGGAAATCGATGCACCGGGCTTTCATCGCCACCCGATGATTGCTGGATGGCTTGGAGAGCCCGGCGCGTCAATCGACGAACGCTTCGCTGACCTCCTCGATGTGCTTCGCAGCAAGCTTGGACACGCCAGCGAGGAAGGTTAATGGCAAAAGCTCGCCCTTCCCGTCTCGAACAAGCGGCCATGGCTCTAGTGGCACTGCTGGCGGCTGTGGGGAATGCCGTCCGCGGGGTCATCGAACAAGCATCGCACGATTCCGAGCGCAACGAAAACGCGAAGTCGAGGGCCGATGTATCGGCGATCCCGAGGATCGACAGATCTCGCGATCGCTGCTCAGCAGAGCGCGGACAGCTCGTCGTTCGCAGATGGCATATGTCCAAACTGTCTCGCGAGTACCAAGCCCGAGTTACCGGATTCAAGCCTTACACCGAGTGGAAATTCGAGAGGATCGAGTTCGACGGCTTTCACGCTCAAGAGTGCCGACTGCAAGAAGCGAAGGCTCGATACGATCAGTTCTTTAATCGAAAGACTGGTCGACCACGGCCGTTCTATGAAACCCGCGGTGCCGAGCGTGTCGTCGAACAAGCTCGCCGTCAGTGCCAAGTCATCAGGAGCAACCCGTCAGCGAAACTAACTTGGTACTTCATGCAACCAATCTCCCATCGCTATTTTTGTGCTCGTTTCGTGAAAGAAAGCTTCCCCATTGAATGTTTGTTATATCCCTAACATGCAAGTAGATCTAATTTTTCATCTGCAGCAGACCACGCTTCCTTCGCATGAGGAGCATCTTCGATATCTTTGGAAGGTGGCCAAAGTGCTAGAGCAGTTCGGATTCCCGATCGAGAACTGGTACCCGTCAGCTTCGACACAAAAGAGATCTCTGGCTAACCCGGCGTTCGACCGCAACGGCCCCACGCCTGTAGCCGTCGGCATGCTGCGAGCGAAAGATAAGCGCGTTGCACTCGACAACTACCGAATAACGAGTGTCTGGAATGGGGTATCGAAAGGGCGCGCGTGCGCGTTCTCCGTCTCACTGTCCACCGACGCTGGACTTCCGAGGTGCGTGCTTCATCTCGGACTCTATGAAGTCGACGAACTCGACCACCCCATCAACATGAAGCGGTTCATTTTCGGGTTACTCGATATATGGCCGGCTGCCTGCGAAGCGACTGCCGGCCCGTTGATGTACTACACCATGCACCAGGTTTTTCCGAGACGGCCGGGGGCCGGTTGGATGCTATATCTTCCCCGTCCGATCACTGCGAACGAATTGCCCGAGGCGGCCGAACTCGTGCCCGTTATGCATGGGCACAAGCAACTTGGCACGCTTATCGTCAGTGTTGCCGACCGGGTCTTCTCGGTCGACGAGCCGGAACATATCAAGATCGCCAATGCGATCGAAGTGCGATTAGCCGATCAAGACATCCTGCCTCGGTAGGTTGCCGAGGTGATCGCGAACGGAACCGCAACAGAGGTGGAGATCGTGGACTACCACTAGGCACGGATTCACGTAGTGCAGCGGATAGACAGTAGAGGCAGGAGTTATGCCCGTAAGGGCGAAAGGAACGACAAATGGCACGTGATATCCCTCTGGCCACTCCGGGAGAGATCCTCGCGCTTGATTGGCTTGAATCCATGGGCATTTCGCAATACGCGCTCGCGAAAGCGATCGACGTATCGCCCCGTCGCATCAACGAAATCGTAAAGGGCGAACGAGCGATCACTGCAGATACGGCCGTGCGGCTCGGTGCGTTCTTCGGCACAGATCCGCAGAGCTGGATGAATCTGCAAACGCACTATGACACCGAAATGGCGAAGGAGAAGCTGGGTGTCGCAAAGCTTGCGGAAATCCGGCGACACTCCATTGCCGCGTGAGTGTTGCCCGCGTAAGCGCGAACCGACTCGCCCTCGCCGCAGCAAGCGCTTACCCGCCATATTTGCGGTAGACGATATACCGCGCTAGGCTCACCGCCGCGTTTTCGTCCGGCGCACCAGCACTCCGGTGCCGATCCTGCACCGCTACTAACGTTTTGCGCAGTTACCAGGCCGGCATTAGTAGAACCGGGAGTTATGCCCGTAAGGACGAAAGGAACGACAAATTGCACGTGCCAACGGGTCAGTCAATCAGCACGTGCACATCGACGCGCGAGGCGACGGCTCGCACGACCTTCTGCGTGCCGTGGCCGGGATTTGTCGCCGTTTCAACCGACACGAGTCCTGCCGCGAGCAATGCGTCGATGTCGCGTTTTACGGCACTGCGATCGCGATGCAGGCGCGCGGCGATATTTGTGATCGAGGCTGGCTTCGCCTTAACCGTACGAAACACGCCGATGCGCGCCTGCGTGAGCAATTGCACGGCCTCAGCCGGGTCTTCGAACGTTACGATGTGGGTTTCCGCGAGCCGCTCGCCGCGGTCGGCTTGGCGCGCGAGGCGTTTGCCTCGTGCGAAGAAGTCCGCCTCCGTGCCGGTGCCAATCTGCGTCCTGCTCATGGTTTGCTCCGCAATGCGGTCCAGTCACGCGCGAACTGGTCCTCGATGTCTTCGAAGCTGACAAAGCTAGACCTCGCGCCGCAATTCGCCGTTACCGCGCCGTTTCGTGATGACGCGGCACTCGTCGTGGATCTTCTTTTCAGCCATGATCCAGATTAGCATGGCTGGATAGTTTGCGCGAGGGCGCTCGCGAGCGGCGCATCGGCAGCGATGCCCGACACTGTTCGGCAAAAACGACTGAACAGCTGAGCAAAATCGTTCGCAACTGTACATGTCATCAATTCAGCTTTGATCAAACAATATGGCCACGCCGCAGTTTTTTGCTGGAGCGGCTTGAGGCTGGCCAGGCTATGCGCGCAATTCAGCTCTCGGTCTGGCCAGCGCCAATCCGCCTGCGCGGTATTCGATGTCCCGAGCCACATCACACCGAAAAGATCGACAGATGGTCACATCGCAATCGCTATACCGGTCGGAAAACGATGAAGCACCATCCGTCCGCATCGGCGCACTGGCTCCGCTGACACGGCCCGGCTTGGTCGAAGCAGGTCAGCACCTTCTTGCCGGCCTTGAACTGGCCGTTCACGACGTGAACGACGCCGGCGGCATTCAGGGAAAACCGATCGAACTGATCGTTCGAGACACCGCAGGCGATCCCCAAAGAGCCACAGCAGCCGTAGATGAATTGGCTCGCCTCGGCGTAGCCGCGTTGGTCGGCGAATATCACAGCGTCGTCGCTCGGGCCGCCGCTGCGCGTGCCGATACCCTCGGCCTGCCCTTCCTTTGCTCTTCAGCGGTGCTCGACGCGCTCACCGATCAGCCAACGGATTGGGTCGCTCGCCTGGCGCCGGCACAGTCCCACGGTTGGCGAATCTATGCGGAGTTCCTTTTCAATGCGGGCCATCGACGAGTTGCTGTTGCCCTTCAGCCAACGATCTACTGGACATCGGGAACCCGAATCCTCCGCGATTACTTTGCGGCACGCGGCGGCGCAGTCCTTGAACTGGATATGAGCTCGCTTGCGCCTACTGCCGTATGCGACGAACTGGTCGGCAACCGCGCGACAGCGCTGCTTCTGCTGGTCGGCCATCCGGAGCCGGCGGTATCTCTCGTCCGAACCATCCGCCGCGACAAGCGGCTCACCGACCTACTGATGGGCGCGCCGGCAGGCCAACCGGAATTCGCCGAGTGGGAGAAACTGCTTGGCGACGACGGCGCTTCGATCTCATTCCTGCGCTATCTGCCCGAGCGCCTCAGTGCGCTGGGGGCGCGTGTCGAGTCCGCGCTTCGCGAGCGACTCGGCGAACCGCCCTCCTTCGTGGCGTTCGAAGGCTACGATGCGCTCATCGTTCTCGCCGATGTGTTGCGGTCTCACCATGCAGTTGATCGGGCGAGCATTGCCGAGTCGTGGTTGCGCGTTGTCGTCGAAGGTACCCGCGGGACGATCCGGTTCTCCCGAACACCGGGCATCAGTGTATGGCAATGGACTTGGCCGCGAGTCCAAGTCGTCGATCGCGATCCGAATCAACGCGACCGCTTTCGGGTTCGCCATACCGACTGAGGGCAAAGCAATTGAAGGTCTTTCTTTGCTCTAGGCGGCGCGCAGCCCCCACGGGGTCGGTGCCAGCGTAAACAGGACGGGCGCCGGAGCGAATCGCGAAGGGCTGGCGGGGGGCAGGTGGCTTTCCGCGGGCCGCAATGCCCGCATGAGGGCGCGCGAGCCGAAGGACTCCCGTTCTTCCTGCTGCGTCAGGGTATGGATGCGCTCGCGAATTCCCAGCACGTGGGCCATTGCGTTGAAAGTTCGGATATAAGTCAACACGATGCGCGCGCAGTGCACATCGAGCGGTGCCACAACGGTGCGCGCCTTGACCGCGCGCAGCAACCGGGCAGTTGTATCGATGGTGGTCAGATGGACGGGCGCGGGGAGTGCATCGGGCAAATAATATCGACCGCCGTCGAACACGACATTGCCATCACCGCCGACGTCCAAATGCTCTCGGGTCCCATTGATGTATTTGATGGCGCGAGATACGAAGTCGCGCACGCTATCGATCTCGGCCGGGGCGGAGTCATGAACGATACGCTCATAGAAGGACTCGAGCCCACTTCCTTGTATGCAGTGCTTGAAAGCGGCCTCATCGAACGGAACCGGCTTATTGAGTAGCCAGGCATCGTTCATGTATGCATACAGATCGTCCGATGTCGGATCGTCCGCGAGCTCGACAAAGCGCAGGCTTACACTGAAGTGTCGTGCGGACGGGCGCGCTAGCGCCTCGACGCGCTGTTGTATGCGCACCAGCGCCGGGAAAAGGTAGGTCCCGTCCGGATCGAGCGCAGGCCCGACGCGCGCACCTAATGGGCGCGTGCCTCCGGCGAGCAGATGTTGGAGCACCGCGCCGCGTACGGGCATCTCTTTGACCGCTACCGATTGGCGAGGCACGCTGCCCGGCGGAAACGCGCGCTCCAGTCTCCGGTACCGCCTCGCCTCGAGCTTCGCGATCTCACGGCCCTCTTCCCAGAGCGTTTCGGGCATCGGGTCACCGCCCGTGCGGTTGAAGAGGGCGTTCCAATTAGCCAGGAGACTCATCAACCAGACGCTGACCTTGACGACTTCGTCGGGCTTGCTGGGATCATCGTAGACCGCATTGTCGTTGCCATGTCCGAGCGGCTCGAGCTCGCCGGGCGGCAGCGGGTAGATGCGTGGCCAGATCCACTTGTTTGCCAGCTCGCACCGCTTTTCGGGTGTGGTCACCGATACTTGCATCGCGCGTCGAAATTCGCCTTCGTCGAAAGTGCTGCCGATCACGCCCCTCGCATAGTGGGCGAGCGTGGGCAGAGTAGCCTCGATTTGCAGCCCTGTCTGCCGGCGCAGCAGCATCGCTTCGGGAGGGCGGCTCGGTCGCGCGCGAAGCGCGCCCAAAAGGGCGTGATCTGGCACGTGATGAGGCATGGCCGCCGCCTCAGGCGTGCGGGCCCCCACGCTTGACGCCTCGTGCGGCTGCCGGGGCAGCGCAGAGGTCGACGAGCCTTCGATGCGATCGCTCATAGGTACATGTCTGACGGCCACGGGCGCCGACGTTCGGGGCGAGTTTAACCACGTGTAAGCATAGTGTCCCCGCACGCGCCGCGCCGCGACCATCGCGAAACGCGAGGTCGTGTCGCGAACCGTTCGCGGTGGCCAAGCAGGTGCAATACAACCCGCCATTAGAGCCGGGAACGGCTGGTCAAGCACGCGCACTTTAGCCAAAGCTCACGTGATATACCGGGGGCAGGTGAGCGGAGACTTCGTGCCAGCTCTCGCCTGAGTCGTCGGAGGTCCATAGCCCGCCAGTCGTCGAACCCATCGCGAGTCTCGTACCGGTTGAATCGATCGCGAGCCCATGCCGGTAGACCAGATCGTAAGCAGGCGCGGCCGGCAGGCCTTGCGAGAAACGCTCGAACGTGCGCCCTCCATCGCGGGTACGCGTGACGACGAAGCAGCCATCGACAGGAATACGACAAGCATCCTTGACCGCGGGCACGAACCACGCCGTGTCGGGTTCTTGTGGGTGCACCACGACCGCGAAACCGAAGCTCGACGGTTGCGCCTCGATACGCGACCAGTGCTCGCCCCCATCTGTCGAGCGAAAAATCCCACAATGATGCTGCGTCCATAGGACATCCGGCGACGCTTCGCAGTGAACGACCCGATGCGGGTCTTGAACATTCGGTTCGCCGCGTCGCTCGGGCGGCATATAGTCCGCCTCCATGCCCTCCGCCGTGATGCGCCATGAGTCTCCGCCGTCGGCGGTTTGCCAGACACCGCCCGATGAAACGCCAATCGTCACGTGGCGGCTGTCGCGCGGATCGACCAGCACCGAGTGGATGCCCGCATGGTCATATCCGCCGCCCATCCACTCGCGACGCTCGGGACGGTCCCACAGCGGGCGATTCAACGTCCAGCTTTCGCCGCGATCGTCCGAACGAAACAGGCCGCCCGGTATCGTGCCGGCCCAGAGCGTGCCGGGTTCATCGAAGCCACCCGGCTCGAGTGTCCAGATTTGTTCGAGCGACCAGAGGGGCTCGGTGACAGGCGGTGCAGCTTCGGTCGCCGCGGGCGCGGTTGCGCTGTCAGCGTCACCGGCTCGGGCAAGTGCATCGTCCGGATCGGACATCTCGGCTGCTTGCGCCGATACCGATACCTCGGCGCCTTCGGGCTGAGGCGGATAAACCGGTGTGCCGCATGGCTGCCATTCGCGCTCGCCTGCGGGCAGACGATGCAGCTTCACGCCGAAGTGGCCGAGATTGAGCGCCGCGTATAGCGTGCCGTCGCGTGGATCGGCGAGCGCCGAGCTGACCGGCTCACCCATGAAATGATGCGCGGCCTGCTTCCATTGTCCGGGGCGGATGCCGTCCGTTTCGAAGACGAACAGCCCTTTGCGGGTTCCGACGATCAAGCGATCTCGATTCACGATGTCTCTCTCCGTTTTTATCCGCCGGTATCAACCGCCCGATAGCGCTTGCACGACGTAGATTCGGCTGTCGGCGCCAACCGCGTCCGAGAGGCGGCGGCGGTCGCGCACCGGCCTGCCGTCGACGTAGACGGCCAGATGCCGGCGCAGTCCACCCTGGTCGTCGAGGATATAGCCGCGCAGGCGTGGTTCGTCTACGAAAACGGCGGCCAGCGCCTCGTCGACCGAGCGTGCGGCGACGTCGCGTTCCGGCATTGCGATGTGACGCTGGATCGAGGCGGCGAAGAATAGGTGTGCCATGGGGTGGCGGCCGTTTTGGGATGGGGTGCTTAAGTGTAGTACTGAGCAGGTCTCGGCATCTACAACGCTCGCTTGTCTGGTTTTCTGCCCCGAAACGTCCGTGCCGCGCTCGCGCCGCAAAAATCGCGGAACGACTATAGCGATGCGGGGGCATGTGCCGTTCGCAATCCAGTGAGGCACCGTTCCGTGCTCGCGCTTCGTTCGTCGCCATTGGCCAACGCTTTCACCTTCCAACCCATGTTTGAAAACGCCACAGACCAGCAACAGGCCGACTCGTCCACGGACCACCGCGGCTTCGTAACGGCCGTTCGAGACGGCATCGTTAGTATCATCCCGGAACTTGCGACCGATCCCACCTTGCTTGGCCGCCTCACCGCGGCATATAGAGAAGCCAAACGCATAGGGCTGACGCAGGACGAACTGCTCGCGGAGTTCCTATATCTCGAGACGGAGGTTCCGGGCTTCTATCGCGAACCTGCAGTCTCGGCATGGCTTCAACGGCCGGGGGCTTCGATCAATCGTCGCTTCAAAGACCTGCTTGAAGTACTTCGAAAGAACCTTGATGAGACGGGGCAGGAACGCTGATGGCGAAGACCCGTCCGTCCCATCTCGAACAAGCCGCGATTGCAGTGGCGGCATTGCTCGCCGCCGTAGATAGCGCCGTGCGGGGAATTTTCCACCGAAAGCCGAGCGATCAGGACACGCTCGAACAAGACAGGGCGAAGTCAGCGTCACGGGCGATACCGATGCCGAACGAGTCTGCGGAGCGTTGTCCCCCCAATCGAGGGCGGCTCGTGACGCGCCGATGGCACATGTCTCCCGTTTCGCGGGAGTACCAAGCCCGCGTTACCGGCTTCGTGCCGACCACCGAATGGCAATTCGAAAACATTGAATTCGACGGCTTCCGTTCACCCGAATGTCGCCTGCAGGAGGCAAAAGCGCGCTACGACCAGTTTTTCGATTCGAAAACCCGCACACCAAAACGATTCTTTGAATCGTTTGGCGTGGAACGCATTATGAGTCAAGCCCGCACTCAAAGCAGGGTCGTCGACAACAATCCACCGACGAAGCTAACTTGGTACTTTATGCAGCCCATTTCTCATCGGTACTTTTCAGGTCTGTTCGAAGCCGAAGCGCTCCCAATCGTTTCAATACTTCATCCATGACATGTATATAAAGCTAAGATTTCAACTACTACAGCGAGAGTCGCTCCCCTCTCGAGAAGAGCATTTTGGCGATCTCTGGAAGATAGCCAAGCTGCTCACACCATTTGGACTCCCTGTTGAGGGCTGGTATCCGTCAGCCGCTACTCGGAAGAAATCCCTCGCGAATCGCGCCTTCGACCATCACGGCCCGACGCCAGCGGCGCTGGAGATGCTGGGCATACAAGAAAAGAAAGATGCAACGAACGCATTTCAGTTTCGTAGAGCGGCCGTCTGGAGCGGCAATGAGAAGGGTAAAGGGGGGGTGTTCTCACTCGTGTTGTCTGCTGACCCTGTCAACCCAATCTGTTTGCTTAAGCTCCGAGTCGAGGAAGTCGAAGCACTCGACGACGCCAGCAACATGCAGCGGCTCATGCTCGGCTTGCTCGACATATGGCCCAGCGCTTCTCTGGGTCAGGTCGGGCCTCTTACGTACTACACCTCCTGCAAGGTGTTTGCCGACAGACCCGGAGCGGGGTGGATGCTCTACCTTGATCAAGCGATCCCAGCCTCAGCTGTTCCCGAAGCCGCAGAGGTGATACCTGTCATGCAATGCGATAAACGCAAGGGGACGCTCATAGTCAGCGTCGCCGACAAGGTCTTCTCTGTCGATGATCCCGAGCATGTGAAAACGGCTAACGCGATCGAAATTCGGCTGGCAGATCAAGACTTATTTCCCCCTGTGTGAGCCATCTCAGGAAGATCGCCGCACTGGCCCATCGCCCACGCTTCACGATGCGGCCGGTTCCGTCGCGGCCTTCACGCCATTGCTGTTCTTCCGCACGCAGCTTTTATCCGGAGCCTGCAACGCCTCTCCATTGAAATGAGTCGCTATGCCAAGCCGGCGGAGGCCGGTTTTCACATAGTCAGCTTGCAGTTCGATACCGATCGAGCGCCGGCCGAGCCGCTGCGCTACAACGCACGTGGTGAATGTGCCGCCGAAAGGATCCAAAACGGTATCGCCCGGGTTCGTACTGGCTTTGACGATGCGCTCCAAAAGCGCTTCCGGTTTCTGGCTCGGATGATCTTCGTACTCCGGCATGCGGTATCGCACACGCGGGATGTACCAAGTATTGCCCGGCACCTTCGTCGTCTTGTACGGAGCAGGCACTTCCTTTCGATAGTCGATGAGCTTGCGCACCGCGCCTGTGCGCGCTTCGACTTCGATGTCTGTGGCGTTGAAGGTGTAGCTTTTGGGATCCTTCACGCAGAACAGGATCGGCTCATAGAGCGAACCGAAGTGCTTCTTCGCTTGCACGCCCGAGCTATCGTAGTGCCATACGATGCGCGACAGTATGGCGATGCGCTCGCGTAGCCATAGGTCCAGATAGGGCATCGCCTGCGTGCTCGTCATGACGTAGAGGCTGCCGGTGGGCTTCAGCTTGCGGATGCAGACATCGAGCCACTGATAGCACCACTCGGCATACGCGTTATCGGAAGGCCATGAGTCTTTGAACTCGCCGAAGCGCTTGCCGATGTTGTAGGGCGGGTCGGCGAAGATGAGGTCGATCGACGCGTCGGGGACGCCCTCCAAAGCCCCGAGGCAGTCACCATGAAAGACGGTTGCATGCTCGCCTTCGAATTTTTCGATCAATGCCATATACCTTTCAACCTCGTTTGACGGCTCGTTGCCATTAGGTGCCCACCGCTTGCCGCAGGTTCGAATCAATGAAATCTCCGTGAACCATAGTTGACAACCCTCGGCGCGTGACGTCAAAATGTGTGTATGTTGGACATCCGCACGACTGAAGTATTCGACGCGTGGTTCGACGGCCTGCGCGACCGCATTGCCAAACGTCGCATCCAGGCCCGAATCGATCGGCTCGCGATGGGCAATCCAGGCGACTGGAAGTCGGTGGGGTCCACGATTATTGAGATGCGAGTCGATCACGGGCCGGGCTATCGGATTTACTACGTCCCAAAAGGGATCGCACTGGTCATCCTACTATGCGGTGGCGACAAATCAACGCAAGATGCCGATATCCGCGCGGCTCACAGGTTGCTGGGGCGGCTTGATACGGAGTAAGCGATATGAGCAAAGTGAAAACTCGGCCTTGGGACTCGGCCGAGCACCTGAAAACGGAAGATGACATCGCCGAATATTTTGAAGCATGCCTTCAAGAGGGCGGCGACGATCCTGCATTCATTGCGCACGCGCTCGGTGTAATCGCGCGTGCTCGCGGTATGTCCGAAGTGGCTCGCGACGCCGGCGTCAGCCGTGAAGGGCTGTATAAGGCGCTTTCGGGTGAAGGCAATCCAAGCTTCGACACGATCCTGCGGGTTATCACGGCACTCGGGCTGCAATTGCACGCGACGAAGGCGCACGCGTAACTGGCCCAAAGAACAATCATTACCATCGCGCTCGACGCACACCATTGATCGGTGGGGTCATCGTTCGGACCGCGCACCGCTGCCCCTCCCCTCGCTTCGCCATTACGCGGACGAGTTGCCCGCTCCCCAGCTCCAACCGAAAAGCTCAAGTTCCAACAATTTGTTCCGTAAACAAGCTAACTGCCTTAGGCAGCATGTTTTGAAGGTGAGAAGGTCAAGCAAGCCGGCGACATCGAGCCTGTGAAATTTCCGGCACGGGGCAAACTCCATGACGTTGCGAGCGGCTCGATTCGCGTCGACATCACTGATATGCGTCGCGGCAATCGCCTGCACCGCATCCAATGCGCACGCCCAGGACCAGCCTTCGATGTTTGCCCTGAGTGGCTTCGGCACGTTCGGCGCCACCTATTCGAGCCTGTCCACCGCAGACTTCACGTCCACGCAGTTCCAGGCCTCCGGGGCCGGCGCAAGCCACAATGTCGATTTTGTAGACGATTCGAAACTCGGCTTGCAGTTACAAGCCCATTTCACCAAAAAGCTCTCCGCGTTGGTGCAAGTCGTTGCGCAGCAAGACTACGCCTCCCGGTTCCGACCCGCCCTCGTATGGGCCAACGTCAACTACGCGTTTACGCCTGATTTCAACGTCCGCGTTGGCCGCGTCGCCATGCCGAATTTTTTGGCGGCAGATTACAGCGATGTCGGTTACGCGCTGCCATGGGTCAGAGTGCCGCGCGCGCTGTACAACCTCGAGCCCGTGACGAACAGCGACGGCGTGGACGCGTCGTACCGGATGCACTTCGGCAGCGTCACCGATACCGTTCGCGTCATCGCCGGCACGACCACCTTTCACACACCCGGACCCTTCCGCGCCCGAGCGACAGGCATCATCGCGCTCGTCGACACGCTCGAACGCGGCCCCTTCACGTGGCGCGCGGCCTATATGCACGCGCATCTGCAACTGCCCTTCGGCCCGCAATCGTCCAGTACGGTGTACACGACGGGCGCGAGCCTCGATATGTCGAAGTGGTTCGTGCAAGCGGAGATCGCTCGTCAAACCGCCACAGGCCTCTCGCCGGGGTATATCGGCGGGTATGCGACCGCCGGTGTGCGCATCGCGCGTGTGACGCCCTATGTCACCTACGCGCAAGCGCATTCGCTCGATCATCCGACGGTCGTGCCGAATATGAATTTCGGCGAAAGAGATCTGTCCGCGGGTGTGCGATGGGACTTCGCGAAAAACGTCGATCTGAAAGTGCAGTACGACCACATATCGGCACCGTCCAATTCGACCGGGTGGTTCACGAATTTCCAGCCAGGATTCCAACTCGGTCCGAGCGCCAACGTCGTGACGGCGACGCTCGATTTCGTGTTCTGAGGCCGACCATGCGCGCCCAAAGAATGCGACGATTCCGAACGCTGCTGCTCAATGCCCTCTTCGCATTGTGCGGATCATTGAGCCTGTCGCCGGCGTGCGAAGCGCACCTCGTCGTCATCGTTTCGCATAAAAGCCCCGTCAAGGCGCTGACAAAATCCGAAGTCGCCGATATCTACCTGGCCCGAACAGCGCAATTGCCAGGCGGCGCCGAGGCCATTCCACTCGATCAAGCGGATACCGGTGCCAACCGCGACGAGTTCTACGAGATCGTGACGGGGAAATCGTCGGCGCAACTGCGCGCCTACTGGTCGAAGCTGATTTTCACGGGTAGCGCGCAGCCACCGCGCGTATTCAATGACATAGGCGCCCTCAAACGCTTCGTCGCCGACCACCCCAACGCGCTGGGCTATATCGACGAGCAGGAACTTGATTCCAGCGTGAAAGCCGTGCTCTTGTTGCGCTGACCGCAGACCAAGCCATGAGCGAACACCATCCCCCCGCCCCGATGCGCCGCAAAAACGCGACGCATCCTGCGCAATCGGGCTCGCGCGTCGCCCGCATCGCAGCCGCCCTGCGCCGGCGGATCGCGGAGGATTACTTCGTGTTCCCGCTCTTCGCGGTCTTGCTGATCGGCTCGGCCTGGGTGGGTACGCTGCATCTGCTCGATCATGAGCGTGAGGCCACGGCGCAAACCGCGGTTCAACTCTCGCGCGGGTTGGCGGATGCGTATGAGGCGCAAGTCGTTCGCAGCCTCGAAGCAATCGATCAGACTTTGAAGACCGTCGCGTACGCCTACACCACGGCCGGAAACGCCGCGCTCTCGCAATTGCAGGATCGCGCAATGCTGCCCTCACCCATCGTGTTCCGCATGGCGATGACCGATGCCCGCGGCGACATCATCGCGAGCACGCAGCGAGACGTGACGGCCAACGTGGCTGCGCAGCCGTATTTTCTGCAATGGCGCAATGGCAATGGGGATCAGCTGTATGTCGGTCGAACCGAACGCAATCCCCACTCCGGGGCGGCCGAGATCATCTTCAGCCGGCCGCTGGAAGACAAGGCGGGGCATTTTGCCGGCATTGTGATGCTCGCGGTCGATCCGTCTTACTTCACGAGCGGTTATGACTTCGCCCGAATTGGCAAGGATGGCCTGCTCGCGTTGCAGGGTAAAGATGGCTCGATGCGCGTGGTACAGCATGGCGATGCCGTAGGCTGGGGTCAATCGATTGCCCTATCGGCGGTCAGCACGCGATCGACGGCATCGCTCGGCGTTCATCCCTGGGATGCCGGGACGACGCGTTTCACCGAAGTCCGCGTGCTCCGGGGGTTCCCGCTCATCGCGATAGTCGGTCTGTCGCAAGCGGAGCAATTCGAGCGCTACCAACGTGAACGCAGCAATCAGTTGCGCGCCCTGATCGCGGTGAGCGCGCTCTTTCTCATACTGACCGCAATTCTCAGTATCAAGAGCCGGCAGCTCGCCAAGAGCCGCAGCCGCACGCGGCGGGTGCAGCAGACTTATCTCGTCGCGTCCGAAGCGAGTCTCGATGCGTTCTTCGTCTGGGACCTCGTCTCGCGAGTACCGCATGACGGTTCGCGGGCTCACACCTCTCCCGCGGAGTTGAGTTTCGTGCTTCGCGAGGTCAATGGACGCGGGCTCGAGCTCATCGGCAAGAGCCGCGAGCATGCGCTCGGTACTTCGCCGGAACTGCTCTTCACGGGCGCCGATGCGCGACGCATTCGTGAGGAGTTTGCTGCCGTCTATCGCAGCGATACCTTCGAAGAGCATGAGTGGATGCAAACGCGCGAGAATGGCGCGCGTCTCTGGCTACATCGCCGAGTCGTACGCGTGGACGACGGCCTCGTCGCCATCGTGCGCGATGTCACCTCACGCAAGCATGCGGAGGTGCGGCGTGCCGAGCAGATCCGCGTGCTCGAAATGATCGCGACGAGCGCACCGCTCGAAGATGTCCTCGATTCGATCGTGCGCGTACTGCAATCGCAAATTGCGCGATGTGCCGGCGCCATCGTGCTGCGTGACGACGATGGCATACACGTGCGGCTCGGCGCCGCACCTACGCTGCCACCTGCATTCGCCGAGCTTGTCGATGGCGAGACGATCGGCCCCGATGCAAGCCCCGCCACCTTGCCTGTTTACTCGTGCGAGCCCGTGAACCAGAGCCTCAGCGAACCGCGCATCGTGCGCGCGGTTGCAGGCTCCGCCGTGACATTCACGCATTGCCGCGCGCTTCCCATCCTCGGCCACGACGGGCGCGCGGTCGGTTCGCTTGCGTTGTTCGTCTGCGGCGACGCCGAGCCGATCGACAATAAAGCGCAAGCGGCGGAGCTCGCCGTTCGCCTCGCCGGTATCGCCATCGAGCGCACCGCTTCCGAAAAACGCATCCGCCATATGGCGACGCACGATGCGCTGACAGGATTGCCGAATCGCACGCTGCTGTCCGACCGTCTCGAACAAATGATTCTGCAAGCGCAGCGCTATGAGCGCAGCGTGGCAGTGATATTCGTCGACCTCGACAACTTCAAACTCATCAACGACAGCCTGGGGCATAGCGCCGGCGACGATCTGCTCAAGGAAACCGCGGTGCGAATGGCCGGCTGTGTCCGCTCGACCGATACGGTGGTGCGGCTCGGCGGTGACGAGTTCGTTCTCGTCATCGATTGCGATCGCAACGATGTGCATGCCATCGAAACCGCCGCGAAGCGACTGCGCGAAACGATCCTGGAGCCCGTGGAGCTCGCGGGGCAGTGTTATCACGTGAGCTGCAGCATGGGCGTGGCGATGTATCCGGCTGACGGCGATACCGCCGATACGCTCTTGCAAAATGCCGACGCAGCGATGTATCGCGCGAAGGAACTCGGCAGGAACAATTATCAGCTCTATGCGCCCGAGATGAATCACAACGTTCGCGAGCGCTTGATCCATCAGACTCAACTGAGCGAAGCGCTGGCGCGCGGCGAGTTCCGGTTGACCTATCAGCCGCAGATCGATGCGCAAAGCGGCAGGATGTTCGGTGTGGAAGCGCTCTTGCGGTGGGATCATCCGACCGAGGGAACGATTCTTCCCGCCCATTTCATTCCGCTTGCCGAGGAGTCAGGGTTGATCATTCCCATCGGCGATTGGGTGCTGCGCGAAGCGTGTCTGCAAAACAGGCGATGGCAGGATGACGGGTTGCCGCCGGTCACGATGTCGGTGAATGTTTCCGTGCGTCAATTCGTGCAAGCCGGTTGGGTGGACGCCGTGGCCAGCGCACTCGCCGATACCGGGTTGGCACCGGAGTATCTCGAGCTCGAGTTGACCGAAAGCCTGTTGATGCAGAACCTCGATCATTCGATCGAGACGATGGAGCGATTGGAGAAAATGGGCGTCAAGGTGGCGATCGACGACTTCGGCACCGGGTATTCAAGCCTCAGTGCGCTCAAGCATCTGCCGGTGGCGCGGTTGAAGATCGATCAGTCGTTCGTGCGGGCGTTGCCGAACGATGCGAATGATCGAGCCATCGCTGCGACGATCATCGCGCTGGCGCAACGGTTGAAGATGCATGTGATCGCGGAGGGTGTCGAAACCGCGGAGCAAGTGGACTTCCTGCGCGAGACGGGGTGTCACGAGTTTCAGGGATTCCACTTCAGTACGCCCGTGTCTCCGGGCGAAATTACGACGTGGCTGGCGCTCGGGCTCGATCAGGCGAACTGGGTCCGAGCAGAAGCCGCATCGGGTTCAGATACACCCTCTATTGCTTCAGATGACTGCGCAGCATCGATCAGCACGCGAGAATAAGATCAGAAGAATTCGACATTCGCGGTGCGTACCGATACGCAATTCACTCCATCTTTGATGTTCATCGTTTCGGTAGTCGATCCAAAAGATCGACGATGCTTTCTGCATTTTCATAGCGAACGCGCTGCGGGCCATTAATTAGAATCCAGCTGCCTTCATGCTTCGAAGGGAGCACAGGATGTACAAGTTCGGTGTTACCGGCCCGATCTGCCTCGCCGTCGCGCTTTTGGCCGCAAGCGGTAGCGCCGCCAGTTTTGCGGCCGCGCCCGCCGACGCTACGACAAAAGCCGTTCAGTCAGCCGCCCATGGCAAAGTCAAACACTTCGTATTGCGGACGAATATGGCGGACGGCCGACTCGTTTATGAAGACGAGCACGGCAATGCCAATCCGAACATCAGCGTACAAGTCGGCGATACCGTCGAGATTGCGATTGCGAGCCAGGATGGCGCCGAGCACGATATCGTGTTCCGCGACCTGAACGTTGCGTCGAAGCGCTTCAGCCGCGCGAGCGGACCCGCAACGCTGCGTTTCGTCGCTTCGCGGGCGGGCGAGTTTCCCTACTTTTGCAGTTTGGCCGGCCATCG
>Ga0209672_100620_pt1 | contig 18444 bp, 20 predicted proteins | sample AraplaCol_mMS_r2_FD_184273 | JGI IMG/M metagenome (GOLD analysis project Ga0209672, IMG submission 184273) | Arabidopsis root microbial communities from North Carolina, USA - plate scrape CL_Col_mMS_r2 (SPAdes) (version 2) | ecosystem: Host-associated > Plants > Roots > Endosphere | place: USA...
GCAATTGATGAGCGAAATGCGCGAAGCCATCGAAACGCGATCGTTCGAGGCTTTTCGCAAGCGGTTCGCCGAGGAGCGCGCAAGGGGTGTCGACTAGCGGCGCACGCTGCCGGTCCGAATCCCGCACCGCGCCCGCGGCGCTTCAGGCGGCGGTGGTAAAATACGCGGCTTTTTTTCGATCTTTGAGATCGTTCCGATCGTTCTTACGGAGAATTAAACGTGTCCTTGATTTCCAACGCGTTCGCGCAAGGTACGACCAGCGGCGGTGCCGAGTCGAGCCTGATGAGCTTTTTGCCGCTCATCCTCATGTTCGCGGTGCTCTATTTCATCATGATTCGCCCGCAGATGAAGCGCCAGAAAGAGCATCGCAACATGCTCTCGGCGATGGCCAAGGGCGACGAAGTCGTCACGACGGGCGGCGTCGTCGGCAAAGTGACGAAGGTGGGCGAAGCCTACGTCGGCGTCGAGATCTCCGAAGGCACGGAAATCGTCGTCCAGAAGGCCGCCGTCACCACGATTCTCCCGAAAGGCACGATCAAGTCGCTCTGACGCGCCGCGAGCGTGCAGGCGAAAAGCGCGGCTCACGGGGCACCGCGCGCTTTTCGCTCAAGCCTTGACGCCGCGTCGCGCCGTGCCTTTACGCCCACTTCCGTTCGGCCCATCCCATGAATCGTTACCCCCTTTGGAAATATGTCGTGATGGCCGTGGCGCTCGCCATCGGCCTTCTGTACACATTGCCCAACTTCTACGGCGAAGCACCCGCGGTGCAGGTGCTGAGCGGCAAGGCGACCGTCAAACTCGATTCGTCGACGCTCTCGCAGGTCGAAGCCGCGCTCGACGCGAACCGGATCAAGCCCGACGACGTCACGTTCGATAACGGCGCGACCAACGCGAACATCCGCGTACGGGTCAAGGACACGGACACGCAGCTGCATGTGAAAGACGCGCTGCAAAAGGCATTGAACCCCGATCCGTCCGATCCGCAGTTCATCGTCGCGCTCAATCTGCAAAGCGCCTCGCCGCGCTGGCTGACCGCGCTGCACGCGTTGCCGATGTATCTCGGTCTCGACTTGCGCGGCGGCGTGCACTTTCTCATGCAGATCGACATGGCCGGCGCGCTGAACAAGCGGCTCGACGCCGATGCCTCGGATGCGCGCACCAATTTGCGCGAAGCCAATATTCGCGACGGCGGCGTGAATCGCGTCGGTCAATCGGTCGTCGTCCGATTCGCCGATGCGAGCGTGGCCGACACGGCGCGCGCACAGCTCACGCGCTCGATCCCGGAGCTCCAGTGGAACACCCGGGCCGCCACGGACGGCGGCATCGAGCTCGTCGGCACCTTCTCGCCCGCTCAGCAGCGCAGCGTCGAGGAAGCGGCCGTCAAGCAGAACATCACGACACTGCATAACCGCGTGAACGAGCTCGGCGTGGCGGAGCCCGTGATCCAGCAGCAAGGGGCGGACCGCATCGTCGTCGAGCTGCCCGGCGTGCAGGACACGGCCAAGGCCAAGGAAATCATCGGCCGCACGGCAACGCTCGAAGCGCGTCTCGCCGATCCGGTCAACACGCATCCGCAACCGGGTGAAGCGGTACCGGCCGGCGACGAGCTCTTCACCGAAGGCAATCAGGTACCCGTATTGCTGCGCAAGCAGATCATCTTCACGGGCGACAGCATCATCGACGCCTCCGCCGGCTTCGACGAACATCAGCGCCCCTCCGTCAATATCCGCCTGAACTCGACGGCCGGCCGCGCGGTGGCCAGCGTGTCGCGCGACAACATCGGCAAACCGATGGCGATGGTGCTGTTCGAAAAAGGCAAGGGCCAGGTGCTGACCGTCGCGACGATCCAGTCCGAGCTCGGCGACCGGTTCCAGATCACCGGTCAGCCGACGCCGCAAGCGGCGGCCGACCTCGCGCTGCTGCTGCGCGCTGGCTCGCTGGCTGCGCCGATGGATATCATCGAAGAACGCACGATCGGCCCGAGCCTCGGGGCCGACAACATCAAGAAGGGCTTCGATTCGGTCGTTTATGGATTCGCGGCGATCACCGTGTTCATGGTGGCGTACTACATGCTGTTCGGCGTGGTTTCGGTGATCGGCCTGTCGGTGAACCTGATGCTGCTCGTTGCCGTGCTCTCGATGCTGCAAGCCACACTGACGCTGCCCGGTATCGCGGCTATTGCGCTCGCACTCGGTATGGCGATCGACTCCAACGTGCTCATCAACGAGCGCGTGCGCGAAGAGTTGCGCAACGGCGCGCCGCCGCAGCTTGCGATTCAGAATGGCTACGCGCATGCGTGGGCCACCATCATCGATTCGAACGTAACGACACTGATTGCCGGTCTCGCGCTGCTCGCGTTCGGCTCCGGTCCGGTGCGCGGCTTTGCGGTCGTGCACTGCATCGGCATTCTGACGTCGATGTTCTCGGCCGTGTTCTTCTCGCGCGGTCTCGTCAACTTCTGGTATGGCGGCAAGAAGAAGCTGAAGTCGCTCGCGATCGGCCAGGTCTGGCGCCCCGCCGGGGCCGGCGCACCCTATAGCGGGGCTGACGCCGAGACCGATACCGCGCAGGCGAGCGCCGCGCTGCCCTCCCCGGGCACTGCGTCATCGTCGACGCCGAGCAAGGGCAAGGGAGTACGCGAAGGCAAGCCCGTATTGCGCAACCGCGCGCGCGAAGGCGCCGGCGCGCCCCGCAAACCGGGCTCGCCCCGCTAACGGGCCCAACGAGGCTCCGGAGAGAAGAACATGGAATTTTTCCGCATCCGTAAAGACATTCCGTTCATGCAGCGCGCGTTGATCTTCAACGCGATTTCGTTCCTCACTTTTTTTGCCGCAGTGTTCTTTTTGCTGCATCGTGGGCTGCACCTGTCGGTGGAATTCACGGGCGGCACCGTGATCGAGGTGCAGTATCCGCAGGCGGTGCAGCTCGAACCGGTGCGGGCGACGCTCGGCACGCTCGGTTATGCCGATGCGCAGGTCCAGACGTTCGGGACGTCGCGCGACGTCATGATCCGCTTGCCGCTCAAAGCAGGGCTGACCTCATCGCAGCAAAGCACGCAAGTCATGGCGGCGCTCAAACAGCAGGACGCGGCGGCGCAACTGCAACGCGTCGAGTTCGTGGGGCCGCAAGTCGGCAAAGAGCTCGCGACGAACGGCCTGCTCGCGCTGGCCTGCGTGGTGGCCGGCATCATGATCTACCTGTCGTTCCGGTTCGAGTGGAAGTATGCGGTGGCCGGTATCGTCGCCAACCTGCACGACGTCGTGATCATTCTCGGCTTCTTCGCCTTCTTCCAGTGGGAGTTCTCGCTCTCGGTGCTGGCCGCGGTGCTGGCGGTGCTTGGCTATTCGGTCAACGAGTCGGTCGTCATCTTCGACCGGATCCGCGAGACGTTCCGCCGCGAACGGAAGATGAGCGTGATGGAAGTCATCAATCACGCCATTACGAGCACGATGTCGCGCACGATCATCACGCACGGCTGTACGCAGATGATGGTGCTTTCGATGTTCCTGTTCGGCGGCCCGACGTTGCACTATTTCGCGCTGGCGCTCACCATCGGCATTCTGTTCGGCATCTACTCGTCGGTGTTCGTCGCAGCCGCGCTGGCCATGTGGCTCGGCGTGAAGCGTGAAGACCTGCTCAAGGAAAGGCGTCCGCGCCACGATCCGAACGATCCGAACGCGGGCGCGGAAGTCTGAGTTCAGGCAATATTCATCGCACCTCGAACGCGCGGCTCATCCTGGCCGCGCGTTTTTTATTCAGCGGTACATCGGTATGCGCGTTCAGCCCTGCGGCTCGAGATACCAAGTCAATTCGAATGCTTCCTTTTCGATCAAGCGCATGTCGGTCGGATCCTGTACGGATTGGACGATATAACCGAACTGGCAGTATTGCCACTGCCCCCACGGCGCCCTGAACATCGCGGGAGCGGCAAGCTCGATGGCACGGATGCGCACGCCGGGCTTGGCACGATACTGCGTCGAGTCGTTCGGATCATCCTCGTAAATTCCCCAAAAATCCGCGGGAACATAGCGCTCGCCGAATGGGCCAGTGACGATCGCATCACCTTTTCTGGCGGTCTTCGACGTCTCTTTCTTTCCCTTGACGATCGTATCGACGACCTGCGTGGCAGTCGCGAACACAACGTTCTCTTTCTTGATCGGTCGACGCAAGTAGGTTGGGGCAGTCGAGAAATCGAAGACAGCGGCCGTGACTTCCGAATAGGAGATTCCGGCGACTGGACGACGCCAGGGCTCATAAAGCGGTGCACTCATACGCGCACGCCAACGTGCACTAGCACTTTGAAAAAACTTGACGTGCACCCATCGCCCCTGCGGATCGTCGACCGACCTCAGGCCAGCAAGCTCTGCCGAAATTTTGCCAACGGTCCGCAATTGCCTTTCGTCGCTTGTGCTTTCCGGATTGACGATCTCGAGCCATGAATAGGGATGGGCAAACGGCGCCAGACGGGACGAAAGTGCCATTGTGAGCGGTTTCGAGTGGGTGAACGAGGGCTGATGTTCCCCTAACGCGACGCCCGCGCACTCGGCGCCGCCGAAGCCGACGATGACCGAGCGAACACCCTCGCGAGCCAAATTCAAGGCATCCGGCTCATCTCATGCCAAGCAGGCGCCGCGCCGCAATCAGCGCCGTAATGCTCACCCCGGCCGCGAACATCAGGTAAAAGCTCGGCGCGACCTTATCGCCCGTCGCCCGGATCAGCCATGCGATGATGAACGGGCCGAAGCCGCCGAACAGGGTCACGGCGATGTTATAGGCGAGCGACATGCCAGTCGTACGCGTTGCCACGGGAAATATCTCGGACAGCAGCCCGGGCAGCGCCGCAAAATACCCGGTCATCAACAGGCCCAAGCCGATCTGCACGGCGATCAGCACAGCCGTGGTCGGCTGAGCCACGAGCCACGCGAAGGCCGGATACGCGAGCAACAGCATGAGCACGGCCGAAACGGACATGATCCCCGTGCGCCCATACCGGTCGGACAGATGGCCGACGAGCGGCGAGCAAACCATTTGGATTGCTCCCGTCAACACGATCGCGGCAAACGAGATCGACGGCGAGAGCTTGAGCTCGCGCACCCCATAAGTCGGCATGAACAGCACGAGATAAGTCGAGACCGTGCCGAGCACGACGACGCCGATCGCCACCGCGAGCCGCGTCTTGTGCGTAGCGAACGTATCGGCGATGGGCGTGCGCGTCGTCTTCGCCGCGAGAAATTCGGGCGTCTCGTCGACATTCGAGCGGATGTAATAGGCGATCGGCCCGAGCAGCAGACCGAAGATGAACGGGATCCGCCATCCCCAAGTCGACAGTTGTGCGTGCGTCAACGTCCCCGTCAGGACCGCGCCGAAAACGGCGGCCAGTACCGTCGTCAGCCCCTGGCTCGCCACCTGCCAGCTCGCGAAGAACCCGCGCTGCTCGGGCCGATGTTCGGCCAGAAATGCCGTGGCGCTGCCGAATTCCCCGCCGGCCGAAAAACCCTGCATGAGCCGCGCGAGCACAAGAATGAGCGGGGCCGCCACGCCGATGCGCTCATACGTCGGCAGCACGGCGATGATCGCCGTGCCGACCATCATGAGCAAAATCGATAGCGTCAGCGCGGCCTTGCGTCCGGCGCGATCCGCATAGGCGCCGATGACGATCGCGCCGAGCGGGCGCATGAAAAACGACACGCCGAACGTTCCGAGCGTGAGCAACAGCGAGAGCGTGTCATTGCCCGCGGGAAAAAAAAGCTGGGCGATCAACACGGCAAAAAATCCGTAGACAACGAGATCGAACCATTCGAGTGCGTTGCCGATGGAGGTTGCAACCACTGCCCGCCAGACGCCATTGCGCCTCGCGGCCGTGCGTGCCGTCAAAGTCTCGCCCATGCTTGCTCCCTGAGGATTACTGCTGCTTGATACCCTCGGCCTGAATGCGCAACGCCGTTGCCATCTTGAACCCGTACTTCTTGCCGCCATCGATGCCGAACTCGTCGCGATCGAACGTCGTGCTGGCCTCCACACCGCAGACCTCGCGCTTGAGCATCGGATGCGGCATGCACTTGAACGAATCGATCTTGAGGTTCACGGGCTTGGTCACGCCATGCAGCGTCAGCGTGCCGATGACTTCGACAGGCGTATCGCCATCGAACTTGATCTGCGTCCCCTTGTAGGTCGCCGTGGGGTATTTCGTCGCGTCGAAGAAATCGGTCCCGATGAGATGCTCGTCGAGCTTCTTGTTGCCCGTATCGATCGAAGCAGCATCGATCGTAACATCGACCGTACCCGTCTTCGCTGCGCGATCGAGCGTCACCGTGCCGGAGCTCTTCGTGAACTTGCCGCGCCAGACCGACAGGCCGCCCATATGATCGCTCGCGAAGCTCGGATAGGTGTGGTTGGGGTCCAGCAGATAGGTATCGGCAGCGAATGCAGTGCCCGAAATCGAGGCGGCGAGTGCCGCGGCGATAAGCAGGTTCGTTTTCATCGATTCTCCTCATGCGAGCCGCCATCCGGGCGGCGAAAAAAGTGGACTGCGTACGGCGAAATGCGGCTTTCGACGCTCAGCCCTTCTTGGCGGCGGCGACGATATGGAATTTGATGGTCACGTCGTCGGCCACGACCGACGTATCCTTCCACTCGCCCGTTCCCACATCGAATGCGGAACGCTTGATCGGCAACGCGCCGTCGAAGACCTGCGTGGCGCCTTGCTGGGTGACGGTCACGGGCACCACCACGTTCTGGCTCTTGCCTTTGATCGTCAGTTTGCCGGACACGTTGTATTTGTTGCCGCCTGCGGGCGCAATGGCGCTCGAGACGAATGTCGCGCTCGGGTAAGTCTTTGCGTCGAACCAGTCCTTGCCCGCAACCTGCTGGTTGTACTCTTTGTCGCCGAGGTCGTAGCTGGCCACATCGATCGTGAATTGAGCGCTGCCCGCCGTGGGCTTGGCCGGATCGAAGCTGATTTGCGCGGTGAACTTCGTGAACTTGCCGTCCACGGGCACGTTCATCTGCTTGGACGTCGCGACGATCGAGCTCTTCGCGGCGTCCACCTGCGCGTGAGCCACGCCGGCGGCGGCCATCGCCGCCGCGGCAAATGCCGCCAGCATGTAGCGGTAAAACGATGCTTTCATTGTCATTTCCGTTCAAAGATCACTTGAGAAACGGGATCATCCGGGCGAGCAGCTTGTCCCGGTCGATCCATTGATGCTTGAGCGCCGCCGCCACGTGCGCCAGCACGAGTACGCCGAGTCCGTAATCGAGCGTAATATGCGCGGTCTTCAAAATGGCTTTCCACTCGGGATTCGGATCGATGATGCGCGGCAGCGGAATCAACCCGAGATAGACGACAGGCACATTCGCGGCCGAACTGTAAAGGTATCCCGTGACAGGCACCGCGATCATCAGCAGGTAGAGCAGCCCATGCACGGCATTCGCCGCTGTCCGCTGCCAGGCGCTCATGCCCGGCGGGAGCGGCGGCGCTTCGTGCGTCAGGCGCCAGAGGATGCGCGCAAGCGCCAGTGCGAACGCCGTCACGCCGATCCACTTGTGCCACGAAAAGTAGCGCAGCTTCTCGGGCGTGAAACCCGGAATGCGCGTCATGATCCAGCCGATCGTAAAACCGCTCACGATCAAGAGCGCAATCGCCCAATGAAAGGCGATTGCAATACGTGTATAGCCGTTTGGCGTCGCAAAGGAAGGCTGACGTTTCGTCTGCATGGCAAGCATCGAATGAGATCAAAGCCGGGCCCGCTACCCGGACACTGGTGAAACGGATAGGCCCCGCTCACTATTCCAACGGGCGCCATCCTACCGCAACCTGAAAATACGTGCGGGATCGCAAACCGGCTGTCACCGGCGATCCTGGGCCCAGCCGATGCGCTCGGGCGAGGCCCGCGCCGTACCCTGCCGCTCGGCCGGCGAGGCCACTCCCGGGCCGCGCAACGTCCTCTCCAAGGCCCATTTGGTAAGATGGGCGCGGACTTGCGGCCTATCCGTCTATCGATGCGGGGGCGCCGTGGCCCGCGATGACACCAGGACAAAATCCGCTGCCCATGAATCGCTTGGATCTGATTGCCTGTCACGAATGCGACGCACTGTTGCGAAAACCGCACCCTGCGCAGCAAGCCAACGCGCGTTGCCCGCGTTGCGCCGCATTGCTTTTTCGCTCGAGCGCAACGCGCCTCGACCGGATCGCCGCGCTCGCAGTCGCTGCGCTGATTACGTTCCTGATCGCGCAAGGCTTTCCGATCGTCGAGCTCGACCTGAACGGCACGACCTCGCAAACCACATTGATGGGCGCGATCGCCGTGCTGTGGAACGACGGCATGGAGCTCGTCGCCGTAGCCGTGTTCTGCTCGACGTTTTTGTTTCCGCTCGTGGAGCTCGTTGCGCTACTTTATGTGCTGATGCCGGTTCGCGCGGGCGTCGTACCGCCCGGTTTTCACTGGGTCTTGCGCACGATCCAATTCGTCCGGCCGTGGGGCATGATCGAAGTGCTGATGCTCGGCATTCTCGTCACCATCGTCAAGATGACGAGCCTCGCCCGCGTAATTCCGGAAGCCGCGCTCTTCGCTTTCGGCGGGCTCACGCTGATGCTGGCCGTCGTCGTCATGTTCGATCCGCGCGCGCTTTGGGACATCGCGGACACGCTGGATCCGTATGGCGCGCGGCCCGCACGCCCCGGCACACCGTCGATAGACGCCCGATGACCTATCTCAGCGCGGCCCGTGCCGGATTCATCGCCTGCCACGCATGCGGCAACGTGCAAGCGCGCGATGCTCGGCCCCGCGTACGTCAGCATTGCTCGCGCTGCGCAGCAACGCTTCACCAGCGGCAGGCGAACAGCATCTCCCGCACCTGGGCGCTCTTGATCGCCGCAGCGCTGCTCTATATTCCGGCGAACCTCTTGCCCGTGCTCCATACGCGTTCGCTGTTCGGCGACCAGGACGACACGATCATGAGCGGCGTGGTCTATTTCTGGGTCTCGGGCGACTGGCCGCTCGCCATCATCGTATTCGTCGCCAGTATTCTCGTACCGATGCTCAAGCTCACCGTGCTTGCGCTGCTCGCAATCACGGTTCAGCAACGCTCGCCGTGGCGCCCCCTCGAACGAACACGGCTTTACCGGCTCGTCGAGCGTATCGGCCGCTGGTCGATGCTCGATGTGTTCGTCATTACGCTGACCGTCGCCCTCGTACGCTTCAAGTCGTTCGCCGTAATCACGGCCGGCTGGGGCGCGCTTGCGTTCGCCGCCGTGGTCGTGTTGACGATGCTCGCTTCGATGCAGTTCGACCCGCGTCTTATCTGGGACGCCGTGCAAGACGAAAACGGAGCCGATGCTGCCGACCGTGCCGGCCATCGCCAGCCCGACTCAGGACCGACATCATGACAAGCTCGCAAGGACAGCCCCCCAACGCCAACGGCGGTTCGCCCGGCGGCCCCGAGGTGCCACCCGACTTGCCCGAACCGGTCGCGGCCAAGCGCAGCTGGCTGCCTTCGCTCGTCTGGCTCGTGCCGCTCGTTGCCGCGCTGATCGGCATTGGACTTGTCGTCAGATCGGTCATCGACCGCGGACCGACCATCACGATCAGTTTCTCGAGCGCCGAAGGTCTCGAGCCGGGTAAAACGAAGGTGAAGTACAAGGACGTCGATATCGGCGCGGTGAAAACCATACGCCTCTCCAAGGATCACCACCGTGTGCTAGTCGAAGTCGAATTGACGAAAGAGGCCGACGACTTCGCGGTCGAAGACACGAAGTTCTGGATCGTGCGTCCGCGCATCGGCGCAAGCGGCGTCACGGGGCTCGGTACGCTGTTGTCGGGCTCGTACATCGGGGTGGACGCTGGCCGCTCGCACAATGCGCAATCCGAGTTCGTCGGGCTCGAAAAGCCGCCCGCCGTGACGGGCGACCAGCGCGGACGACGCTATACGCTGCAAGGCGGCTCGCTGGGGTCGCTCGATATCGGCTCGCCTGTCTACTACCGGCGCGTGCAGGTGGGCCAGGTGGTCGGCTTCTCGCTCGACAAGGACGGCACCGGCGTGACAGTCGAGGTGTTCGTCAATTCGCCGTACGATCAATACGTCGGGACCAATTCGCGCTGGTGGCATGCGAGCGGCGTCGATCTGCGGCTCGATTCGAGCGGCTTGAAGCTCAATACGCAGTCGCTCGCGACCGTCATCGTCGGCGGCGTCGCATTTCAGTCGCCGCCTGGGCAGGCTGTCGGCCAGCCCGCGCCCGACGATGCGGTCTTCCGGCTCGCCAGCGACGAAAGCACGGCGATGCGCGAACCCGATGGTCCGCCGCTTGCCGTGGTCATGAACTTCAATCAATCGGTGCGCGGACTCTCGCCGGGCGCGACAGTCGATTTCCGCGGCATCGAGCTCGGCGAAGTGACGCGAATCGGTGTCGAGTACGATCCCAAGGCTCGCAATTTCACGATGCCCGTCACGATGAACCTTTACCCCGACCGGCTCGGCCAGCAGTTCCGAGACGCCATTGCGCGCGGAGGCCCGACCGCGGGTATGGAACTCTTGAGCACGCTCGTCACACACGGGCTGCGTGGCCAGTTGCGGACGGGCAATCTGCTCACGAACCAACTCTACGTCGCGCTCGATATTTTCCCGAATGCGCCGCGCGCTTCGCTCGATATGAGTCATGCGCCGCTGGTCCTGCCGACGGTGCCGAACACCCTCGAAGAGCTGCAGTTGCAGGTGGCCGACATCGCGAAAAAAATCGACAAGATTCCGTTCGACGAAATCAGCCAGAATCTGAATGGCACATTGAAGAACGCCAACAGCCTCTTCAAGCAGCTCGATACCGAACTCGCTCCGCAGGCGCGCGACACGCTGGCCGCGGCGCGGCAAACGTTCGGTGCGGCACAAGCCACGCTGCAGCAGGATTCGCCGCTGCAATCGGACATGCATCAGGCGCTCAACCAACTCACGCAAACGCTGCAATCGCTGAACGCGCTCGCCGATTATCTCGAGCGGCACCCCGAATCGCTGTTGCGCGGCAAAGCCAAGGATGGCCATCCATGACGTCCATTCGTTTTTCCTACTCGGCCACGTTCGTTCGTGCCGCCGCTTGGGCCGCCGCCTGCGCAGGCGTCGCGGTGCTCGCGGCCTGTGCCTCGCCCGCCAGCCGGTTTTATACGCTGAGCGGCGCGAACGCCGACAGCGCCGGCGAGCGCGCCGTGCAGGCGCCGGCCGCGCGCACCGTCGCGGCACCGGCATTTCTGTTCGAGGTGCCGCCCGTCGACACACCAGCTCAGGTGTCGCGCAATCAGCTCGTCGTTCAAGCCGGAGACGCGCGCGTCGACGTGCTCGAGCAGGAACGCTGGGCATCCCCGCCCGCCGATGAGATCCGCCGTGCACTGTCCGGCGATCTCGCCGCGCGGCTCGGTTCCTTCGACGTCTATGGCGCGCCACATCCCGACGCGGTGCCCGTCTATCGCGTCACCGTCAACGTGCGCCGCTTCGAATCCTGGCCCGGCTCGCGCGCCGTGCTCGATGCGGTATGGAGCGTGCGGGCCGTGCGCACGCAGGCGGTGCTGACCTGTCGGACCGTGGCGAGCGAACCTGTCGGCGCCGGCTATGCCGCACTCGTCGACGGACACCGCCGCGCGGTCGCGCAGATGGCTGACGAAATCGCGGCCGCCGTGCGCGCGTTGGCGGCGCAAGCGCCAGCCGCGGGGGCGACCGCGGGCTCCGCAGGCGGCAGATGCGCGTCGGGAAGCCAAACCGCTGTCAGCAGCTCCAAGTGACGAACGGAACGCTGCGCGCCATGGGCGCGAGCCGCCCGGCAGGCGCGGCTCGCAGCCGCTGTTAGGGGTGTGACCGCCGCAGCCCGGCTTCCCGCTCGGACGCGAACGACCGCGGCGGGACGCATGGACGAGGCGCGTACAATGGCGTCTTTGCGTTCCCCTCGTACCTTATGCCCTCCTCGACGCCGTTCGATTTTTTCGCCCCCTGTCCGCGCGGGCTCGAAGCCGCGCTTGCCGCCGAGCTCGCCGAAATCGGCGCCCGCCTCGCGTCGGCCGACGCCCCGTTCGAAGCCGGCGCGCAAGTGCCGGGCGGCGTGCAGTTTCGTGGCGGTTGGGCAGTCGGCATGGCAGCGAATCTGCATTCCCGTATCGCGAGCCGCGTGCTGCTCAAAATCGCGGAGCGCCCCTATCGCAGCGAACAGGACATCTACGCGTTGGCCGCCGAACAACGCTGGGAGACATGGTTTTCCGCGAACGAAACGCTGCGCGTGGATATCACCGCAATCAAATCGCCGCTGCGCAGCCTCGAGTTCACCACGCTGCGGGTGAAGGATGCCGTGTGCGACCGTCTGCGCAGTGTGAGCGGCGCGCGTCCGAGCGTCGATACGGCGCAGCCCGACGTGCGCGTTTTCGCGTTTCTGACCGCCAATGTGTGCACGCTCTATTTGGACACGTCGGGCGAACCGCTCTTTAAACGAGGTTGGCGACTCGATAAAGGTGCCGCGCCGCTGCGCGAAAACCTCGCCGCGGGGATTCTGCGCGTGGCGGGCTGGACACCGGGCACGCCGCTTTACGATCCGATGTGCGGCAGCGGCACGTTCCTCGCGGAAGCCGCGCAAATGTCTCTTGGCATCGCCCCGGGCGTTGAGCGCCGCTTCGGTTTCGAAAAGCTCAAGCAATATGATGTTTCGACTTGGCAGGCGATGAAAGTCGAGGCAATGAACACCAAGCGCGCCGCGCGGGCATCGAATGCGGGCGATCTGCGCATATTCGGCAGCGATATCTCGGGCGATATGCTCGAGAAGGCGCGCGCGAACGTGGAACGGGCCGGATTGCCCGCCATCGCGCTCAAGCAGCTCGATGCACGCGCCATCGTGCCGCCCATTGCGGCCCCGGGCATTATCGTCGCCAACCCGCCTTATGGCGAACGCCTCACCGTGCGCGGGCGCAGTGCGCGTGGCGAATTGCGCGAGCCCCGCGAGAACGCCGAGGGCTTCCGGCGTGCGCAGCCCGATACCCCCGATGCGGAATTTTTTCAGGCGTTCGGCGATGCGCTCAAGCAGCGCTTCGCCGGCTGGAGCGCCTTCGTGTTGACGGCGGATCGTAAGCTGCCCGGCCTGATGCGGTTGCGAGAATCGGCGAAGACACCGCTTTTCAACGGTGCGCTCGAGTGCCGGCTTTTCCGGTTCGATCTCGTCGCGGGCAGCGTCAAATCGAGGCCGGGGCGTGGTCCGGACGAGGGCGACGAGCGGTAGCGGCAGACATCAAAAAATCAGGTCCGCGGCAGAAGGCGCTCAAGCCCGGACACTGCATTGATGAGTTCGGCAGTGAGCCGAATCAGCTCAGCCGTCAAACTGGCCGGAAGATCCACGTTGCCCTCATACTCGGCCGCATTGCGCCTGCGATGACACGTATCGAGGACGCGCCATTTTTCGGTTGGCCAGCCAATAGTGTGTTCGAGGCACTGAAAGACCAGGTACCGGTCATCGCTTCGATACCCATGAGCCCGCAGCGCGGCGCGTGATGCCGCGTGAGCCGCATCGTATGCAAGGATAAACTGACTCTCTGTGGCCATGCCGCTATTCGTGGTGACGGTCTCGAGCAGGGTTCGAGCGAGGCCAAGCAGTTGCGCGAATTCGCCGCGGTTCGGTGCAAACGGTTTCAGTTTTCCGATGCGGACGAGATTATCCAATATGGTCGATGTCATCCTCAGTTCCTAGAACCATGAGCTTCGGTTGACGCAGCACTTCGGTGAGAAACGGATGATGTCCGCGCTTGCGTTCGAGAAATTCCTCGTTCGTATATTGAGCGATTTGGACTTTGCGGCCCAGCTGCCTTTCGGCCAGTTCAAGTGCGGCCATCATTTGGCCATAACTCAAGGTATCGCTGATCGCCATGACATCGACATCACTGCCCGCATGGTCGATACCTTGAGCAACAGAACCGTACACGAACGCTGCCGCTATTTCCGAGGCGAGCGGTAACAGCGCGTCATAAAGGACTTCCACGACGCCAAATGTCTTCAACACGATAAGACGCAGCTCTGGAAAAACGGGGCTGCCGGCAAAGGCCCGCACCTGTTTGAGGTTGCCGACGCGTCGGGTTTCGATCAGGCCGCCCCTTTCGAGCCGATTCAGTTCCCGTTGTACGCTCGCGCTACCAAGGCCGGTCAGGCGAATCAGTTCTTGGATATGAAACCACTGCTCTGGCCGCCCGAATAGGCACGCCAACAGCGGTTGTTGCGCGCTGGAGAAAAGGGCATCGCCGAGCTTTGTCATGTGCTAAATTTTAGCACAATCCAGCTAATTTCTAGCATGACCCGCGCTGCTTGCGGCTGCAGGAGTCGATCGGCGCGCGAGCGGTCGGCCACGCCACCCTCTTGAAATTCCAGCTTTCTTCACTATCTTAAGTTTCGCTCAGGCAGTCGCGGTTTTCGCGCTGCGTGTTTCGATTTGTTTTGTCAGTGGGGCTTACTCGCGGACGGACGAACTGGAGCGCGTAGTCCGGTTCAGCTCCGTGCGGGCCCCGAAAGGAGCCAATCATGAGCGATCTCTTTTTCGACGCCAATCTGCTGGGCGAGCTCGATCGTCTGCAAAGGCAGATGACGAACCTCTTCGCGGGCTTCCCCGCGAGTCTGCGCGCCACGCGCTTTGACGCCTTCCCGCCCGTCAACATCGGTGCGACCGACGAATCCGTCGAGATCGTCGCATTCGCCCCGGGGCTCGATCCGGCAACGATCGACGTCTCCATCGACAAGGGCCTGCTCACGATCAGCGGCGAGCGCAAACGCACCGAGCCGGAATCACCTGACGAGACCCGCGTCTATGCCGAGGAGCGCTTCGTCGGCGCGTTCCGGCGCGTGGTGGAGCTCCCGCAGCATGCCGATCCAAACAAGGTCAGCGCGCGCTATGTGAATGGCTGCCTGACGATCAGCATCGGCAAGTCCGAAGCGTCCAAACCGCGCTCGATCGCGGTGCAGTGAACGCGGCGAAACACGAAACATCGAATGGGATCGGCGGGGAGACCCGCCCAAGGCAACACGGAGGACATCATGAACGACACGACTGAAGTTGCCACTCAGGCTGGAGGAACCGGGACGGCCGCAGCCAATCGGCAGAACGGACAGAACGGGACGCGTCAGGTGCGTCTGGCGCCGGCCGTCGATATCTTTGAAGACCGCCATGGCATCACGGTTTATGCCGATCTACCTGGAGTACCGCGCGAGAAGCTCGATGTGCGCGTGCAGGATGGCAGTCTGACGATCGAAGCGGAGGCCGTCGTGGCAACGCCATCGGGCTTGCGGTTGCAGCATGCGGAGATCCGGCATCCGCATTTCGCGCGCGCATTTACGCTGAGTCCCGACTTCGACGTCTCGCGTATCGATGCGCAATTGCGCGATGGCGTGCTGAAGCTGACGATTCCGCGCCGCGACGAAGCGAAGCCGCGGCGCATTGAAATCAGCGCCGGCTGAACGTCAGCCAGGCAGTGATCGCGTTTGAACCTGTGCCCGCTCGCACGGCGGTCGCGCCGTGCGGGCTGGCATGCGTTCGAACGAGGCAACGCGCATTGCGCCGAAATCGTCGCAATACGCTTTCGCCGTAAGCACCGTGCCCCTGGTTACGGTTTTATTGTTGCTGGGAGACAAAGATGCTGAGTCCACATGAATTTGCGACGTTGATGCTGGTCCGTCATGCGCCGGATCAGATCGACATGAACCGGGCCGAGCTCGATGCGCTGCTCGAGCGCCAATTGGTGATGCTCGAGCGCTCCGGCGAAGGAACGAGCCGCGCGCAGCTGACCGAGATGGGACGTTCGTATCTGGATGCGTTCAGTCCCGAGTATCGGTAGCAAAAGGCGGACGGTGTTCATCGAGCAGGTTCATGCCGACACTGACGTTGAGCGATCCATGCGCGATGAGAGCTCACCGTTCAACCTACTGACAGAACGCTGTCAGCAGCACCGCCTCAGACTCTCTCTCACGCGCCGTCCGGCGCCCTGTACGGCACACCGCCGCCCCGATGGAGACTGTCATGACCGCTGTTGCTACTGCCACTCGCGTAATCGCCTGGTTTGAACTTCCGGCCGTCGATCTCGAGCGTGCCGCCCGCTTTTACGAAACCGCGCTCGGCGTCGAGCTGAACCGTGAAGTCGTCGGCGGCGTGCCGATGGCCGTCTTCCCCCACGAGGACGGCGCAACCGGTGGTTGCATCGTCAACAACCCGCACCAGCTGCGTCCCGCCCAACCCGGCGATGGCGCACTCGTTTATTTGAACGCCGAACCGTCGTTGCAAGCCACGATGAAGCGCGTTGAAAAAGCCGGCGGCAAACAGGACGGCTCGCTGATCGAACTGCCCAACAACTACGGCTTCATCGGCTTTTTCATCGACTCGGAAGGCAACCGCGTCGGTCTTCATTCGCTCGAGCTGCGTTAATGCGTCCCTCAGGCCGCGGTTGATTCCGCGGCTGAGGGCGAACGGCCCGCGTTATCATCGCGCCATCGCCGGGCGATCCGGCATCGGCCGCCAAGCCGCCACGCTGCAATTGGGCGGCCTCGCCCTGGGCCATTTCATTACGTTAGCCGACTCCGTCCGCCATGACCCGCCGAGCCGACCGCCTGTTCCAGATCGCCGAGTTGCTGCGCGGGCGCCGCCTCACGACCGCGCAGCAACTCGCCGAATGGCTCAGCGTCTCGCCCCGCACCGTCTATCGCGATGTGCGCGATCTGCAACTCTCGGGCGTGCCGATCGAGGGAGAAGCCGGCATCGGCTATCGGCTGTCGCGCACGGCAAGTCTGCCGCCGCTGACATTCACGGCCGACGAACTCGCGGCACTGGCCGCCGGCGCGCGCATGATCGAAACATGGGGCGGCGCGGGCCTTGCGGCCGGCGCCCGCAGCGCGCTCGCGAAAGTCGCGTCGGCCATGCCGGCGGACAAACGCGCCACGCTGGAGCGCCTCGCCGTCTTCGCACCCTCGTATCACATCGATCGTCAATTCTCGGAAAACGTCGATACGCTGCATCGCGCCGTCGATACGCGCCACGTCGTGAGCTTTTCGTACCGGGACAAGAAAGGCGCCGAAACTGAGCGGCGCATCTGGCCGCTCAGCCTCGTTTATTGGGGTGGGCAATGGACCGTCGGGGCATGGTGCGAACTGCGCGAAGACTTCCGCAATTTCGATATCTCCCGCATGGTCGACGTCACGCCGCACGAACCGTTTCCCGATATGGCCGGCCGGCGGCTCGCTGATTACCTGCGGCACGTGGAAGCGCCTTCGTCGGCATAACGCCGAAGCGCCGCAGCGGCACGACGAGCGTCCGCCCGCAGCGGTTCGGCGCGCGTCCTCGCCTGCTTACTCGACCGACTTCACCATCTCCTCGATGACCTTCTTGGCGTCGCCGAACACCATCATCGTCTTGTCCATATAAAACAGGTCGTTGTCGAGCCCAGCATACCCGGCAGCCATCGACCGCTTGTTCACGATAATGGTCCGCGCCTTGTACGCTTCGATGATCGGCATGCCCGCGATCGGCGATTTCGGATCGTTCTTCGCCGCCGGATTGACGACGTCGTTCGCCCCCAGCACGAGCACAACGTCGGTCTGACCGAACTCGTTGTTGATGTCTTCCATTTCGTACACGAGATCGTATGGCACTTCGGCTTCGGCCAGCAGCACGTTCATGTGCCCCGGCATCCGCCCCGCCACCGGATGAATCGCATAACGCACGTCCACGCCCTTCTCGATGAGCTTATCCGTCAGCTCCTTGAGCGCATGCTGTGCGCGCGCCACCGCCAGGCCGTAACCCGGCACGATCACCACCGACTCCGCGTTGCAGAGCATGAAAGCCGCATCGTCGGCGGAACCGGACTTCACGGGCCGCTGTTCCGCCGCTCCACCTGCCGCCGCCGCGCCCGGCTCCGCGCCGAAGCCACCGAGCAGCACGTTGAAGAACGAGCGGTTCATCGCGTGGCACATGATGTACGAGAGGATCGCACCCGACGAACCGACGAGCGAACCGGCCACGATCAGCATCGCATTGTTGAGCGAAAACCCAATGCCGGCCGCCGCCCACCCCGAATACGAATTCAGCATCGACACGACAACGGGCATGTCGGCACCGCCAATCGGGATGATGATCAGTACGCCGAGCGCGAAAGCGATCAGCGTCATGATGATGAACGGCAGCCACGACTGCGTCAGAAAGAAGATGATGCCGAAGCCGAGCATGCCGAGCGCCAGCATCAGATTGATCAGATGCTGGCCCGCATAGACGACGGGCGCGCCCTGAAAGAGCCGGAACTTGTACTTGCCCGAGAGCTTGCCGAATGCGATCACCGACCCCGAGAACGTGATGGCGCCGACGAACGTACCAATGAAAAGCTCGATTCGGTTACCGAAAGGCAGGTAACCCGCATAAGGCGCATCGGGCGGCACGAGCCCGAACGCGGCCGGCTCCGATACGACCGC
>Ga0209672_100621_pt1 | contig 18434 bp, 20 predicted proteins | sample AraplaCol_mMS_r2_FD_184273 | JGI IMG/M metagenome (GOLD analysis project Ga0209672, IMG submission 184273) | Arabidopsis root microbial communities from North Carolina, USA - plate scrape CL_Col_mMS_r2 (SPAdes) (version 2) | ecosystem: Host-associated > Plants > Roots > Endosphere | place: USA...
CCGTCCGAATCGGCCACGATCAGCGAGTAGGTGGTGTTGTTACCCAGGCCCACCGCGGTGATGTAGGCGATGCGGGTCCAGAACGCGCCACGCACGCCGGTGATCTTCTCGTAGATCGCATCGGCGATCTGATGGGCCACGCCACGCAGGTCGCCGGCCGGCGCGGTGAACGCCTGGGCCAGCAGACTCTGCTGCTTGTTGACGTCCCACAGCTCGTACTCGACGCGCATCATGCCGCCGCCGGCATCGCTGATGCGGCCGATGGTCAGGTAATCCTGCTTGAGCAGGCGCCAGGTGGCGAAGTTGACGTCCGCACCCTTGGACGGCGTCTCCACGATTTCACTCTTGGCCAGCGAGCGGAATTTGCCGGAGCGGTTGAAGTCGTTGCGGATGACGTCGGCGATGTCGGTCGGCAGCGGCGCCCCGCCCGCCTGGGCGAACGGCACCACGGCGATCGGCGTGGCCGTCGCCGTGCCGCCGACGATGTCGACGTTGAGCGACTGGGTCTGCTGGGCTGCTGCGGGACCCGCGAACAAGGCGGCTACCAGGAGCAGGACGAAGGAGTAGCTGAAGGTCAGTTTGCGCATGGGGTCCATCACTGCGGTCTGAAAGTGAAATCAATTTGACGCTGGAACACGCTTTCGAAGCCTTTGTAGGGCAACGGCTGCGCGCGCAGCACCGCGTTTTCGATGGAGCGCTTGCCGGCTTCGTCGTAAGGACAACTGGAGTCGACCTTGGCGCTCATCACGTCGCCTCCTGGCAACTGCACAATATGCACCGTGCACGGTGTGTTGGGCATGTTATCCGGGCGAAGCCAATTCTGAGTGACCGCGTTCTGAATCGCGGCCAAATACTGCGCCAGCAGACCCGCATCGGGGCCGTTCTGGCCGGTCTGGCGCTGGGCTGCCACGGGTACGTTGTCCAGGCCGTTGTCCTGGGCGTTCTTCAGGTCCTGCATCTGCTGCTTGGCCTGGTTCGCCTTGCTCTGGGCTTGTTTGACCGACTTGTCGGCCGCGTCCATCTTGGCGAACAGCTCGTCGAGCTTCTTCTGCTCCTCCAGCTTGTGCTTGGCCGCCTGGGCGTCCAATTCGGCCGCGCGCTGGCGCTGCTTCTCTTCCTGCTCCCGCTTGGCGTCTTCGGCCTTCTCCGCCGCATCGGCCACCACCTTCTCCTGATCCTTGGTATCGGGATGCTCGGGCGGGGGCGGCAAGGTCTTGATCTTCGGGGTTTCTTCCGAAGGCGGTGGCGGGACGGAGGGCGGCGGCGGCACGGTGGGCGGCGTCGGCTTGGCCTGGGCAGCCTTCGGCGGCGGCGCGCCGGTCGGACCCACCAGGGTGGCTTCGATGATTTCGCCCTGCAGCTGGACCGGCTTGGCGCAGGCGATCGGGTTCCAGCTCGCCGGCAGATGCAGCGTCTCGAACAGGCTTTCGTAGAACGAACACGGCACCACCGCGAGTATCAGGAAACCCACGATGCCCAGATGGAGGATGGCGGAAAGGACAACCGCCTTGGACGTGCCCTTGGGGGTGTCTTCCCTCATTTCTTCTTGCCCGACTCCGGTGCGCTCATCAGGCCGACCTTGGCGACGCCGGCCTGCTGCAGGTCGGCCAGCACCTGATAGACACCGTCGTACTTGCCGTCGCGGTCACCCGCGACGAGCACGCTGACATCGGGGTTCGCCTTGACGAACGCACCGACCTTGGTCTTCATGGTGTCCACATCGATCGGCTGGCGCTTCTCGGTACCCAGGGTGAGATAAAGCTGCCCGTTCTGGTCGACCGCGACGATCACCGGATCCTTCTTGTCCTGCAGCGACTTGGCGTTCGCCTGCGGCAGGTTGATGTCGACGTTCTTGTTGATCATCGGTGCGGTGACCATGAAGATGATCAACAGCACCAGCATCACGTCGATATACGGAACGACGTTGATCTCGGATTTCAGCTTGAGGCGCTTGTGGCGCGCAGAGCTTCGCATGATCGAATCCCTCAGGCCGCTTCGTCGGTCTGGATCTGACGCTGGAGCACCGAAGAAAATTCTTCCTGGAACACTTCATAGCGCGAGGCGACGCGCTCGACCTTGTTGGCGAAGCGGTTGTACGCCCACACCGCCGGGATCGCGGCGAACAGGCCCATCGCGGTGGCGATCAGCGCTTCGGAAATGTGCGGAGCCACCACGGCGATGGTGACGTCCTTCATTTCGCCCAGGCCCTGGAAGGCGCCCATGATGCCGATGACGGTGCCGAACAGGCCCACGTAGGGGCTGATCGAGCCGACGTTGGCGAGGAATTCCAGGTTGCGTTCCAGGCGGTTGATTTCACGGGTGCCGGCCACGCGCATGGCGCGCTCGGAACCTTCGATCACCACGCGCATGTCATGCACGCGGCGCTGGCGCTGGCGCACGAACTCGCGAAAGCCCGACTCGAACACGTTTTCCAGGCCGCCGTTGCTGGCGCCGCGATTACTCACTTCGCGGAACAGCTGGGCGAGGTCGGCACCGGACCAGAAGCGCTCCTCGAAGCTCTCCGCCTCTTCCATCGCCGCCTTCAGCTGCGACACCTTGCGGATGATGATGACCCACGAGAGGAAGGAGAGCACCAGCAGCGCCAGCATGACGAACTGGACCAGGATGCTCGCTTCCGCGACCAGTTTGAAAATATTGACTCCACCGTTCATTGCTCGAAGGTCCTCCAGCACACGTACTTTTATTTAAGGGAAAAGGCCGGGGATAAGATCGGCCGGAATTTGCACCGGACGCATGCGGCGGACATCGACGCACGCCACGCGCACCTTCGCGCGGATCAGCTCCGCGCCGTCCGCCCGGCGGATCGTCTGGGCGAAAAGGATACTGGCTGCCCGCCGTTCTTTGACTTCGACGCTTACCGCCAGTTCATCATCCAGCAGGGCCGCGCGCAGGAAGTCGATCTGCATTTCGCGGACCAGGAAGGCCAGGCCGGTGCTTTCCTTCACCACGGACTGGTTGATGCCCAGGGCACGCAGCCATTCGCTGCGTGCACGCTCCATGAAACGCAGGTAGCTGGCGTGGTAGACCACCCCGCCCGCGTCGGTATCTTCCCAATAGACGCGCACCGGCCATTCGAAGGGCTCGGTCGCACTGGCTAGCTTGGTATCAGACATCGCTGTTGTCGGCCGTGAAGAGGTCGGCGGGCACCGAGGGTCGGGGCGGCGGGGTCAGGCCCAGATGGCGCCAGCCCTTGGCGCTGGCCATGCGGCCGCGCGCGGTGCGCACCAGGTAGCCCTGCTGGATCAGATAGGGCTCGACCACATCCTCGAGCGTGCCGCGATCTTCGCTGAGTGCGGCCGCCAGCGACTCCACGCCCACCGGGCCGCCATCGAAGTTCTCGATGATGATGGTCAGCAGGCGCCGGTCGAGCTCGTCGAAACCCTCGGCGTCGATCTTGAGCATGTCGGTGGCGGCACGCGCGGCGTCGCGGGTGATCTGCCCTGCCGCGCGCACTTCAGCGTAGTCGCGCACGCGGCGCAGCAGGCGGTTGGCGATACGCGGCGTGCCGCGCGAGCGACGTGCGATTTCCTGCGCGCCTTCCAGCTCGCAGGGAATGCCCATGATGCGCGCCGAGCGCCGCACGATGGCGGTGAGCTCGTCGGGCGTATAGAACTCCAAACGCTGCACGATGCCGAAACGGTCGCGCAGCGGCGCCGTCAGCAGGCCGGCGCGGGTGGTGGCGCCAATCAGGGTGAAGGGCGGCAGGTCGAGCTTGATCGAGCGGGCCGCGGGGCCTTCGCCGATCATGATGTCGATCTGGAAATCTTCCATCGCCGGATAGAGCACTTCCTCCACGATCGGCGAGAGACGATGGATCTCGTCCACGAACAGCACATCGTGCGGCTCGAGGTTGGTCAGCAGCGCGGCCAGATCCCCTGCCCGCTCCAGCACGGGACCGGAGGTCGAGCGCAGGTTGACGCCCAGCTCGTTGGCGATCACATGGCTGAGCGTGGTCTTGCCCAGGCCCGGCGGGCCGAAGATCAGCACGTGATCGAGCGCGCCGCCGCGCTTCTTGGCCGCCTCGATATAGATCGACAGCTGCTCGCGCACCGTCTGCTGGCCCAGGTATTCGGTCAGTCGCTTGGGGCGAATGGAGGCTTCGAGGGCCTCGTCGTCCATCTGGGCGGCAGCGGTAACGATGCGGTGTTCGGTCATGGGGCGAAATTATGGCAGAGCACGATGACGCAGGCTTGAAAAAAAGCCCGCCCGGCCAGTCCCCACAACAAAAAAGGGCGCCGAAGCGCCCTTTTGATCAGATTTCGACCTGCGCGCCCAGTTCGATCAGGCGATTGCCCGGAATCTGGAAGAACGCCGTGGCCGGCAGCGCGTTGCGCGCCATGAAGGCGAACAGCTTGTCGCGCCACAACGCCATGCCCGGACGCTTGGCGTCCGCGATGATGGTTTCGCGCGAAAGGAAGAAGGTGGTGTCCATCATGTCGAAGGGCAGGCCCTTCTTGGAGCATTTGGACAGTGCGCGCGGGATATTGGGGTCTTCCGCAAAACCGAAGCGCAGGGCCAGCCCGTAGAAATCACCACCGAGCTCGGTGATCTCGATGCGCTCGCCCAGGTCCGCCGTCGGCGTTTCCAGCATTTCCACGGTGAGCAGCACATTGCGCTCGTGCAGCACCTTGTTGTGCTTGAGGTTGTGCAACAGCGCGTGCGGCACGGCGTTCTGGTTGGCGGTGAGGAACACAGCCGTGCCCGGCACACGCAACGGCGGATGCTCGGCGATGTTCGCAATAAACGGATCCAGCGCCAGGCCCGACTGCTTGATCTCGCGCACCACCAGCTCGCGGCCACGGCGCCAGGTGGTCATCACGATGAAGATCGCCACGCCCAGCACCAGCGGGAACCAGCCGCCGTATTCGATCTTGATCAGGTTGGCGCCCAGGAACGACAGATCGATGATGAGCAGCATCACGCCGGTGACGATCACCGTCAGGCGGCTCCAGTGCCACTGACGACGCGCCACGATCAAGGCCAGAATGCTGGTGATGGTCATGGTGCCGGTCACCGCGATGCCGTAGGCCGCGCTCAGGTTTTCCGAGCTGCGGAAGCCGAGCACCGCTGCCAACACCATGATCAACAGGAAGTTGTTCACCCACGGCACGAAGATCTGGCCGGACATCTCGCGCGAGGTGTGCACCACCGGCATGCGCATCGAATAACCCAGCGACATCGCTTCGCGCGTCATCGAGAACGCGCCGGAGATTACCGCCTGCGAAGCGATCACGGTGGCGATGGTGGCCAGGCCGATCATCGGATACAGCAGCGGCGCCGGCGTGAGCTTGAAGAACGGGCTGTCGATCGCTTCGGGGTGATCGAGCAGCAGCGCGCCCTGGCCGAAGTAGTTGAGCACCAGGGCCGGCAGCACGAAGCTGAACCAGGCGAGGCGGATCGGACGCTTGCCGAAGTGGCCCATGTCCGCATACAGCGCCTCGGCGCCGGTCAAGGCCAGCACCACGCCGCCGAGTGCGATAAAGGCCTGCAGCCCGTGGCTGAAGAAGAACTTCACGCCATAGACCGGATTGAGCGCCAGCAGCACATGCGGATTTTGCACCACCATGCGCAAGCCCAGCAGCGCGATGACGATGAACCACACCACCATCACCGGACCGAACAGTCGGCCCACGCGTTCGGTGCCGTGGCGTTGCAGCGCAAACAGGAAGAACAGGATGACAGCGGTGATCGGCACCACCCAGTGACCCAGGTTGGGGGCGGCCACCTTCACGCCCTCCACCGCCGACAGCACGGAAATGGCCGGCGTGATGACGCCGTCGCCATAGAACAGTGCCGCGCCGAAAATACCGATGATGGCAAGCAGCCAGCGCTGGCGCGCATCGCCGCGCACGCTGCGCAAGGCCAGTGCGAGCAGCGCCATGATGCCGCCCTCGCCCTTGTTGTCCGCGCGCATGATGAACACGACGTACTTGAGCGAGACCACGATGATCTGCGCCCAGAAGATCAGCGACAGCACGCCGTAGATGCTCTCCGGCGTCGGCTTCATGCCGTCGTGGCTGAGCGTGGTCTGCAAGGTGTACAGCGGGCTGGTGCCGATGTCGCCATAGACCACGCCGATCGCGCCGAGCGCGAGCGTGGCCAGCCGACGTTTGGTGTCAGCGTCGGACATGCCGTGAGTGGAATCGGGGGTCACGTCTTAATGTCCTAGTGCGGCGCGCAGCGCCTTGCGAATGATAGCTTCGGCCGTGTCGCCATCGGCGGCGACCTTCTGCACCAGGCGGGCCACTTCGGCCGGCTTATAGCCAAGCTGCTGCAAGGCCACCGTGGCTTCGCCCATCGGGTCCAAGGGTGCGCCATTGGGCGCCGTATGCGAGCCCGGCAGCGTCGTGGCCAGTCCATTAACGCGATCGCGCAGCTCTACCACCATGCGCTCAGCGGTCTTCTTGCCGATGCCCGGAATCTTGGTCAGCGCCACCACGTCGCCCGTCTGCACGAGACGCGCAAAGTCGTTGGTGGACACGCCCGACAGCACGGCCAGCGCGATCTTCGCGCCGATGCCGCTGACTTTCTGCAGGTTGCGGAACAGCGTGCGCTCGGACTCGTGCATGAATCCGTACAGCGCCACGCTGTCTTCCTTCACCGCGTAATGCGTGAGCAGGGTGACTTCCTTGCCGGTTTGCGGCAGGTCGTAGATGGTGGACATGGGCGCTTCGAGCTCATAGCCCACGCCACCCACTTCCACCATCAGCCACGGCGGCTGCTTGGACACCAGGGTGCCGCGCAAACGACCGATCATCGACGCCTCCAGGCGGTACGAGGAATGCCTACGCGCGCGAGGCTGGCACGGGTGTGTGCATGGGTCACCGCAACGGCGAGCGCGTCGGCCGCGTCAGCCTGCAGGGGGCCCTTGAGTCCGAGCAGGACGCCAATCATGTGCTGCACCTGGGTCTTGTCGCCGCGGCCACTGCCGACCACGGCCTGCTTTACTTCTGTCGCCGCGTACTCGTGCACCGCGATCCCCTGGCTGACTACCGCGCAGATCGCGGCGCCCCTCGCCTGCCCCAGCTTCAATGCCGAGTCCGGGTTGCGCGCCATGAACACGCGCTCCACGCCGCACTCGTCCGGCCGATGGGCGGCGATGATGGCACAGAGCTCGTCAAATATGCGTTTCAGGCGCAACGGAAAGCTGGCTTCGCCGGCCACCGCCAGCGCGCCATGGAAAACATGGGACAGCTTGCCCGTGGCGTCGACATCGATGATGCCTACGCCGGTGCGCTGACTGCCCGGGTCAATGCCGATGATGCGGGTCATGGGCGAAGAGTCGCCGCGGGCCGATGAAGCGGCCGCGAACTTAGCTCGCAGCCTCGGCCGGCAGCAGCGCGTTGTGGGAAACCTCGCTGACATCGTCGAGTGCGTCGAGCTTCTCGAGCAGATCGAGCAAGGTCTCGAGCGCTTCGTCCGGCACGGCGACGCGATTGCTCGGGCGCATACCCACGCCGGCATGCTGCGCGCTGAGACCGGCGGCGATCAGCGCCTGCTGCACCGCTTCGAAGCTTTCCGGCGAGCACAGCACGGTGCTTTCGCCATGCTCGTTCACCACGTCGTCGGCGCCAGCCTCAAGGGCGGCTTCCAGCACCTTTTCCTCGGCCGCTTCGTTGCCGCCGGTGGCAAACACCAGCTCGCCCACGCGGGAAAACTGGAACGCCACGGAACCGGTGGTGCCCAGGTTGCCGCCGTGCTTGGTCAGCGCGTGGCGCACGTCCGCCACGGTGCGGGTGGGGTTGTCGGTGAAGCAGTCGATGATCAGGGCGATGCCGGCGGGGCCGTAGCCCTCATAACGCAGCTCTTCCATCGCGGCGCCGCCATCGGCGCCCGAGCCGCGCTTGATCGCGCGCTCGATGGTGTCCTTGGTCATATTGGCCGACAAAGCCTTGTCTACCGCGGCGCGCAAGCGCGGATTGGCGGATGGATCGGCGACGCCGGCGCGTGTTGCCACGGTGATTTCGCGGATCAGCTTGGTGAACACCTTGGCGCGCTTGGCGTCTTCGGCATTCTTGCGACCTTCGATGGACGGGCCTCTACCCATGGCACTTCCTGCAAATCTGGTGAACGGACGAGGCGCGAATTCTATCCCTTCACGGCGCCGGACGGGCAAGCGGTGCGCGAAAGCGCCTGGGAATGCGCCCTGTCAGGCCTCGGCGCGATCAAAACGACCCTGCTGGAGGAACTGGGTGACCTGGCGCGCGGCTTCCTGGGAAAACAGCAGCCCCGTATGGTTGGTCTCAATCGCGCAATGGTCGGCAATACCCGGCAGGAAGGTCTCTTCCACCGTCACGCAACCGTCGTTGTCGCCGGCGAATTGTCCGATCATGGCGCCCAGGCCCAGCGACACCTTGCCGGCGATCACACCCACCTCGCGCTCGCCCTGCCAGCGGTCGAAGCCGTTTTCCAGCAGTTCGCGATTGTGGCCAAGCAAGACCTCACCACCGCGCCCCATGCCGGCGAAGCGACGCGCGGCGGCGCTGCCTTTGAGCGGCGAGCCCAGGCAGACCACACGGCCCGGCGGCAAGGCCACTTCCGCGCAGGCGCGCAGTGCCAGCAGGCCACCCAGGCTGTGGCCGACCAGATGCACGGTGTGCGAATCCTGTCCCAACTCATGAATGCGCGACTGCAGACTGGCCAATATGCGCGGCTGCGAAGCCGCCACACTCATATAGTCGAAGCGATGCACGCGAAAGCCCGCCTCCATCATTCGCCGATGCAGCAGCAAGAGCGCGAAACCGCGCATCCAGAGGCCGTGCAGGAGAATGACGTGGTCGGTCATGGCGCCAGGTGGTGATGCATCAACGACGGAGCAGATGACCGCGCGTTGTAGGCCCGGTCATTGTGTAGAGTCGATTGTGCACAAAAAGTTGCGACAGGGTCGCGACGCAGTGCGCGCTGGAGTTTGCTCGTCATTCCGGCCTGCGCCGGGATGACGGCCGAAAAATCAGACCGGCTTCGCTTCCGCAGCCACCTTCACATGCAGCTCCTTCAGCTGCGCCTCGCTCACCAGCGACGGCGCATCGGTCATCAGATCCTGCGCGCTGGTGGTCTTGGGGAAGGCGATCACGTCGCGGATGGATTCGGTGCCGGCCATCAGCGCCGCGATGCGGTCGATGCCGAAGGCCAGGCCGCCGTGCGGCGGTGCGCCGAACTTCAGCGCCTTGAGCAGGAAGCCGAACTTCATCTCGGCCTCGTCCGGCGAGATGCCGAGCAGGTCGAACACCGCGCTCTGCATGTCCGGACGATGGATACGAATCGAACCGCCGCCGATCTCGTTGCCGTTGAGCACCATGTCGTAACCGCGGCTCACCGCGTTGGAGGCATTCGCGCGCAGCTCGGCGATGTCGTCCACCTTGGGCGCGGTGAACGGATGATGCAGGGCGACGAAGCGCTTTTCTTCCTCGTCGTATTCGAACATCGGGAAGTCGGTGACCCACAGCGGCCTCCAGCTGTTTTCGACCAGGCCGCGGTCCTTGCCGACCTTCAGGCGCAGCGCGCCCATGAAATCGGTGACGGCCTTCCAGCTGCCCGCGCCGAAGAACACCATGTCGCCCGTTTCCGCGCCGGTGAGCTTGAGCACGCCTTCCAGCGCCTTGTCGTCGAGGAACTTGGCCACCGGCGAGTTGATGCCTTCGCGGCCCTTGGACAGATCATCCACGCGCAACCAGGCCAGGCCCTTGGCGCCGTACTTGGCCACGTATTCGGTGAGCTGGTCGATTTCCTTGCGGGTGAACGTGGCGCCGCCCGGCACGCGCAGCGCGGCCACGCGACCGTTGTCGGCATTGGCCGGCTCGGCGAACACCTTGAATTCCACATGCTTCACTGCATCGGCGATGTCGACCAGTTCGAGCGCAATGCGCAGGTCAGGCTTGTCCGAACCGAAGCGACGCATCGCTTCGGCCCAGGTCATGCGCGGGAACGAGGCATCGAGTTCGACGTTCACCACTTCCTTGAACACGTGGCGGATCAGTTCCTCCACGAAATCCTGCACGTCCTTCTCTTCGACAAAGGCGAACTCAAGGTCGAGCTGGGTGAATTCCGGCTGGCGATCGGCGCGCAAGTCTTCGTCGCGGAAGCAGCGGGCGATCTGATAGTAGCGGTCGAAACCGGCCATCATCAGGATCTGCTTGAACAGCTGCGGCGACTGCGGCAGCGCGTAGAACTGGCCCGGATGCACGCGGCTGGGCACCAGGTAATCGCGCGCGCCTTCGGGCGTGGCCTTGGTCAGGATCGGCGTTTCGATGTCCTGGAAACCGGCGGCATCCAGATAACGGCGCAACGACTGCACCAGCTTGATGCGACGGCGCATCATCTGCTGCATGTCCGGGCGGCGCAGGTCGAGGTAGCGATACGTCAGGCGCATCTCCTCGTTGGGATTCTCGTGCATCGCGAACGGCAGATCCTTCGCGGCGTTGAGAATCTCCACCTGCTCAGCCACCAACTCCACGGTGCCGGTGCGCAGCTTGTCGTTCACCGACAGGCGCTTGCGGATGGTGCCCGTGACGCGCAGGCAGTACTCGTTGCCGATCTCGTTGGCGACCGCAAACGCCGCGGCGTTGTCACGCTCGATCACCACCTGGGCGAGGCCCTCGTGGTCGCGCAGGTCGACGAAAGCCACGTGGCTCTGCAGGCGCAGGGTGTTGACCCAGCCACACAGGGAAACGGTCTGACCGACCAGTGCCTCATCGATGAGGCCGCAAAAATGCGTGCGCATGCGCTTGGAACTCCGGGCCGCTGGGCGGCGTGATGCGTGGACAAGAAGACCCGGAATGTTAACACCGACCCGCCCGGCGGCGGGCAGCAGGCGGGGTTGGAAAACCGCGCCTGCGCCCACGTTTCTGCCCCTTACCAGCGGCGATTGACCGAGAACAGGCCGCGGCAGCCCTTGGAAACCCACACGCCGGCACGGTTCCAACCCCAGCTGTAGCCCTGCTCGCAAGGCGAACCGGACAGCTGGCGCAGCAGTACGGCATTGCCGCGCCCACCCACGTCCACCTGGCAGAAGTGGTACTGCTTGTCGTTGCTTTCGCATTGCAGGCGGATTTCGCGATCCCAGTCCGGACCCGGGCGCCAGCCGCCGTTATCCGGCGGGCGATAGCCCGGCGGCGGGTAGTAACCACCACCACCCGGCGGGCGGTAACCGCCGCCGCCCATTTCGACGAACTGGGCGCGGCAACCCTGATCCACCCACAGGCCGCCGCGATCGACGCCCCAGGTCCGCCCACGGATGCACGGGCTGTTCGATTCCTGGCGGATCATTTCCGCGTCGCGCCACGGCACCTGGCAACGTGTAAAACGGCCATCGTCGCTGCCGCAGCGCACCTGGTCGCGACCCTGCGCATGCACGGCCGGCGCCGCCACCCACAGCAGGCCTGCCATGAGACCTGCCGCTACACCCATCAAGCCTGTTCGTATCCGGAACATCGATCCCACTCCTCTGTGACGGCTAGTCACGCTAGTGGGAATATCTTCAACCGGAATTGAATATCTTGCGACTGTTCGTAGAAACCTGCCGGCCGGCTATCCGGCGTTCAGCCATCGGGCTCAGGTGTCGCTCGAAGAACTCGAAGGCGCGGGGGAGCTGGGCGCACTCGCCGCCGGCGCGGCACTGTCCCCGGCCAGGTTGCGCTTCTTGTCGCCGTCCTTCTTGAAGTCGGTCTCGTACCAGCCGCTGCCGGCCAGGCGGAAACCCGGGGCGCTCAGGCGCCGCTTCACTTCGGCCACGTCGCACGCCGGGCACACCGACGGGTCGGGATCGGCGATTTTCTGCAGACGGTCAAAACGGTGGCCGCAGCTGGCGCATTCAAATTCGTAGATAGGCATGGAGACTCCGAAGGATCGGCCACCGTGCCGGGATCACGCACCGGCCGCGGGTGGCGACAAGTCGTCATTATCGAGGCGAACGGCGGGAATTCAACGATACGCCGTTGCCGGCCAGCCCATCGGCTAAAGAGCCAGCGCGACCAGCACGGCCGCTTCGGTGAGCTCGGTCAGCGCCCCGCAGGTATCGCCGGTCATGCCGCCGAGGCGGCGCAGGCAGGTCCATCGCCACCAGCCAAACACGAGTGCGGCGACCAGGATGGCCCGCAGCCCGTGCCATCCGGCGAACAAGGCAATGATCGCGGCGAGCAGCAGCGCCACCGCGCACACCGCGCGCGATTCGCCGACCAGGCCGCTGCCCAGCCCGCCGCTGCGTACGTAGGGGGTCGTCATGAACGCCGCGGTGAGCACGGCGCGCCCCAACAAAGGCGCCACCCATAACATCGCCGATGGCTGCGGCACGCTGGCCAACGCAGCAAACTTCAGCAGCAAGACCAGCATGATCGCGGTGACACCGATGGGACCGCTGCGCGGGTCCTTCATGATGGTCAGCGTGCGCTCGCGATCGCCCAGGCCACCCACCCAGGCGTCCGCGCTGTCGGCCAGGCCGTCCAGGTGCAACGCACCGGTGAGCGCCACCCACGCGACCAGCAACAGCGCTGCCGACAGCAAGGGCTGGGCGCCGGACAGCAGCCAACCCAGGCACCACAGCAGACCACCAAGCAGCATGCCCACGGCGGGATACCAGGCCAGCTGTGCCGAGGGCGAGGACGCGCCATCGAACGCACGCGCCGGCAGCGGCAGGCGCGTGAGAAAACCGATGGCAGCGAACAGCCCTCGCATCAGGCCTGGTCCTGCTTGCTCGGCGGCGCCCAAGGCAGCACGTGAAGCGATGCATGCGGCACGTCGATATTCGCCATCTCGCCGAAATCGCGCGCTTCCGCCTCGCAGCGCAGCAGGCGAATCGCACCGCCATGGGTCACCACCAGCACGCGCTGGGTTTCCGCCGCCTCGGCGACCTCGTTCAAGGCCGCGCAAAGACGATCGCGAAACGCGGCGAACGGCTCGCCGCCCGGCGGCGGATGGGCCACGGGGTCCGCCCAGAAGCGCGCCAACGCATCGCCTTGCTCCTGCGCCAATGTCTCGATGGGCACACCCTGCCAGTCGCCGAAGTGGTATTCGGCCAGGCGCGCATCGACCCGCATCGGCACGCGGCGCGCGCGGGCCAGATCCTGCGCGAACTCGGCACAGCGACGCAGCGGCGAGGTCACGATGGCATCCCAGCTGCGTCCGAAAATCGCCGCGCGCAATTGACTCCAGCCCAGCGGGCTGAGCGCGTCGTCGAGTTGGCCGCGATAGCTGCGCTGCCCGGTATCGCCATGGCGCAACAAGTCGATGCCGGTGTGCCTGCCGATCATGCGTTGCTCACCCCCGCCTGCGCGAAGGTGGCCATGCGCGCGTGCAGATCGCAGGCCAGGCGCATCAGCGGCACGGCCGCGGCAGCGCCGCTGCCCTCGCCCAGGCGCAGGCCAAGATCCAGCAGCGGATCGGCTTCCAGTACCGACAGCAGTCGCGCGTGACCGCGCTCGCGCGAACGATGCGCGAAGAACATCCACTCGCGGCAAGACGGATTGATGCGCACGGCTGCCAGGGCCGCGGCCGTGGTGATGAAGCCGTCGACCAGCACCGGGATGCCGCGCTGCGCCGCGCCGATATACGCACCGCATAGCGCAGCGATCTCAAAGCCACCCACGCGGCCGAGCCACGCCAGCGCATCGTCATCGGCCGGAAAGCGCGCCAGCGCTCGCTCGATCACCTCGGCCTTGTGGCGGATACCCGCGGCATCCAGGCCGGTGCCGGCGCCGGCGAGCGCACTGGGCGACTCGCGCAAAAGTCCGCAGGCCAGGGCTGCCGCCGAGGTGGTGTTGGCGATGCCCATCTCGCCGCCGATAAACAGCTTTGCGCCCGCCTGCCGCGCCGCCTCGGCACTGTCGGCGCCGGCACGCAGCGCCAGCTCCAGCTGCACCGCACTCATCGCAGGCTGCTCGCAGAAATTGTTGGTCTGCGGCGCAATGATGGCGCGGCGCACATTGGGCAGTTCACCCGGATCGTTCACTGTGCCCAGGTTCACTACTTCAAGCATCGCGCCCAGGCTGCGCGCCAAGACGCTGATCGCAGCGCCGCCATTGGCGAAGTTGCGGATCATCTCGCCGGTCACCACCTGCGGAAAGGCCGACACACCTTCGGCAGCCACACCGTGGTCGCCGGCAAAAATGCTGATCCATACCGATTGCACCGACGGCATCGCCGCGTGCTGCATGCCGGCCAGACGCACGGCCAGCGTTTCCAGCGTGCCCAGCGAACCCGGCGGCTTGGTCAGCTGCGACTGGTGTTCCAGTGCGCGCTGGCGGCTCGCTTCATCGATCGCAAAACAGGGTTCAGTCAGCCAGTCTTGGCTCATGTAAGGCTTCCTTTGAGAGGCATCGGCAATCCGGCTGCGACAAACACCACCCGCTCGCACTGCGCGGCAAGGGCTTGATGCAAGCGTCCGGCTTCATCCACAAAACGTCGCGTGAGTTCACCCATGGGCACCACGCCCAGGCCCACTTCGTTACTGACCAACAGCAACTGCCCCTTCACCGAAGGCAGCAGCGCAAGCAAGGCGTCGCGCTCCTGCGCGAGGCGTGCGGCATCGGGTGCGCCCAGCAGATTGCTGAGCCACAGCGTGAGGCAATCGACCAGCACGCAGCGGCCAGGACGCGCATGCGCCTCCAGTGCCGCAGCCAGGGCCAGCGGTTCTTCCACGCTGAGCCAATGGGAAGGACGCTGCGCCCGGTGATGGGCGATGCGCGCGGCCATCTCCTCATCGTGCGCCTGCGCCGTGGCGATGTAGACCACCTCGTGTCCCGACTCGACGGCGAGCCGTTCGGCCAGGGCGCTCTTGCCGGAGCGGGCGCCGCCCAGGATCAGGGTGCGCATGACGGGGCCTCCTTCATCGGTTGCAGCAGGCGCAGCAGCGCCGCGGTATCCAACTGGGTTTCCACGGCGTCAGCGACGCGCTCGATGCTCGCCTCGCGCAGCGCGTGCAGGTCTAGCGGGGCGGCATCGCGCAGGCCCGCCCAAGCGAGCAGGGCCGCGAGCGCCTCCGGCTCGTCGAACAGACCGTGGAGATAGGTGCCGAGGATTTGACCATCGGACGACAGCGTGCCGTCAGCTTCGCCCGAACCGAGCACGCTCGCCGGTTGCTCCAACGCTGCACCGCGACTGACGCCGCAGTGGATTTCATAGCCGCTCACCCGCGCGTCTCCCAGGACCAGTTTCCCCTCCACGCGGCGCAATTGCTTGCGCGATTGAAGCGTGGTCTCCATCTGCAACCAGCCCAGTCCATCGCTCGAGCCCGGCTCGCTCTCGATGCCCAGTGGATCATGCACGAAGCACCCCAGCATCTGGAAGCCGCCGCAGATGCCGATCACTTTCCCGCCGTAGCGTAGATGGCGCGTGATGGTTTCGTTCCAGCCCTGGGCGCGCAGCCAGGCCAGGTCGGCGCGGGTGGATTTGGAACCGGGCAGGACGATCAGGTCCGCCGGCGGATGCACTTCATCCGGGCCCACAAAACGAAGCTCGACGTCGGGATGGGCAAGCAAGGCATCGAAGTCGGTGTGGTTGCTGATGCGCGGCAAGGCCGGCACCAGCACGCGCAGGCGTGCAGCCTTCTTTTGCGCCGTATCGCGCGGCAAAGCATCTTCCGCTTCCAGATGCAGGCCGTGCAGATAAGGCAGGACGCCGAGCACCGGCTTGCCGGTTTCGCGCTCCAGCCAATCCAGGCCCGATTGAAGCAAAGCCATGTCGCCGCGAAAACGATTGATGACGAAGCCGGCGATGCGCGCGCGCTCGCTGTCCGACAGCAGCGCCAAGGTTCCCACGAGATGCGCGAACACACCGCCGCGATCGATATCGGCAATCAGGATCACCGGGCAGTCGACCGCCTCGGCGTAGCCCATATTGGCGATGTCGCGATCGCGCAGATTGATCTCCGCGGGGCTGCCCGCGCCTTCCACGATCACCGCGTCGTAGCGTTCGGCCAGGCGATGATGCGAAGCGAGCACGGCATCCATCGCGATGCGTTTGTAGTCGTGGTAATGGCGCGCATCCATGTTCGCCACCGGATGCCCGTGCACGATCACCTGCGCGCCGATATCGCTGTTGGGCTTGAGCAGGACCGGGTTGAAGTCGGTATGCGGCGCAAGGCCGGCCGCCTGCGCCTGCACGGCCTGGGCGCGGCCGATTTCGCCGCCGTCGATCGTGACTGCGGAATTCAAAGCCATGTTCTGCGGCTTGAACGGTGCCACCGCGATGCCGCGTCGATGCAACCAGCGACACAAACCGGTGACCAGGGTGCTCTTGCCTGCATCGGAGGTGCAGCCTTGCACCATCAGCACACCAGCGCTCATCGCAGCATCTCCTTCAAATCCAACGTGCCCAGCGCGTGATCGAGCCGCTGCAACGCGGCTTCATCGGCAGGCAGGCCAAAACGCAGACTGGCCGGCGTGTCGAACAACCGGGTCAGGACGCCTTGCCTGGCCAGCGCGACATGCACCGTTCCGGCATTCGCGTGTTGCCACCACTGAAAGAACGCACATCCCGCGGTGGCTGCCATGCCGTGACGCAGCAGCACGGCCGCGAGGCGATCGCTCATGTGGTGCAGCCACGTGCGTGCCGTTGCGTGCCATGCGCGATCGGCAAGAGCCAGCTTGAGCACGTGACGCGTCGGTCCGCTCAATGTCCATGGGCCCAATCGGTCACCCAGTGTGTCGAGCAGCCCGGGATGTGCCGCCACAAAACCTGCGCGCGCGCCGGCCAGGCCAAAAAACTTTCCGGCGGAGCGCAACACGATCAGCCCTTCGCGGTGCGCTTCACTGCACAGGCTGTGCTCAGGCGTGGCATCCATGAAAGCCTCGTCGACAATCAGCCAACCGCCACGCGAGGCCAGCGAGGCGTGACATGCCAGCAAGGCGTCGCGCTCGAAACGCTCGCCGCCGGGGTTGTTCGGATGAATCAACACGATCACGTCGTAGCGCGATGGATCGGCCATCAAGGTGGACGCAGAAAGCGAGTCCACCGCATGCCCCGCGCGGCGCCAGGCATGCGCGTGCTCGTTGTAGCCAGGCGCAATCACCCCGACGCGCGAGGCTTGCCGCAGATGGGGCAGCATCTGGATGGCGGCCTGCGATCCGGCGACAGGCAACAATTGCGGTGCATCGTAATAGTCGCGCGCCGCCTCGGTCAGGCCGTCGTCGTCTTCCGGCAGACGCTGCCAAACGGAGGCCGGTACCGCAGGCACCGGCCAGGCGTAAGGGCTGATGCCGGTGGACAAATCCAGCCATGCGTCCGGCGCGATGCCGTAGTCGCGGGCTGCTCGCAACAAGCGTCCGCCGTGTTCAAGCATGGCCGGCTCCCCAGCACACGATGCCGACCAGTGTGATCACCAGCAGCCAGAGCGCCACGCAGCGACGCACCAACTGCAGTGCGCGCACGATCGATTGGCCATCCGGTGCATCACCCTCGCCCAATACAGGACGCGCTTCCCACACGCCGTCATAAGGCGCGGCGCCACCAAGGCAGACGCCCAGCGCGCCGGCGCCGGCAGCCATTACCGGTCCGGCGTTGGGGCTGTCCCATTGCGACGCCTGTACGCGCCAGCAACGCCACGCCCGTGCCGCGTCGCCCAGCAACAGGTAACTCATCGCAGTCAGGCGTGCGGGTAGAAAATTGAGCACATCATCGATCCGCGCCGCCGCCCAGCCGAAGCGCTCGTAGCGATCGGTGCGATAGCCCCACATGGCATCCAGCGTGTTGGCCAGTCGATACAGGACTGCCCCCGGCGCACCCAGTACGAGGAACCAGAACAGCGCGCCGAACACGGCATCGTTGCCATTCTCCAGCACCGATTCCGTCGCGGCCGCGGCTACTTGTGCATCATCGAGCGCGGCGGTGTCGCGACTCACCATGCGCCCCACGGCCGTGCGTGCGCCAAGAATGTCGCCGGCGGCGAGTGCGCGTGCCACCGGCATCGCGTGATCGCCAAGGCTGCGCAGGCCAATGACGAGGTAAAGCACGACCACATCGAAGAGCAGTTGCAACCAGGACGCTGCATGCCCGAGCCATGCGCCAAGCAGCCAGGCCACCGCCACCAACGGCAGCACCACCACACACCACGCCAGCATACCTGCCGCACGACGATCCGCGTGCCATCGCACTTCGGTCCAGGCAGCCAGACGTCCAAACGCCACCAGCGGGTGCAGCCGCCGCGGTTCGCCCAACCACGCATCCAGCAGCACCGCGAGCAGCATGGCCAGGGCGGCGCTCATGGCTGGAACAAGGCCACGGCCGCTGTCGGGTTCGACGGAAAATAAAGATGCATGAAGCTCGCGGTGAAGCGCTCGCGCCGATACACGCCTTCCCGGCTCGGGCCGCCATCCGGGTTGTTTGCCATGACCAACGGCGACTCGTCGATGTTGGCCAGCGCGTAATGGAAGGTGTGGCCGCGCAACTCGCCTTCGGGCAAGGCGACGGATTGCATGCCGAGC
>Ga0209672_100622_pt1 | contig 18394 bp, 17 predicted proteins | sample AraplaCol_mMS_r2_FD_184273 | JGI IMG/M metagenome (GOLD analysis project Ga0209672, IMG submission 184273) | Arabidopsis root microbial communities from North Carolina, USA - plate scrape CL_Col_mMS_r2 (SPAdes) (version 2) | ecosystem: Host-associated > Plants > Roots > Endosphere | place: USA...
TCCAGGCAGGGATCGAGCAGCGCATCGCGCAATACATTGGCATTGACGAAAAACGCCGGCAGCGATTGCAGTCCGCAGATGATCACGCCGACGATCGTCGTGGCGATGGCGCTCAGTGCCGCCACAGCCAACACCTTCCACGCGCGTGTGGCGATCAACACGCACGGAAACACGATAGCCATTTGCGGCTTGATGGCAAGCAGCCCGATAAAGATGCCCGCTGCCACCGGCTTTTCGACGATACGGCTCACCGCCAATCCCGCGAGCGCAGCCGTCAGCAGCGAATTCTGGCCGATAACGGCCGCGACGAATACGCCTGGAGAAGCGACAACCACGAGCGCGGCGAGCTGCTTTGTACGCAGCACGCGCGCAAGATTCGATGCACCCATCGTCGCCCACGTGTAAAGCCAAGCGCCGAGGGCCGTGAAAAGCAGGTAGGCGATCGACACCGGCAATAGCGCAAACGGTATGACCGCGGCCAAAAAGGCAGGGGGGTAGACCCACCCGACTGCATAAGCGTCCGCAAAACCGCCGAACAAATCCATTTGCGCCTTGGTAAACGCGAAGTGCTCATAGACTTGAGACGGTGCGCCCTGCAGCATCAAGTGCGAGGCGGCCCAGAAAATCGAAAAGTCGATTCCAGGACGTGCGCCGTGCGTCATCGAAAAGCCATGACTGACCCATGCCCATGTTGCAATGAATGCGGCATAGACGATGACCATCGCAGCGCTCATGCTCACCATCCGAGACGGCGTGAGCCAATTCCTCGGGCGGCCTGCGAAGCCGCCCATCCCCCGACTTGAAAAGTACATAGCGCACCTCTGATCGGCCGTTTCGAATTGAGGTCCGTCGGCCGTATCGTCAATCGTTGTTATTTACGCATCCGGTCATTACGCAACCGCCGCGCGTGACATAAGGCCCATTGTTGGAATAACTCGATGCGACTTTCAAGTCGTGCTTCACCTTGAAACCGCCTCGACATGCGCGCCAATGTGGCCAGTCCAACACTTCGCCGATCGGCCGTCATCAGCGCTTCGCATCGCGCGTATCAAGATTGAAACGTGCAGTGCGGGCAATCGCCGCGATATCCCCGAAAGTCGATTGCATGCCCGGCGAAAGCTGCGACAAGCACGCCGTGACGCAGCGGTGGCGTCAAACCGCGCAATCGCCATGTGGGGCGTGGCTTTGAGCGAATTGCACACGTCTAAAACTTCGCTGTTGGCTGTCTCACGTCTGAGACATCTCGTGCGCCGCCGCCCCATTTCCCCCTTGGTCCAAATCGATCAACCCTTGACGGACAAGGCTCTCGCGCCGCTTGGCATAGCGTTTGCGAAAAACGCCGCACGGCAAATCGACACCGCACCAGGCGATCCAACCGAACCGCTCCACGAGGGCCGTGAGAAGGAGAACCGGGCAGACCACGGGGAGGGAACCCGAGCATGTGCCGCCGTGATGCGAGTCACGCGTCGGTACATGCGAGGGAACGACAACAGTTGTCGATGCACCGCGGCAGCGGCACACGTGCCGTTGTCTGAAAAGCAGTAATAAGCCGGGGGGCTTAATGATGACAAACGATACATGGATGCGGCATCTTCCGTGCCGCAACGCAGCGCCGGCCGCCGCCTCGCGGTCCGCCAACGAGCGTGCGACATGCTGGCGTTCGCACGCGGCGGGGTTCCTCCGAGCTCCCACCTCACAAACGGCATCGCGCTTTGTGCGGGTACACCCTAGAGCCTATCGACTCTCGGGGCCTCACCTCTTCCATCTTTAACGGGCTGGATAGACATGCAGCGTACCCATCGCGAGCGCTTCTGTTTTTCTTTGCAGTACCCGTAGTTCCAGCAGCACCCGCAGTTCAGTCCCGAAGCCACGCGGCCAGGGTAGTTTATTTAGTCATCCTAACGGAGATAGACATGAAGAAGATCATTGCTCAAGCAAAGCGTTTTGCACGCGAAGACGAAGGTGCAACGATGGTGGAATACGGACTCATGGTCGCGCTGATTGCGATCGTTTGTATCACCGCTATCACCACCGTCGGCAACAAGCTGAATTCGATATTTACCGAGATCGCCAGCGACCTTTGACTCGGAAAACGAGGGAGCGGGCGATTCGTCATGTTCGCCTCGTCCGCCCCCTGCTCGCCGCAACGCACGCTTTAAACCCAAGACCAGGAGTTGATCATGACCGCGGAGATTCAATCGATATCGCAACGTCTTGCCGCTCGTACGAGCGACTTTGCCCGAAATGAGGAGGGCGCAACGATGGTGGAGTACGGCCTGATGGTTGCGCTGATCGCAATCGTTTGCATCACGGCTATCACCACCATTGGAACGAATTTGAATTCGGTGTTCACGGATATCGGCAATGCGCTGTAGCCCGACAGCTGGGCAAACGTCGATATCGATCCGTTTGCCCAGATGGTCCATTTGAACTCAGACGAGGCCCGCCATGCTGCTTCCGACTCTCCCCGCTCAACCGATTCCGGCTTTCGTCGCCCTGTTCGTCGTTGCGGCCGCGAGCACCGACATCGTCGCGCGCCGCGTTCCGAACCGGCTGATTCTGCTGGGCCTTTTGACATCGCTTCTCGTCCATGGATGGATCGATGGGCTGACTGCCGGCGCCGGCAACTGGCTCGCCGGTGCGATGACGGGCTTCGCGCTGCTGATTCCGCTTTACCTCGTGCGCGGGACGTCCGCCGGCGATGTGAAGCTTTTGATGATGATCGGCACCTGGGTCGGCCCCGAGCTCGTGCTGGCGATCACCCTCGCGACGTTCGTCATCGGCGGTGCCTGGTCGATCGGATTCGCGGTGCTGCGCCGTCGCACCCTGCAACTGTTCCTCAATATGCAGACGCTGCTGCAGCGCGGCTTGCGTCCCGCACACGCGGCCAGCGCCGGCGTATCGCAACAGATTGTCTCGATCGGCACGCTGCCTTACGCGGTGGCAATCGCAGCGGGAACGTTGGGCGTCCTTTTCGCCGCGGCGGCATGACGCCCCGGCATCGAATAGCGGGTATTGGGAGGAGACGGACATGAGCGAGTGCAACATCGAACAGCCGGGCGCAGCGAACATCGGTGAGCTCTCCGCGGGCGCGCCCGCGGCCGGGGAAGCGCCCAGCAATGCTGTGCGCGCGTTGCTGCGCGCGCCACGATCGATCGCCGATACAGGATTGCCGCCCATCTTCGTCGGCCGGCTCGTACTCAAATCGACGATGTTGAACGGCAGCTCGAGCTTTGCCGATCTGTGCCAACGCCATCGTCTGCCCATCGCCGTGCTCGAAGATCTGCTCGCTTTTCTCGTTCGAGAGCATCTGGCCGAAATCACGCATCGCGGCGCGACCGATATCGACGTCCACTTCCGGCTCACCGAAGCAGGACGGTCTGTCGCTACCGAAGAACTCGCACGCTGCTCATACTGCGGGCCCGCTCCCGTCTCATACGAGCACTATGTGGAAATCGTACACGCGCATGCGATCCGCAATCAGCGCGTCAGCCGCGACCAGGTCCGCGCCGCGTTCGCCCATGTCCGCGTCGAACCGACGCTGCTCGATGCCGCGGGCGCGTCGTTCAACGCTGGCCGCCCGCTCATGCTCTATGGCCCCGCGGGCAGCGGCAAGACTTACATCGCGGAGCGGCTCGGCCAGTTGCTGCAAGGCGATGTGCCGATCCCCTACGCGATCTACGTCAGCGGCGAGATCGTTCAGCTATACGATCCGCTGCTCCATCACGACGCTTCGTCGCAAAGCGGCGCAGCCCCCGGCGACAAACGCTGGCGTATGTGCCAACGCCCCGTCGTCATCTCGGGCGGCGAACTGACGCTCGATGGCCTCGATCTGCGCTACGACGCATCGGCCGGGTTCTATCAGGCACCGCCGCATATGAAGGCGAACATGGGCCTTTATGTCGTCGACGACCTCGGCCGCCAGCGCGTCGCCGCGCAGGATCTGCTCAACCGCTGGATCATGCCGCTCGATCGGCGCGTCGACCTGTTCACGCTGCACTCGGGCATGCGCTTCTCGGCGCCGTTCGAAGTATGGCCCGTGTTCTCGACCAACCTCGATCCCGCCGACATCGGCGACGAAGCGTTCCTGCGCCGACTCGGCTCGAAGCTGCATATGGGGCCGATGTCGCCCGATAACTACCGGGCCATTTTCGAGGACTATTGCGCCCTTCACGGCCTCGCGCTCTCGCAAGCCGCCTTCGACTACCTGTTGCGCGAACTGCACGGCGGCAGCGGCAAGCCGCTTCTCGCCTGTTATCCGCGCGATCTGCTGTCTCTCGTCAGCGCGTCGGCCGATTACCGCGGCGTGCCGCGCGAAGTGACAACCGAAGGCCTCGATGAGGCATGGCACAGCTACTTCGGCTCGAACGCCGGAATCGAAAGAAGTTTTCCGCCCTCGCCTGCGAACACGTCCGCGTGTCAGGGCAAACGGCATGCAACGGGCCTTGCGGCCGATATTTTGACGAATCGTTAGGAGTCCTTCCATGAAAAGCTCTCGCGCTCTCATCATGCTGGCGACAGCGATGCTTGCGGGCTTGGCCGCCGTCGTATTCGCTTCGCGCTGGCTCATCCATACGTCCTCGAGCGCGGTGACACCGGTCGCCGTCGCCATGGACGACATCAACCTCGGCCAGCCACTCAACACCAACTTGATTCGTATCGTGAATTGGCCCAGCGGCAGCGTACCGCCCGGCTCATTCAAGGACATCAAGACACTCGAAGGGCGCGTCGTCCGCTCGAGCCTCACGCGCGGCGAGCCCGTGCTCGAGTCGAAGCTCTCACCGGTGGGCACGAAAGGCGGCCTGTCGGCTGTCATCAACAAGGGCGATCGCGCCATCACGGTGCGGGTCAACGATGTGATCGGGGTCGCGGGCTTCGCGCTGCCCGGCAACTACGTCGACGTGATCGTGAACACGCAGGCGCCCGGCAGCAGCAACGATCAGCACAGCATTTCGAAGATCGTGCTCGAGAAAATCCTCGTGCTCGCGGTCGCGCAGCAAGTCAGCCGCGACGATACGCAGCCCAAGGTCGTCAACGCGGTCACCCTCGAAGTGACGCCGGATCAAGCGGAGAAGCTCGATCTCGCCCGCAGCGTCGGCACCCTTTCGCTGGTGCTGCGCTCTCAGGTCGACGGAGAAACGCTGCAGACGAAAGGGGCAACGAAGAGCACCTTGCTGGGCTCGCCGGCCGCACCGGTTGCCGCATCCGCACCGGCCAAACCGGCTCGCGTGCACTACGCGGCACGGCGGGAACCGGTCAAGCGCGACTGCGTCGGTGTGCTGTCGGGCATCTCGGGCGGCGTGGAATGTTTCTAGTGCCGGGAGGACGGCGCGTGAGGATCGGCACGCGCAGTCTTCGGACCAAAACGGCATGACAAACGAATTGAAGACGTACAGGCATCACAACCGGGGGAGCATCTCCAAATGAACACGAAACTGAAGCATTCGGCGAACCACGCGCCGCTGCGCCTGAAGGTGACGAGCGCAATCGTGGCGGCGCTGCTGGGCGCCGGCCTTCTCGCCGCCCAGCCCGCGATGGGCCAGCCCAATTCGAATAAAGGTGCCACGTTGCCTCAGCCAACACCCGGCACGCCGCTGCAGATGACCATCAGCATGACGCCGGTGCCGGCCGGAGGAGCCGCCGGCACCGCGGCCGCGGCGGCCGCAATGTCCCAGCCGCTGCGCGGGCCGAACTGCAAGGGCGACATCGGTAACGTGACGAACGTCGCAGTGCCCGTCGGCAAATCCACGCTCGTTCAGCTCGCCGAGCCGGCGCGCAACCGCTCGCTCGGCAACCCGACGATCGTCATGGCGACATTGGTATCGCCACGCACGCTCTATCTCGTCGGCATGTCGGTGGGCACGACGAACATGATCATCCAGGGCGCCAGCGGCGCATGTCAGATGATCGACGTCATGGTCGGCGTGGATTCGGCGGGGCTCCAGCAGTCGCTCTCGCAATTGCTGCCGGGCGAACACGGTATCCGGGTTTCGACGGCGGCCGGCAACCTCGTGCTGGCGGGTAACGTCTCGAGCGCCGTGGCCGCGCAGCAGGCCGTGGAAATTGCACGCGCCTACGCAAACGCGCAGCCGACCCAGCAATCGCAATCGACGTCGAGCGGCGTGGGCAACGGCATGAACGGCGCGAACGCGCAGTTCTCCAGTTCGGGCGGCTCGACGACCATCATCAACATGATGACGATCGATTCGCCGCAACAAGTCATGCTCGAAGTCAAGGTTGCCGAAGTCTCGAAGACGTTGTTGGACCAGCTCGGTTCGTCTTTGAATCTGCAAGGCGGATTCGGCTCATGGACCGGCGCCCTGGTCACGAGCCTGCTGAGCGGTGCGCAAACGATCATCGCGGGCAGCAAGGCGAATCACCTGCCGTTCAGAGCCGCCATCGACGCCCAAAAGACCGACGAGCTGACGAAGATTCTCGCGGAACCGAACCTCGTGACGATCAGCGGACAGGAAGCGTCCTTCCTCGCGGGCGGCAAGGTATTCATCCCCGTTCCCCAGAGCAATACCACGGGCGGGATGACGATCACGCTGCAGGAAGAAGAATTCGGCGTCGGGCTCAAGTTCACGCCGACCGTGCTCGGCAATGGCCGCATCAACCTCAAAGTCGCCCCCGAAGTCTCGCAGCTCTCGCCCACGGGCGTCACCGTGAGCGCGACGGGTTCGAACACCACGGCGATCCTGCCGCTCATCACGACGCGGCGCGCCGCAACGACGGTGCAGATGAATGACGGCGAATCGTTTGCGATCGGCGGGCTCATCAGCAACAACATCACCGGCGCGCTGAAGGCGTTTCCGGGGCTCGGGGAGTTGCCCGTCATCGGTGCACTCATGCGCAGCACGTCGTTCCAGCAAGACCGAACCGAGCTCGTGTTCATCATCACGCCGCATCTCGTGAAGCCCCTTCCGCTCGGGCGCTATCCGTTGCCAACCGACAGCTTCACGCAGCCGAAGGAGATCGACGTGTATGCCACGGGCAACATGGAAGGCCGTGGCGCCACGCCGGCGAAGCAGCCGCAGGTGCCGGCTCCGTCAGCCGCCAACACGCCGGCGCAGCCCAGCGCACCGTCGGCCCCGCCCGCATCAACTACGACGGAGCCCACCGCCCTGCCCGCACCGCGCACACCTGCGCCGCCCGCAGAGACGGCAGCCGAGCCGCAAGACAAAGCTCATCGCGCTCCGGCACCGGCCGCGGCGCCGGCGCCCGAGCCGGCCTCGACGAAGCCCGTTTCGACTGTCGAGATCACGGCGGCGCCGATTGCGAGCGATCCGGGCGGTCAACCGGCGCCGGCGACCGTATCGGACGAGCAAGCCTCGCGCGTGGCCCGCATCGAAGCCGCCGCGGCCCGCATCGCTGCCAGAGACAAACAGGCGCTTGCGATGTCGAGCACGTCGAAAGCCTCGACACGGCACTGAACGCGATAGCCAAGGAAAAAGGGGAAATTTCATGAAACTCGATCACATCCACATCCTGCGCCGCGCGCTTGTGCTGGCACCCATCGTCGGCGCGCTCGGCGGATGCATGACAAGCACGCCGATCTGGGACGCGCATTTCGGTGAAGCGGTCCGCGCGACCACGCAAGCGCAGGTCCTCGATCCGCAGGCGGCGGAGCACCACCCGTCGACGCAGGGCGTCAACGGCAGTGCGGGCGTCTCTGCCATGCAGCGGTATGACAAGTCGTTCGATGCGCCGGCGCCGACGATGAACCCATTCGTCATCGGCATCGGTTCGGGTTCCGGCAGCGGTCAGTGAAATAGCAGGCACGGGGGAGGCGATCATGAATCACAACGGCCAAAGAGTTGAGCGCGTCCTGTCGAGGCGAAAAGAGCGCGGCGCCGTGGCGATCATGGTCGCCTTGGCAATCGTCGCGCTGATTGGCTTCGTCGGTCTTGCACTCGATCTGGGCAAGCTCTACGTCGTCAAGAGCGAACTGCAAAACAGCTCGGATTCATGCGCGCTGGCAGCCGCCCGCGATCTGACGGGGGCGACCATCGACCTGTCGGTGTCCGAGGCCGCGGGCATCGCCGCCGGTCACTACAACTATGCGTTCTTCCAAAGCGCGCCTGTGCAGCTTTCGGTGAACAACAACGTATCGTTTACCGATTCGCTCAGCAACGCGTTTTTAACGAAGAGCGCGGTGTCCTCGCCGGCCACGATGAAGTACGTGAAATGCACGACTTCACTGACAAATATTCCGAACTGGTTCATCCAGGTGTTGGATATGATTCCCGGCGTGTCGATCGCCAACGCGGCAGTCAGCGCGTCCGCCGTCGCCACGATCAGTCCCGCACAGACCACGTGTGCCATTCCCATCTTTGTCTGCAAGGCCGGCACACAAGTGAGCCCGCCTCTTGCGGGACAAAGCTACACGCAGGGTCAGTGGATTTCCTCCAAAACGGGCTCGCCTCCCAGCTACGGCGCCGGCAACTTCGGCTGGGCAGCACTCGATGGCAGCAACAGCGCGAACTCCATCAGAGACGAACTGACCTCGAATTATTGCAGCTTGCCGGCGGTCGGCGCCTCCATCGGCTCGCCGGGCAACATGGTGTCGGACTCGAGCGCGTGGAACACACGTTTTGGCATTTACGCCAACCCCTTCAGCCAGTCGGGAGCGACCCCCGACTTCACGGGCTATGCGTACAACACGACCAACTGGACGCAGGGCAGCAACGCCTACGGCGATTTCGTCAGTAAGCGTGCGGCCTTCGCCCCTTATCAAGGTGACACGCCCCCCACGCAGACGAAAGGCTCCAGCTCGCAAACGGTCTATACCGCAGGCGCCGATCGCCGGTTAGCCCTCGCCCCGGAGGTCGACTGCACACAACTGCTGAGCGGCCATTCGGCGACGATTCTCTGGTGGGATTGCGTGCTGATGCTCGATCCAATGGACAAAGGCGGCGGGGCCACCCCTGTCCATCTGGAGTACGAGGGCAAGTCCACCGACCCGAGTGTGCCCTGCGCGACACACGGCATTCCCGGCAACAGCAACTCCGCCGGCCCGCTCGTTCCCGTGCTCGTGCAATGAGCGAGGCGATCATGAAAACACGCAACCATTATCGAAGGACGCGCAAGCAGGAACGCGGCGCCGCGCTCGTCGAGTTCGCGATTGTCCTCGTTCCGCTCATCGTGCTCGTCATGGGCGTTGCCGAGTTCGGACACGCCATTTGGCAGTACGAAGCATTGACGAAGGGCACGCGCGATGCGGCGCGGTATCTCTCGGCCTACCTGCCGACAGACCCCGCCTACCCGACCGCCGCCGCGCAGTGCCTCGTCGTCTATGGCAGCACGAGTTGTCCCACGCAGGGCACCGCGCTCGTCAGCGGCCTGACGACGTCGATGGTGATCATCTGCGATGCCGGAAACTCGTCGGGATGCACCGATTCCACCGATCCCGCGGCGTTCTCCAATGTTCCGACATACGACACGGACAATGGCGCATCGGGCGGGACTCAATCGGGCAGCATCAATATCGTCGAGGTGAAGATCAAGGGCTTTCCATATAGCCCCATCGAGCCGTTTCTCAACTTCTCGACGTTCAATTTCGGCAACATATTCACCGTCATGAGGCAGGTGTCATGAACGCACGTGCCCGTCACCTTTCCCGTTCGCGGCACAAACAACGCGGCGCCGCGATCGTCGAATTCGGCATCGTCGCCGCGGTGTTCTGCACGCTGGTCGTCGGAGTATGCGAGTTCGCGCGTGTTCTCTACTACTGGAATACGGCCAGCGAAGCCGTGCGCCTAGGCGCCCGGACCGCGGTCGTCTGCGATGCGGACGCATCCGTCATCAAGACGCGCATCAAGAGCCTGCTGCCGCTCTTGACGACCTCGAATGTCAACGTCAGCTACTCGCCGTCAGGCTGCGATTCGGATGCAGACACAGCGCGCAATACCTGCACGTTCGTGACGGTTTCGGTCACCAACGTCAGTGTGCGGACGATGATTCCATTCGTGCCTCTCACGCTCGCCATGCCGCCGCTCGCCACGACGTTACCGCGCGAAAGTCTCGCCACGTCGACGGGCGGCACCGTTTGTCAATAACACTCGAAAAGCTGCGCATACCATCATGATCGACATCCTCAGCGTTTCCAAAGACGGCTCGCGCCTTGCCCAGATCGTGCGATCGATCGGCGAATGCGGCAACTATCGCACGACGCGGACACTCGGCAGCCCTTCCCAGCTGGCGCAGCGCGGCGATGGCCTCGATTCGTTCGATGTCCTGATCGTCGACGCCATGTCGCTCGACGATGCGGAGCTCGCCGTGATTGCGGATCTCAGCCGCCGACACGAGCGGCTGACCTGCATCCTGCTCACGCCTGATGCCTCGCCCCAAACGCTGATCGCCGCCATGCGCGCCGGGTTCCGGGACGTGCTCGGCTGGCCGCTCGATCAGCAGTCGCTCGGCGAAGCGTTGCTGCGCGCCGAGAGCAAGCGCTCGCTGAGCGGGGTACGGGAAACGCGGATCGTATCGTTTCTTTCCTGCAAGGGCGGCACGGGCACCACACTGATCGCCAGCAACGTCGCGCATGAGATATCGATGCATCATGGCAAGCGCGTGCTGCTCGTGGATCTCAATCAGCTCTATGGCGATGCGGCCTTTCTCCTCGCCGGCGAAGCGCCGCCTTCCACGCTGCCGCAAATCTGTGCGCAGGTGGAGCGGATGGATTCCGGCTTCCTCGAGGCGAGCCTGCTGCACATCAGCGAGACGTTCCACGTACTGGCAGGCGCCGGCGATCCGGTCAAGGCCGGGGAGATCGATCACGATCGACTCGAGTGGATTCTCGGCATCGCCATCCCGCACTACGACTTCGTCTTCTTCGACGTCGGCCAGTCGATCAACCCGGTATCGATGCTCGCGCTCGATCGAAGCAGCGAGATTCATATGGTCTTGCAGCCCGGGATGCCGCATGTGCGCGCCGGACGGCGGCTGCGCGAAATTCTCGGCTCGCTCGGCTACGTGTCCGACACACTGCGCCTGATCGTGAACCGCTACACGCGCGATGGCGAACGCGCACGCACCGCGCTGGAGGAAGTGCTCGATATGTCGCCGTACCAGGTGCTGCCCGAGGACTGCGACGTGGTAAACCGCGCGCTCGACGAAGGCGTTCCGGTCTCCGAGATCAAGCGCTCGAGCGCCATCGCGCGCGGCCTTCAACAGCTTGCTCAGAACATCGTCGCGGGTGTGCCCGCGCTCACACGGGGGCGTGCGCGCACCGAGACGCGCACGCTGCGCTTGTTCGGACGCAACGCGGCACCCAAGCTCAAAACCATGTAAGGCAGGAACGAGGAGAACATCATGTCGCTGCGTGAACAGATATCCGGCCAATTCGTGAAGTCGTTCGGCGAGCGCAACGGCGCGCCCGGTGCGATGGCGCAATCCGCTTACCAGACGCTCAAGCGCAACGTGCATCAGGCCGTGCTCGATCACGTCGAACTCGAACGGCTCTCCCGGCTGCCCGCGGACCAGGTCCGCGAAGAGATCGGCTCGCTGATCGGGCGCATTCTCGATGAAGAACGCACGCCCGCGAACGACCAGGAGCGCAAGCAGCTCGCGCTCGACGTCTATGACGAAATGTTCGGCTTCGGTCCGCTCGAAGTGCTGTTGCGCGATCCAACGGTATCGGACATTCTCGTCAATACATCGAAGCAGACCTACGTCGAGCGTAAAGGCCGGCTCGAATTGACCGACGTGACGTTCTACGACGATGCGCACCTCATGAAAGTCATCGAGAAGATCGTCTCGCGCGTGGGACGGCGCATCGATGAATCGAGCCCGATGGTCGACGCGCGGCTGCCCGACGGCTCGCGCGTCAATGCCATCATTCCACCGTCCGCTATCGATGGGCCGCTCGTCTCGATTCGGCGTTTCGCCGTCAATCCGTTGCAGGTCTCGGACCTCATCGACCTGCAGACACTCACGCCGCCAATGGCGCAATTGCTCGACGCGCTGGCGCGCGCGAAGGTCAATATCCTCGTCTCAGGGGGGACGGGCAGCGGCAAGACGACGTTGCTGAACATCCTGTCCGGCTTCATCCCCGAGCAAGAGCGCGTCGTGACCATCGAAGATGCGGCCGAACTGCAGCTCAGGCAGCCGCATGTGCTGCGGCTCGAAACGCGGCCGCCCAACATCGAGGGGCGCGGCGAAATTACGCAGCGCACGCTCGTGCGCAACGCGCTGCGCATGCGTCCCGACCGCATCATCCTTGGCGAGGTCCGCGGCGCCGAGGCGCTCGACATGCTGGCCGCGATGAATACCGGTCACGAAGGATCGCTCGCGACGATACACGCGAACACACCACGGGACGCACTGACACGACTCGAGAACATGATCAGCCTGGCGGGTATGGGACTACCGCCGAAGACGATGCGCCAACAGATCGCCTCCGCCATTTCGGTCGTCATCCAGGCTACGCGTCTAACCGATGGCCGGCGCAAGATCGTCAGTATTCAGGAGCTGACCGGCATGGAGGGCGAAATCATCAATATGCAGGAAATATTCGCGTTCAAGCGCTCCGGTGTCGACAAAAGCGGGGCGGTACGCGGTCACTTCGCCGCCACGGGCGTGCGTCCGAAATTCGCGGAGCGGTTGCATGCATTCGGCATCGATCTGCCCGACGAAATCTACGATCCGGCACGCCGCTACGAGACGACCTGAGCCCGCGCCCACAAGGAGGCCGACATGGACCCGATTTTTTATGCATTCGTCGTCTTGCTGTTCGTGGCCGTCGTGCTTGCGATCGAAGGCGGCTATCTCTGGTGGAACAGCCGCCACGGCCCCGCCGCGCGCCGCATCGAATCGCGCATTCGCGCGCTGTCGGCCGGCGGCCAGTTGCAAAAGGAACGGCTGACGATCCTCAAGGACCGCATCCTGCGCGAATCGAGCGCGCTCGACAAGGTTCTCATGCAGTTGCCGCGCGTGCAGACGCTCGATCTGTTCATCGAGCAATCCGGTCTCAGCTGGTCCGCCACGCGTCTGATTGTGACCAGCGTCGCAATACCGGTCGTCGTGTTTTTCCTGGGCATGTTTGCGCCGGCGCCCATCTGGTTCATGACACCGGGAGCACTATCGACCGCCGCGCTACCCTATCTTTACGTCAGCCGTCAACGCAGGAAACGGCTCGCGCGCCTGGAAAAGCAACTGCCTGACGCGGCCGATACGATCAGCCGCGCCCTGCGCGCCGGCCATTCGTTTCCGAGCGCGATCGGCATGGTCGCCTCCGAATTTCCCGAGCCCATGTCCGGCGAGTTCCGCATTACGTTCGATGAGATCAACTACGGCGTGCCGCTCAACGACGCCCTGATGAACCTCGCCAAACGCGTTCCGATCCGCGATTTGCGCTACTTCGTCATTGCCGTCCTGATCCAACGCGAAACCGGCGGCAATCTTGCCGAAGTGCTCGACAGCATCGCGCTCCTGATTCGCGAGCGGTTCAAGCTGTTCGACAAGGTGCGCGTGCTGTCGGCCGAGGGCAAGATGTCCGCGTGGGTACTCGGCCTGCTGCCGTTCATCACCGGTGGCGCGATGTTCGCCATCAATCGCGACTTTCTCGAAGTGCTCTGGACCGATCCCGCCGGCGCCAAGGTGATCGGCGTCATGCTGGGCTTGATGACGAGCGGGGTTTACTCGATGCGTCGCATCATCCGAATCCGCGTTTGAACAGCCAGGACATTCCATCATGCAATCCTTCTTCTCCGTGAATATGCTGCTGCTGATCGGCCTTTTCGCCTTCGTGTTTGCAGGTGCGTTGGGTGCCATGCTGATCATGGCGCCACGCGACATGACAAAACGCATCGAGCAGGCTGGCGGCATTCCAAGCGCGGCCGTATCCGCGCCGCATGAAACCACCACCGGAATCTGGCTTCAAAAGATTGCCGATATCTCGGAGCCGATCGCTAAACTGTCGATCCCGAAGGATGGCTGGGAAAATTCGGCGCTACGGATTCATTTGATGAACGCCGGCTGGCGCTCGCCGAATGCGGCACCGATCTACTTTGGGGCGAAAACGGCTCTCGCGTTGCTGCTGCCGCTCGCCGCGCTGCCCTGGCTTGCGGGCTCGTCGCTCGCGGGCGTGCCGATGGAGCTGGCATCGGTGCTCGTGGTACTGGGCGCGTGCGGCTACTACTTGCCGAACGTCATCCTGAAGCGCCGCATAAAATGGCGCAAGCGCACGATCTTCGAGGACTTCCCCGACGCTCTCGATCTGCTGACCGTCTGCATCGAAGCGGGTCTGAGTCTCGATGCCGGCCTGATGAAAGTCAGCGAGGAGATCAAACTGCGCAGCGTAGTCGTCGCGAGCGAGCTCGATCTGATGCTGCTCGAAATGCGTTCCGGCTTCACACGTGAGAAGGCACTGCGCAATCTCTCGCTGCGCACGGGCGTGGACGATATCGATTCATTTGCGACGATGCTGATTCAGGCCGAACGTTTCGGCACCAGTATCGCCGATTCGCTACGTGTGCTGTCCGACACGCTGCGCACGCGCAGACGCATGCGGGCCGAGGAACAGGCGGCCAAGATCGCGTTGAAGCTGCTGCTGCCGCTCGCGTTCTGTATCTTCCCGGCGCTGCTGACCGTATTGCTCGGGCCCGCGCTCATTCACGTGTACCGGATTCTCTTGCCGACGATGACCGGCACGGGAGGCTGAGCGTAAGATCATGGCTGCACCGACAAGGAGCCAGCCGTGATACGCAAAACGCTCAATGCGTCCCGTTTGCGCGATGAAGTTGCCCGCCGGATCCACCGCGTCCACGAAATCGTCGAGGACGGCGTCAAGATCACCGTGCCGCGGCCGCAAAAACAAGAGCCCGACGCGTCGGGCTGCAATTGGACGATGAAACACTTCGGCAATGCCGTCGGTTACGAACGCGTCGTCGCGGACGTGGTCAACGCGGTGCGCGCCGAGTACAACCTCTCCGATAGCGACGGGGCGAAGGAAGTGCTCGATCCCTTCGGAGGATAGTCGCGTGCTGCGCCCGCGCAAGGCCTAGCCGCCGCCGGCCCGGCCCGACTCCGCATGGAGCTCGCGTGTTCTCGCTGTGTCGCCCTCACAGGCGGCGATCCCGGTCGCATTGCGGGTCCGAGCGGGCTTCTCGCTGATATCGGGAGTCGGCGCCCGCATGAAGGCCTGCAAAATCAACTTCACGGCAGCCCGGATTTGCCCGATTCGATGGCGATACGAGAGTGCGCGCCACAAGCGGGCCGGGTCGAATTCGGCATAGCGCGCTTCACGTTCGATCAGCGACTTGCTGCCCGGCAGATGCAAAAACGCGCACCGGCTGAACCAATAAAGGTTGCGGTGGGTATTGCCGGGCCAGTGCCGTCCCACCGCCTGGTAGGCACCGACTTCGACGATCGATTGTCCTTGCTCCTGCAGGAGGCACATCGCGGCCGAGATGAATGCCTCGTCCCCATGGTGATTGAGGTGGCGGATTTCGTCGATATAACGGCTGTAGCACGGCCTCGCCTGATCGACGAGCTGCCGAAGAAACGCCGCAGTACAGAGTAAAAATTCGCCGCCGTACCAACGCGGATTGACAAGCGGCCGCCCGGCCGCAAGCTCCAGATCCGTGATGACGCGTGCGCTCCCATAAGCCGGAAAGACTTGATCGGAGATATCGAACACGCCGGCGCCGAGCCGAGCCGCCCGCTCGATGAGCTCATGCGAGGGTGCACTCAGCGCCACCATGTCCGTATCGAGCAACAGGAACAGTGCGTCGTGCGGCATGCGCTTCGCGACTTGCGTCATCAAGTCGAGCTTGAAGTGCGCCGCATAAAACGGCGTGGTCTTCGGTAGCGCCGTGGGCGTTACCTCGAGCTGATGCACGATGGGCCGAGCGCCTTCTGGCATCTCGGCCAGGATGACCTGGACCGCATCGACGGCGTTCGTATAGATATTCAGGCGCGGCATACCCACCCGCAGCAATGACCGGTTCAGGCACACGGCCTGCCGCACGTAGGTGCTCGGGTCCTTGCCCCGCCAGTTCGGGCTCGCGCCCGCCGCGCCGTCGAGATAGACGAGCGAGCATGGCACGATCGTCCGCGACGCCGTGCTTTGCGAATCCGCGATGCGCCAAGGATCAGAGATGTGTCTCTTCATTTGTATCGCCGCCCCCAAACACGACGCCCGATGCAATCCACGTGCCTGCCTTTCGTGGTGCACCGGCCTGATATGACCTTGTCCGGTACCGTATTCTTCCGATCCTGCACCCCGCCGGCCCGTTCGTATCACGATTATCCGCATTCTCATGCGGCCGTTTTCGCCATCGTGACGTCAGCGAGCGCCGAACGATGTGATCCATCGAACGTTTTGCACTGATATTGGGGCGTTCGTAGTGTGAATAGCGACGCTTCGGCGATTTGAGCCACAATGGCGAAACCAGCACAACGCCTTTGTGCGGCATGTGTCCCGCATTTATTTCTTTCCGCCCATGTCGACTTCCACGTTCACACTGTTCAAACCCGGCACGCTTTGGCCTTCGATCGTAAGCCGATCGGAACATGCAATCGCGACGGGCGCACTGCACTCGATCGATACGGTTGCGACGGCGGTCGACGCGAAAGGCGTGCGGTTCGTCATACGTCAGGTTTCGAGCGTCGCGCGCAAACACGAGGAGCAAGGCAAGCAGGAAGGTAAACAGGAAGGCCAGTCGCGTTCAGCCGATCCATTTCTGCCCTACGAGCCCGATCTTTTCGTGGCCGACGTCTCGGCAACCCATGTCGCCCTGCTGAACAAGTTCAATATCGTCGATCACCACCTCGTGATTGCCACGCGTGCGTTCGAGGAGCAGGAAAGTCTGCTCGGTCTGGCCGACTTTGAAGCATGGTGGGCCTGCCTCGCCGAATTCGATGGTCTCGGCTTCTATAACGGCGGTGACCAGGCGGGTGCCAGCCAGCGCCACAAACATATGCAGATCGTGCCATTGCCACTGGGACTGGATGGAACGGGCGTCCCTATCGAAACGCTGTTTGCCGAGGCGAAGCACGGCGAGCAAACCGGCACACTGCCGCAGCTGCCTTTCGCGAATGCGTTCACATGGCTTGCGCCCTCGACGCACCAGCGCGCCGCACGCACGGCATTCGAACGCTACGAGGCACTGCTCGATGCGCTCGACATCGGTGTCCGACGCGACGACCCTTCCGCCTGCCCCCGCCAGCGCGCGCCCTATAGCTTGCTGGTCACTCCGCGCTGGATGCTGCTCGTGCCGCGAACGACGGAATGCGCCGAAAGTATTTCGATCAACGCGCTGGGATTCGCGGGCTCGCTCGTCGTGCGTGACGCCAGCCAACTCGAGACGATTCGGCGGCTGGGCCCGTTGGAAGTGCTGCGCCGCGTCGCGCGCGAACCTCGATGTGACGCGTTCTCAAGTTGAAACAACGTGTCGATTCTACGGACCGCCTGACGATGCCCCGAACCGGTTTGCTCCCCAACGCCGCGCGAATGGCGGCCGCCTCGCTGTGCATTGCGCTCGCGGCGTGCGCCTCGATATCGCCCGGCCCGCACGAGGCGGTCTACCGCGATCCTATCGCGCTCTTTCCCCTCGATGCGTATGATCAAAACGTCGATCATTGGATCGACCCCTCGCGCCCCGATTACGACAAGCCGTTCCTGAGCCCGCAGGAACAGCACGCGCAATTCGATGCCCTGTACGCCCGCTACTTCGGCATCCAGGCGAACGATCCTTCGCCGTGGAATCCCGCGTTCATCACGGCGCGCCTTTACGGTCAGGGTGGCGCGGATATCGCCGAACTCCAGCAGCGACGCATCGATCGTTATGACAATGCCCGCAACAGCGAGCGATACATCGGTTATGGGCAGAACTATCGGCCCCATACCGAGGCGTGGACCGAGGCCATCCGATCGAACATCGACATGGCGCAGTTCACCCAAGCGTCCCGTTACAGCGCCGCCGCGCGTGCAATAGCGACCGACAATCTGCTTGTGCGCGAGCTGCCGACGACCGACCCTTCGTACTACTCGCACCGGCTCGCCGGCGAGGGCTATCCGTTCGACAACCTTCAGGTCAGCGCCCTGCGGCCCGGCACGCCGCTTTATGTCATTGCACGAAGCAAAGATCGCGCGTGGGCTTACGTTCAGACGCCCGACGTGCAGGGATGGGTTCGCTCGACCGGTGTCGCGAGCGTCGACGAGGCTTTCGTCGCGCAATGGCGCAATGCCGCGCGCGCGACATGGGGCGCTGTCATCGCCGCGTCGGCACCGGTGAGCGACGAAACCGGCTCGTTTCGCTTTGACGCACCGGCCGGTACGCTGCTGCCGATTGCCACGCAGCGTTCGCCGCACGCGCCGGTCGTCGGGGCTGCGCCTGCCGACACCTACCCGGTGCTCGTCCCCGTACGGGATGTCGATGGCCACGCAGTC
>Ga0209672_100624_pt1 | contig 18296 bp, 16 predicted proteins | sample AraplaCol_mMS_r2_FD_184273 | JGI IMG/M metagenome (GOLD analysis project Ga0209672, IMG submission 184273) | Arabidopsis root microbial communities from North Carolina, USA - plate scrape CL_Col_mMS_r2 (SPAdes) (version 2) | ecosystem: Host-associated > Plants > Roots > Endosphere | place: USA...
AGCAAGACAAGTCCAGCACGCTAGTGCCGCCTGGTAGCGGCAGAGCGGTGAATGACTGGACGCAGGAGACACCATGAAACATCTGAAGAAGCTGCATGTGCAGGTCTTGATCGGCCTGGCGTGTGCGGTCGTCCTCGGCATCGCTGCACCGCAGTGGGCCGTTGCCATGAAACCCATCGGGCAGGCGTTCATCGCGCTGCTGAAGATGATGCTAGCCCCGATCATCTTCTGCACGCTGGTGCAGGGCCTGGCACACGTGCGCGACCTGCGCATGCTGGGCCGCATGGGCGTGAAGTCGCTGGTGTACTTCGAGGTAGTCAGTACGGTGGCCATGGTGCTGGGCTTTGTGCTCGTCAACGTGTTCGAGCCCGGTGTGGGGCTGCATGCCACCAACCTCGCAGAAAGCGCTGATGCGGTGAAAGCCACAAGCGGCGCCGGCGGCATCTCGGCCGTCAACTATCTGCTCAGCCTGATTCCACACACGCTGGTCGATGCCTTTGCCAAGGGCGACATCGTGCAGGTGCTGATCATCTCGATCCTGGCAGGCTTGGCGCTGAACCTCTCGGTAGGGCCGGACTCGGTTCTGCTGCGTGGCATGGATGAAGCGCAGAAGGTGCTGTTCCGCATGCTCGGCTTCATCATGAAGCTGGCACCGCTCGGCGCGTTTGGCGCCATGGCTGCAGCCGTGGGCAGCTATGGCGGCGTGACGCTGCTCTATCTGCTCAAGGTCATCGTGCTGTATTACGCCGCGTCGCTGCTGTTTGTGTTCGGCGTGCTCAGCTCGATTACGTGGATGATCGGTCTGCCGTATTTCAGCGTCCTCAAGCTGATTCGCGACGAGATGCTGTTGATCTTCGGCACGGCATCAAGCGAGGTGGCCTTCCCGCGCCTGGTGGAGAAGCTGCAACGCGCAGGTTGTGATGAGGCCGTAGTCGGTTTCGTACTGCCCGCCGGCTACAGCTTCAACCTCGACGGCACCTCCATCTACATGGCCATCGCCGTGGGTTTCATTGCGCAGGCGACGGACACGCCGTTCTCGCTGTGGCAGCAACTCGGGCTGCTCGCCATCCTGAGCCTCACTTCCAAGGGCGGGACCACGGTTGCCGGCGGGGCGTTCGTCAAGCTGGCGGCTACGCTGCAATCGGTGCGCTCGCTGCCTGTGGCTGGGCTGGGCTTGCTATTCGGCATCGACCGCGTGATGGCGATTGCCACTGCGCTCGTCAACGTGGTGGGCAACACCGTGGCGGTGTTCGCCATCGCCCGCTGGGAAGGTGCGTTCGACGCCGAAGCTTTCCAGCGCGAGACCGGCGGGCAGGCCCGTTCTTCTCTCCTCAAGCTGCAGAAGCCCGCCGCACAGGCTGCGGTGGCGCAGGACGCGCTGACTCACTAAGCCACTGAACAACATCAACATGCAACGCATTCCCGCCCTCGATCCTGATGCGCTGGACGCAGACCAGCGCGCCGTCTACGACGCCATTGCCAACGGCCCCCGCAAGGGTGTGCGCGGCCCGTTGGCCGTCTGGCTGCATCGCCCGCTGCTGGCCGACCGCGCACAGGCACTCGGACGCTACTGCCGCTACGACAGCAGCCTGCCGCCGCGCCTGTCCGAGCTGGCCATCCTGTTCATGGGCCGCTACTGGCTGGCGGAATACGAATGGGCCGCGCACAAGCCGTTCGCGCTGGAAGCCGGTGTGTCGCCGGTGGTGATCGACGCCATTCGTGATGGCATGAACCCGGCGTTCGCGCAGCGCGACGAGGCGCTCGTCTTCGCCTTCCTGACGCAACTGCATGCCAAGCGCGAAGTGGACGACGGCCTGTACGCCGAGTTGGTTGGCGCCATCGGGCAAGACGGCGTGGTCGATCTGGTGGGCATTGCGGGCTACTACACGCTCATCTCCATGACCATCAAGGCATTCAACGTGCCCGCGCCGGCCGGTGCGACGCCGGAACTGCCGACGCAACTGCCGATGTAACGGCAATAAGCAACGAGGAATTCACTGTGCAAGCAACGACCGAATTTGAACAAGCCACGGCTGCGGGCCGTTTGGCAGGCAAGGTGGCCATCGTGACCGGCGCGGGCTGCGTCGGGCCGGGCTGGGGCAACGGCCGCGCTGTGGCCGTGCTGTTTGCGATGGCTGGAGCGCGCGTATTCGCCGTCGACAAGAGCTTCGATGCCATGGAAGAAACGCTGCGCCGCGTGCGCGAGGCGGGTGGTGAGGTCACACCGTACACCTGCGACGTGACCGACACCACGGCCGTCAAAGGCATGGTCGATGCCTGCGTGGAGCAATACGGCCGCGTCGATATCCTGGTGAACAACGTTGGTGGCTCCGCTGCCGGCGGCCCTGTGGCGTTGTCGGAAGACAAGTGGGATGCCCAGGTCGCGTTCAACCTCAAGAGTGTTTACCTCACCTGCAAGCACGTGCTGCCCGTGATGGAAGCACAGGGCAGTGGCGCCATCGTCAATACGGCGTCGACATCCGGGATCCGCTGGACGGGCTCGGCGCAAGTGGCTTACGCCGCGTGCAAGGCCGGCGTGATCCAGCTCTCCAAGGTGGTGGCGGTCGAGTATGCGAAGAAGGGCATTCGCGTGAACACCGTGGTGCCGGGGCAATTGCATACGCCTATGGTGGAAGTGCGCCTGGCTGGCCAGCGCTCCGGCGGCGATGTCGACAAGCTGCTGGAAAGCCGGCTCGCCCGCATTCCGCTTGGCTTCATGGGCGACGGGCGTGACACCGCGCATGCGGCGCTGTTCCTGGCTTCTGATGAGGCGCGCTTTGTCACCGGCACCGAAGTGGTGGTCGACGGCGGCATGACGGCTCGGTGCGACTGACCATGCAAGGCGAACTGAACGGCGGCGTGTGGGATTGCCATACGCACATCTACGGGCCCTGGGACGCGTTCCCGCTGCCGGCCGACGCGTCGTATCGACCGGCAGAAGCCCCGATGACGCAACTGCTTGCGCTGCATGAGCAACTAGGCGTTACGCACGGTGTGCTGGTGCAGGCGGCGTGCTACCAGTCGGATCACCGTGCGCTGCTGTCAGCGCTGGCGATGACGAAAGGGCGCTATCGCGGCGTCGCGCTGGTCGACCACACCACGAGTGACGACGCCCTGCGTGAACTGCATGAAGGCGGCGTGCGTGGCATCCGCTTCAACTTCATGGGTCACCTGCCGGGCGATCGTGATCTGGGCCGCTTGCGCGAACTCGCCGAGCGTGTGGGGCCGATGGGTTGGCACGTGCTGCTCCATGGGCAACTGGATCAGCTTCTGCTGGTGCTTAACGCGTGGGAAGACCTCGACGTGCCGCTGGTGATCGACCACATGGCCCGGCAGGATGCGACCCGACCGCTGGACGAAGCTGCCATGCAGGAGCTGGAGCGTCATCTGCGTCAAGACAATCGGTGGATCAAGTTGTCGGGAGTCGACCGCCTGATGCAAGGCGCAGCGCCGCCCTGGACTGCAGCGCTGCCCCTGGTCAGGCGGCTGGTGCAAGCGGCGCCCGAGCGGGCCATCTGGGGCACGGACTGGCCGCATCCCAACATCAAAGGGGACGTGCCCGACGACAGCAGCTTGCTCGCGTTCGTGCAGGAAGCCTGCGGCGCCGAAGCAGCTGAAGCTGTGTTGGTCCATAACCCGCAGCGGCTCTATTTCTGAGGCATCGCCATGCAAGCCACGTTGATCGATGCCACCCAGGCAGAGCACTCTGCTGAGCAGAGCGCCTGCCGCAAGGCTGCCTGGCGCCTGGTTCCGCTGCTGGCGCTAGCTTACTTTGTCAACTATCTCGATCGGACCAACGTCGGCTTTGCCGCGCTGACCATGAACCGCGACCTGGGTTTGAGTGCGGCCCAGTTCGGCCTGGCTGCCGGCATCTTCTATGTTGGCTATTGCCTGTTCGAGGTGCCGAGCAACCTGGCGCTGTATCGCTATGGCGCGCGCCGCTGGCTGGCGCGGATCATGATCACATGGGGCCTGTTTGCCGCCGCCACGAGCCTGGCTGTCGGCCCCAATAGCTATGCGGCGATCCGCTTGCTCGCTGGTATTGGCGAGGCGGGCTTCTTCCCCGGCGTCATCTTCTATCTGACGCTGTGGTTTCCGTCGCGCTATCGCACACGCATGATGGGCTGGTTCCTTGCCGCGATTCCGTTGTCGTCGGTGTTCAGTGGGCCGTTGTCGGTATCGATGCTGGAGCTGGACGGTTGGCTCGGGCTGCACGGCTGGCAATGGCTCTTCATCCTGCAGGGGTTGCCGGCCTGCGTGCTGGGCGTGCTGTGCCTGCGCATGCTGACCGATCGCCCGGATAACGCAACATGGCTGACAGCGGAGGAGCGCTCCGCCCTGGCGGCTGCCATCGAGCGGGAGCGCAGCACAGCGGTTGAGCATCGCCTCGGGCCCGCCCTCAAAGACGCGCGTGTCTGGCTGCTGACGGGAATCTTGTTCAGCTACATCATCGGCATTCTCGGCATTGGCGTGTGGATGCCGACCATCTTGAAGACGCATCACCTCTCGAACACGCAGGTGGGCTTTGCTACCGCACTGCCCTACGTCGTCGGCGCCTTGGTGATGCTGGGCTGGGCACGTGTGGTGGCCCGCACGCAGCTCTACGTTCGTCATCTGGTTATCACCTGTGCGGTGGCGGCGCTGGGCTTCTTTGCGTCGGTGGCGTCCGATGCGCTGGTGCCGGCCATGCTCGGATTGACGGTGGCGGTGGTCGGGCTGTCGTCCGTGCGCACCTGCTTCTACAGCATTCCAGCCACGTTCCTCGATAAGCAGGCCGCTGCGGGCGGGCTGGCATTCATCAACTCGGTGGGCAGTCTTGGCGGGTTGTTTGGCCCGTACATGGTGGGCTGGCTCAAAGATGCGACGGGCTCGTTCAAGGCGGGGCTGATTGGCATGGGTGCCATGTTGGTGCTGGCAACGCTGCTTTCTCTGGTGCTGCTGACACGCGTCAAGGAGGGCCAGCGATGAGTAACGATGGATGGCAACCGAGCCTGCGTACACCCGACCCCGCGGTGCGCATCCTCGACCCGAGATTCGAGCACTACCGTTTGCCGCACGCAAAGGTCGAACGGCTCTGGACGGGCTGCCGCTGGGCAGAAGGCCCCGTGTGGTTTGGCGATGCAGGGGCGCTCTATTGGACCGACTTGCCGAACGATCGCATCTTGCGTTGGGATGAGGCGTCCGGCGCAGTGGCGACATACCGCGCGCCCTCAGACAAAGCCAACGGTCTGACGCGCGACAGGCAGGGCAGGTTGATTGCCTGCGAGCATGGTCAGCGCCGCGTCACGCGCACGGAATACGACGGCAGCATCACCGTGTTGGCCAGCGAGTTCGATGGCAAGCCGCTCAATTCTCCAAACGATGTGGTCGTTGCCAGTGACGGCGCGGTGTGGTTTACCGATCCGCCGTTCGGCCTAGTGAGTGACTACATGGGCCAGATTGCCGAGCCGCAGTTGCCGGCCAGCATCTACCGGATCGACCCATGCGGACGATTGGACTGTGTTGCCGACGATGTGCTCGGCCCCAACGGATTAGCGTTCTCGCCGGATGAACGCACGCTTTACGTGGTGGCATCGCGTGCGCGGCCGCGCGAGATCCTCGCCTTCGATGTGGTCGACGGCAAAGCGCTGGGCGATCGCCGTGTGCTGATCGATGCTGCGGACGGTGCGCCGGACGGCTTCCGTGTCGATGTGCACGGCAACCTGTGGTGCGGCTGGGGCACGGGCACGGCGGAGCTTGATGGCGTGCGCGTGTTCGCCCCCGACGGCACCGCGATCGGTCACATCGCACTGCCGGAGCGTTGCGCGAACCTATGCTTCGGCGGCCGACACCTCAATCGCCTGTTCATGGCGTCCACCACATCGCTCTATGCCCTGTACGTGAATACACGCGGAGCGGTCTAGCCCTGTACCCCCCCACACACACCAATAACGAAGAGGAGACAACACATGCCATTCCAATCCAGTGTGCGGCGCTTTGCAGTGCGCAGCCTCGGTGCAATACCGCTCATTGCTGCCACCAGTGTCGCCTTGGCCGCCGATGTCCACGTGCTGGCGACCGGCGCGTTGCACGCCGCCTTCGAGAAGGTCATACCGGCGTATGAGCAGCAGTCGGGCAACCATCTGGTCATCGCGTGGGGGCCGTCCTATGGCACCTCGCCCGACGCCTTGCCGATGCGAATCAAGAACGGCGAGCCGATGGATGTGTGCTTCATGATCGGCGCCGCCTTGACGGACCAAGTGAAGCAAGGGCGCTTCATTCCGGAGTCGCGCGTTGACCTGGTGGCGTCAGGCGTGGGCGTGGCGGTGCGCAAGGGCTTGCCCAAGCCGAATATCCAGACCGTTGACGATCTGCGGCAAACCTTGTTGGCGGCCAAGTCGGTGGCATTTTCCGAAGGGGCGAGCGGTACCTACATCACCGGCACGCTGTTCGAGCGTCTTGGGATTGCCGAGCAGATGAAAGCCAAGAGCGTGCTGATCCGGGGCAAGGAGCTGGTCGGCTCGGCGCTTGAGCGCGGCGAGGCTGATCTGGGCCTGCAGCAGATCAGTGAGCTGCGGGCATTCGACGGCATCCAATATGTGGGGCCACTGCCTGCTGAAGTGCAGAAGACGAGCGTGATTGCCGTTGCAGTGGCAAAGGATGCAAAGGAGCGCCAGGCCGCCGAAGGTCTCATCACGTATCTGCGTTCTCCGGAAGTCGCCGCCAAGCTGATCCAGACGGGGCTCGATCCGATTTCCACCAAATAGAAATAGCCCGATCCGTTGCGGTTGTCCGGTGCATCGCGGTGGGTTTCCAGCCGCGAGGGGCAACTGCTGCCCGAAACAAACAACAACCGGGCCAGATCCCGGAACAAGGAGACTCCATGACGTTGCAGAAGTGCCTTCTGGGCGCCGCATTAATTCTGACGATGTCCGCCTGCGCCACGTCGACACAAACCAGTCCAGACGTGCAGCGAAAGCTCGTCCGCCACGGCGATGTGCAGATCGAAACCCTGAGCCAGGGAAGTGGGCCGACCGTTGTCATCCTGCCGTCGCTGGGGCGCGGCGCTGAAGACTACGACGAGGTGGCCCGCCTGCTTGCTGCGGATGGGCTGCGTGTCCTGCGTCCGCAACCGCGCGGCATTGGCCAAAGCAAGGGCCCGATGGCCAATCTCGACATGCATGCGTTTGCGGCCGACGTTGCCGCCGTGCTCGATCAGGAAAAGACGGGGCCCGTTGTCGTGGTGGGGCATGCCTGGGGCAGCCAGCCGGCGCGCATGCTGGCGGTGGATCGGCCGGACTTGGTACGCGGCCTTGTCATGGCTGCAGCCTCTGCCGGCAAGCTGCCGCCCGGCTCCAACGAAAAGCCCTATGGCCGGTTGCGCGAAGCGATTGATGGCTCCGGCAACCTCGCGCTGCCTGAGGCAAAGCGTCTGGACTATCTGCGTCAGGCGTTCTTCGCTCCGGGTCACGACCCGAAGCCGTGGCTGGGCGGTTGGTATCCCGATACCCACCATGCACAGGCCCACGCCCGCAACGTCACACCTGTGGATGCGTACTTTGCCGGCGGCACGGTGCCCATGCTCGATCTCCAGGCGCAGTACGACGCGGTGGTCGTACCCAACGTGTTCAAGCCCATGCTGGGCAACCGCGTGACCGTCGAGGTGATTTCCAACGCCGGGCACGCCATGGCGCCTGAGCAACCCGCAGCGATGAGCCGCGCCATCGCGCGCTTCGCCCGACGTGTCTATGCGGGCGCGTCCTGATTCCGTCTACACAACAACACGCGCGCCGGCGCATCCGCGCGGCATGCCTATCCACACCAAGGAGAACATCATGAAACTGATCAAGTACGGCTGTACCGCATTGGCCGCGGCCATGCTTTCCTTCTCTGCGCTGGCGGCAACGGATGCCGGCCAGATCGATCGTGAACTGGTCAAGTACAGCAACGTGCAGATCGAGGTGATGCGGCAGGGCAAAGGCCCATTGATCGTCATTCTGCCGTCGCTGGGCCGTTCGGGGCGCGATTACGACCAGGTTGCAGACAGGCTCGTCGCCGATGGCTTTCGCGTGTTGCGCCCCGAGCCGCGTGGCATTGGCCAGAGCAAGGGTCCGATGGCGAATCTGGACATGCACGCCTTCGCCGCCGATGTGGCTGCGGTGATCGAGCACGAGAAGCAAGGGCCGGCCGTGGTGGTCGGCCACGCCTGGGGCAACTTCCCGGCGCGCATGGTGGCGGTGGATCGCCCCGAGCTGGTGCGTGGCGTGGTTCTGGTGGCAGCTTCCGCCGGCAAGGTACCGCCGGGCTCGACCGAGAAACCCATCAACGCAGAGATGCGCAAGGCTATCGACGGCGCAGGTGACATGCATCTGTCGGAAGAGCAGCGGCTGGAATACCTGCGGAAAGCCTTCTTTGCACCGGGCAACGACCCGCGCGTCTGGCTCGGTGGCTGGCATGAAGAGACGCATGAGGCCGAGTCCCATGCCCGCAACGTGACGCCGGTCGATGCGTACTTTGCGGCCGGGAACGCGCCAATCCTGGACTTGCAGGCAGAACACGACGCAGTGGCACCGCGACGCTTCTCGCAGGTGCTGAAATCGATGCTGGGTGATCGTGTGACGGTGGTTGTGGTGCCGAATGCAGGCCACGCATTTGCACCCGAACAGCCCAAGGCGATGGCGGATGCGATCGCGACGTTCGCCAAGCGCGTGTACGCTGAACCCGCCAAGCAGTAAGCGAGCGTGCTTGTCATGTGGAGGCGAGTTTCGTGACTCGCCTCCGCGGCAACCCCTCATGAGGAGCGGTACGAGGATTGATAACCTAAGCACATCAATCCTTCCGAAAATTGCACTTCTCGTTTCTCGGTCTCCCGGTGAATATTGCCAAAACGACAAAACGCCGTTCGACGGCGTATTCTTTTTTTGGCTTCCAGGAGACACCTCGATGCACCCCCAGTCCAGCCTTTCGACCGGGCAATCAAAGGCCGCCGCGGTCTTCCGCGTCACCGCCGGGAATTTCCTGGAGCAGTTCGACTTCTTCCTGTTTGGCTTCTACGCCACGCAGATCGCCAACGTCTTCTTTCCCGCCCAGAGTGAGTTCGCCTCGCTGATGATGACCTTCGCCGTTTTTGGCGCCGGGTTCCTCATGCGGCCGCTGGGCGCCGTCGTGCTGGGTGCGTACATTGACGATGTCGGCCGCCGAAAGGGCTTGATCGTCACACTGTCCATCATGGCAAGCGGGACCGTGCTGATCGCGTTTGTTCCCGGCTACGCCACGATCGGCCTCCTGGCGCCTGCACTCGTGTTGCTCGGGCGTCTCCTGCAGGGCTTCTCGGCGGGTGCCGAGTTGGGTGGTGTATCGGTGTATCTGGCCGAGATGGCCACGCCCGGCCGCAAGGGCTTCTTCACGAGCTGGCAGTCCGCCAGCCAGCAGGTGGCCATCGTCGTGGCAGCGGGCCTGGGGTTTGCGCTCAACCAATGGCTGAGTGCACCGGCCATCGCCGCATGGGGCTGGCGCGTGCCGTTCTTCGTCGGTTGCATGATCGTGCCGTTCATCTTCGCGCTGCGCCGCAATCTTGAGGAAACGCAGGAGTTCAAGGCCCGCAAGCATCGTCCGAGCATGAAGGACGTATTCAGCACGCTGGTGCAAAACTGGGGCGTCGTTATCGCCGGCATGATGCTCGTGGCGATGACCACCACGAGCTTCTACCTCATCACCGTCTATGCGCCGACGTTCGGTAAAACGGTCCTGCACCTGAGCACGGCAGACAGCCTGCTCGTCACGCTCTGCGTAGGGGTGTCGAACTTCGTCTGGCTGCCGATTGGTGGTGTGCTCTCCGACAGGATCGGCCGCCGGCCGCTGCTGATCGGCATGACGATGCTAACCATTGCCACCGCGTACCCGGCGCTGTCGTTCCTTGCTCACGCGCCGAGCTTCATGAACATGCTGCTCGTGCTGTTGTGGCTGTCGTTCATGTACGGCATCTACAACGGTGCGATGGTTGTCGCGCTCACAGAAGTGATGCCAGTGCAGGTGCGCGTTGCAGGGTTCTCGCTCGCTTATAGCCTTGCGACGGCAGTGTTTGGCGGCTTTACCCCCGCTATCTCGACGGCCGCCATCCACATGACGGGCGACAAGGCCGCCCCCGGCTACTGGATGAGTTTTGCCGCCGTGTGCGCGCTCCTGGCGACGTTGACGCTGTATCGTCGCCGTGCGGTGGTGCTGGCACCGGCGCACTGACGCACAGCGCGTTCCGCATATTCACAAACACGTACGACCTGGCATGACCCTCACCATGAAGACTCTGTTTCTGAAGCTGTGCGCAGCCGCGCTTGTCGCCACCTCGGCTATTGCGGTCAACGTTCAGGCTGCCGAGCTGCACGTCATGAGCTCCGGTGGCTTCACCGCCGCCTACAAGGTGCTCGGGCCGAAATTTGCAGCGCAGACGGGCAACACGCTCAACACCGCGCTTGGACCCTCGATGGGCAAATCGCCCGAAGCGATTCCGAATCGGCTCGCGCGCGGTGAGCCTGCCGACGCCGTCATCATGGTCGGCTACGCACTCGACGATCTGATCAAGCAAGGCAAGGTCATTCCAGACTCACGCGTGGAACTGGCCGACTCGCGCATCGGCGTGGTTGTGCGCGAAGGCGCGGCCAAGCCCGACATCAGCTCGCCAGAGGCGCTCAAGCAGGTGCTGCTGCATGCCAAGTCGATTGCCTACTCGGATAGCGCGAGTGGCGTTTATATCGAGCGCGAGCTGTTCAAGAAGCTCGGCATTGAAGAGCAGGTCAAGGCGAAGGCGAAGATGATCCCGCGCATTCCGGTGGCATCGGTGGTGGCCACCGGCGATTACGAAATCGGCTTTCAGCAAGTGAGCGAGCTCCTGCCGGTGCAGGGTGCCGCCTTCGTGGGAAAGATCCCGGAGTCGTTGCAGTCGGTTACGCGTTTTGCTGCGGGCATCCCCGTTGGGGCACAGCATCCGAAGGAAGCGAAGGCGCTACTTGACTACCTTGCTTCGCCCGGCGTGCAGGCAGACGTGAAATCGACCGGGCTCGACTCGGTGACTGCACATTGAATTGAAACAGGGCGACGGGGCGATGGGCCAAGCGGCCCATGCTATGCATCGCTCGCCATCCTGCCGCGCTTCGCTTCAATGATCATCCGGTGAAATTCCTCGGCGGCTGGTGTCAGCGCACGGCCGCGCCGCTTCACTATGCCTACGCGCCGGTTCACCACCGGCTCCACCAGCGGCACGCTCGTGAGAATCGGGTGGTCATGCCCCGGCATGGCCATCGACGGCACCGCAGCAACGCCAAGGCCCGCTTCAACCAACCCCAGCATGGTGGTGACGTGCCGCGTCTCACAAACGCTTGGCGCACGCGGCGCCACGGCTGACAGCGCCTGATCGAGCAGCAGCCGGTTGCCGGAGGTCTTGTCCACTGACACGTATTCGTGTGCGTACAGCTCGTTCCACGTCACGCGCTTCTTGCGGGCGAGCGGATGATCGCGCCGGCACGCTGCAACAAACCGCTCCTGCAGCAGCATCTTGAATTCGATCTCGGGCTCCTGGCTGCCCATAAAGCTCACGCCAAAATCTGCCTCTCCGTTGATGACGGCACTGAGCACTTCGTTCGCGCTTGCATCCAGCAGCTTCACCCGAATGCGTGGAAAGCGCCGGTGATACGTCGCAATGAGGTTCGGCAGAAAGTAATAGGCCACCGACGGCACGCATGCGATGGTCACGTGCCCGAGGCGGCTCGATGAAACGTCGCGGATGCCGAGCAGGGCGACGTCCAGGTCGTCGAGCAATTGTTCAGCACTGCGCGCAAACACGCGCCCGACGGTGGTGAGCGTGACGCTGCGTGTGGTGCGTTCGAACAGGGGCACGCCCAGCGCGCTCTCGAGCTTATCGATCCGACGGCTCAGTGCGGGCTGGGAAATGCTGATCGCCTCGGCGGCCTTTCGGAAGTTACCCAACTCCACCACCGCGCGAAATGCCTGCAAGTCCGTCAAGTCGAAGTTGATGCCCACCGCCTGCCTCCACATCTCAGATGCGCAGCATTTTGCGCGATTTATCACGCGGTGACACGGGGCGGAGAAGGGCGAAAACGATGCTGCTGTCACGGTGATACGCCCATTTGCGCAAGCAACCATGCCGGAAAGCACATCCCCGCTTTATCAAAAAAGCTCATCAAACCTGCCAATGCATTGAACTGTGCTGACGCTTCGTGTCACATGTCGCACCAAGCCGCGTCACCCCTCTTTCGTAGGGGGTGTGGCACGGTTCGTGCAGCCTTGCGCACGGTTTGACGACAACAAAAAAAGTTGGGAGGGTGTATGAGCAACAAGCAGGTGCCAGGGGAGCCGCTGTTGGAAGCGGTTTGCCAGCCGTGCAGCATCACGAAAATTTCGCGCCGACACTTCGTGATGGGGCTGGGAGCCTCGCTGGTGGCCGGTTGCGGGGGCGGGGGCGATGATGCCGACGCTGCGAGCGTCGCCCCTGCGACAACGACAGGCGGGAGCACCACCGCGCCGGGCTCCCCGATCAACAAGACGCCCGTTGCGCCGCCCAGCGGGGCCGTGCAGATCCAGAGCTTCACGCATCCAGGCCTGCTGCATACAGAAGCCGATTTCGCGCGCATGCGCACCAAAGTGGGGGCCCACGCGTCCCCTTGGATCGATAGCTGGAACGTGCTGGTTGCGAATGGCCATACTCGCCTGACGAACAAGCCGAATCCGCAAGCCGCCATCTACCGGGGCAATGACCCGACGCATGGCCAGAACTACGGCACGCTCTACCACGACATCGCCGCTGCCTATGGCGACGCGCTGCGCTGGAAAGTGTCGAACGACAAGCAATACGCCGACAAAGCCATCGAGTATCTGGACCAGTGGGCCTCGACGCTGACAACGCTGGGCGGCAGCGACGTGGCGTTGGCCGCCGGCATCTATGGCTACGAGTTCGCCAACGCGGCCGAAATCATGCGCAGCTACAGCGGCTGGAGCCCGGCCGGCCTGGCCGCGTTCCAGGCGATGATGCGCAAGGTCTTCTACCCCGTCAGCCACGCTTTTCTGACGCGTATCGACACGGCCATGGATACGCACTACTGGGCCAACTGGGGCTTGGCCAACATCGCGTGCATTCTGGCCATTGGAGTGCTGTGTGACGATGCCGATCTCGTCAACGAGGCCATCACCCATTTCAAGACCGGTGGCAGCAACGGCTGTATCCGGCAGGCCGTGTATTACATGCACCCCGGCAACCTCGGGCAATGGCAGGAAGCCGGCCGCGATCAGGGCCACAGCACGCTCGGCATTGCATTGACGGGTGCCATTTGCGAGATGGCGTGGAATCAGGGCATTGACCTGTACGGCTATGACAACAACCGCTTCCTGGCGGGCGCCGAATACGTCGCCAAAGCCAACCTGACGCAGCCGGACGGCACGTTCTATACCGTGCCCTTTGTCACGTACCAGAACAGCGCCGGCGTCATCCAGACGCAGTTTTCAACCGGAGGGCAGGGCGCTGCCCTGGGCCGCCCGTGCTGGGCGCTGGTGGCCAACCATTACATCAACCGGAAAGGTCTTGCGGCGCCTTACACCAAGCGCGCGGCTGACCTCGTGGCGCCGGAAGGCGGTGGCGGCAACTACGGCCCGAACAGTGGCGGCTTCGATCAGCTCGGCTATGGCACGCTCACGTGCACGCTCGACCCAGGAACACCCGCAGCGGCGCCGAGTGGCCTCACGGGCTATGCCAGCGCGGGCAAGGTCGTGTTGTCGTGGTGGGGCACCAGCAACGCCACCAGCTACAACGTCAAGCGCGCCACGATTGCCGGCGGTCCGTACACCACCATCCGCAGCGGCATCACCGATCTGCTGACCTACACCGATACGCCGCCCGCTGCAGGCACGTATTTTTATGTCGTGACAGCGCAAACGATTAGCGGTGAATCCACTGTCTCCAACGAGGTGAAAGCAATCACGGCGGTGCAGCTGCTTGCGCATCTCGCCTTTGATGAGGGCAGCGGCACCACCGCAGCAGACAGCTCCGGCAACGGTCGCAACGCCACGCTCAACGGTGCGGCATGGGGTGCCGGACGCAGCAGCAACGCGGTCTCGCTTAACGGCTCGGGCGCCTACGTGGCGTTGCCCAACGACCTCCTGGTCGATGTGTCGGACTTCACCATCGCGGCGTGGGTGTTCTGGGATGGCTCACAAACTTGGGCCCGCCTGTTCGACTTCGGAACGGGCTTTCACCGTTACATGATGTTGACGCCGCGCGGGCAGTTGCGCAGCGGCTGGGCCGGCATACGCTTTGCCATGACGGCCAATGGCCCCGGCGATGGCCCTCCGGAACAGATCATCGACGCCCCCACCGAGCTGCCCAGCAAGCGATGGGTGCATGTTGCCGTGACGCTCTCGGGCTCCACCGGCACGCTGTACGTGGACGGTGCCGCCGTAAGCACCAACACAGCCATGTTCCAGGCACCGTTCCGCCTGGAGAGCACCACACAGAACTGGCTGGGCAAATCGCAATACAGCACAGACCCGACCTTCAGTGGCCGGATCGACGATTTCCGCCTCTATCGCGGTGCGCTCAGCGCTGCGCAGATTGCGTCGCTCATGGCGAGTTGATTGCCACGGGCCCGATGGAGGCCCCGGCAACCAGATACACCTTTTCTTTCAAGGATATTTTTTCGATGACCGTGTTTTCTCAACGATGGATTGCCGCTGCCGCGATTGCATTCGCGCTATTTGGCTGTGGCGGCGGGGCCGATAGCACGCAGGGCAGTAGCACGACAGGCAGTGGCACTGGAACACAAGGCGGTACCAACGGAGGCACCACTGGCGGTACCACAGGTGGCCAGACCGGCGGAACTGGAGGTGGAACTACCGGCGGCAGTACATCCACCCAGTCGGCCAGCGCCGCACTCGTCGCCAAGTTGGGCAAACCTTCGCGCGTGCTCGTCGGCCTGGGTTCAGGCCAGTCGATTTCGGATATGCAAAGCCAGGGCATTCGGCCGGACATCATCGACGTCTACCTCGTAGGCGCGGGACCTGGCTCGTGGCCCTACTGGAACAGCCCTGACGGCGCCTACATCACGTACAGCGCGCAGGCCGCTCAGGCCTATGGCGCAACGCCGATGTTCACCTTCTATCAGATGGCCCAGAACGGTGACGGCAACCTCAGCGGCATCACTGACACAACGTTCATGAACACGTATTGGAGCCAGGCGCGATTGATGTATCAACGCATTGCCGCGCTGAACGCGCCTGTACTGGTCAACCTGGAGCCCGACTTCTGGGGCTACGTGTGGGCGCAGGCACCGAACCATGATCCGACGCAGATGGCCGCGGTGGTGAGCAGCCAGCCCGAATGCAGCAGCCTGCCCAACACAGCCGCCGGCATCGGGCAGTGTCTGGTGCAGATGGCGCGCCAGATCGCACCCAAGGCGCTGATTGGCTTCCCGCCGGCGTTCTGGTCGGGATCGCCAACTGCGGTTGGGGTGGGAATGCGTGCTGCGGGCGCGCACCAAGCCGACTTTATCGTCGCCCAGACCAGCGACCGTGACGCCGGCTGCCTCGAAGTTGCCGCGGTGTCGGAATGCACGGGCCGCAGTGGCACCTTCTACTGGGACGAGGCCAACGTCAACACGCCCAATTTCCATCAGTCGCAAAGCAGCTACCTGGACTACCGAACCGCATTGGGCAACGGGTTGCCGATTCTGTGGTGGCAGACGCCGCTGGGTGTGCCGTCCAGCACGCCGGGCGGCACGAACCAGCACTATCGCGATAACCGCGTCGACTACATGCTGCGCAACACACAGGAATACGGCGACGGCCATACCTTCGCGGTCGTCTTCGGCTCGGGCGGCACGTACCAGACGACGATCAACACCGACGGTGGCCAGTTTGCGCGTCTGCTCGGGCTGTATCTCGGCGGGGGAGGGGCCACGCTGCAATAACCGGCGCGTGGCGCTTATGCGGGGCTGCTCGCGGGTTATAGCCGCGAGCACGCCCTGCCTGCGAGGCTACGGAGTTGTCGCGTAGTCAACGCGGTTTCTCCCTTTGCGCTTGGCCTCGTAGAGCGCATCGTCCGCGGCCTTGGTCACTGCATCCAGAGACGGGAAGCTCGAGCGGCGCGCCGTAGCGCAACCGACGCTCACTGTGAAGGGAGCCAAGCCTGGGCTGCCTTCTGCAGTGCGGTTTCCTTCGACTTCGGCACGTATCGCTTCAGCGATTTGCCTGGCGCCGGCTTCGCCCGTATCGGGCAACAACACCACGAACTCTTCACCGCCGTATCGGGCTGCAAGGTCGCCGCGTCGACGCGCATGCTTGGAAATGCAGTGGGCGAGGTACTGGAGCGCGGAGTCGCCCTGGGCATGCCCGTGCGCGTCGTTGTAGCGTTTGAAGTGATCGGCATCGACAAACAGCACGGATAGGCGACTGTCATTCCGCTGCAGGCGATCCCACTCGTTTTCCAGTGCGACATCCAGCGCGCGCCTGTTCTTCAGGCCGGTCAGCGGGTCGGTTTGCGTAAGCTCGCGCAGGTGGTTTTCAGCCATCACGCGCCCGCGCAGCGCAAAAGCCAGCAGCCATACGCCTGCGCAGAACGCCAGGCTCACCGACAGCGACGACAACCCCACGATCCACGACAACCGCTGCCACGGCGCAAGCGCATCGCTCATTGCCGGGGCCACCACGGCGATGAAGGGTGTACCCGGCACACGTTGAAACGTATAGAGGCGCAGCACGCCGTCGCTGGTCGACGGTGCTACGTAGAAGCCGGACTCTTGATTCACCATGCGCGGGAACGTCAACGATTTGCTGAGATTGAGCGCGCGGGCTGCGCCGGGCGGCGGATTTCTCGCCACCAGCGTTCCGTCGGTGCGGACAATGGCCGTGATGCCACGCGGCCCGACATCGAGCTTCTCAAGAAGCTGCTTGAAGTAATCCAGATCGATTGCGACCAGTGCGGTGCCCGCGAACGTCCCGTCGGCGCGGTTCATCCTCCGGCTCAGCGCAATGGCCTCCACGCCTGCGCGTGAGCGCGCCTTATAGACGGCGGACGTGTAGAGGCCAACGTTTGCGTGGTCGCGCTGGACGATGAAGTAATCGCGGTCGCTGAAATCCCAGTGGTGCGTCACAGAACAGCAACCGTCGATGAGCCGGCCCTTGTCGTCTGTGACGCCCATGCCCGTGACATACCGGGCAGAGGCTGTCGGGCTGAACAGCAGGTCGTGCTGTACCTCAGGAGCGAGGTGTCGGATGCTGGGTTTGTCGAGTGCGGCGATCAGCGTCTGCAGCGACTGATCTGCCGATTCAACAGTGCGCGAGATGTGGCTTGCCAGAACGGCAGCGACGTTCCTTGAGGTTTCGTTAGCGTGCTCGATGGCCGTTTCGCGGTTGGCCCACAGTGTGAGTGCACTGATTGCCAGGACAATCAATGTCAGCAGCGTCCCCAGCGCACCAACGATAAAGGGATGGTGGCCTGCCGATGTGGCCAGCCGTCGGGCGAGGGGGCGAAGGGGCATGTCGTTGTCTTGAGCACAACGACAGACCGCATGTCTGCCTGTTTGACGAGGCAGAGATGCGGTCTGTCTGGGGCGATGTTGATGCGTGCGTGGCACGCCATCACCGCTGGTAATCGGCACAAGACCGGAAAACTGCAGTCCAACAAGCGGCTTTTCATGCCGGGCTTTCCGGTTGGACCGAGCCCCACGCTGGCCGGCTCAGCCGGCGAGCGCGGCAGCGAAATCGCGATACGAGCGCAGCGGTCGGCCCAGGATGCGGGTAAGGCGCTCAACATCGCCAGCCTGCGGAACCATGCCATCGCTGATATAGCGCTCGGCCATCAGGCGCCTCTCGAGGGCTTCAGCCTTGAACGCGAAATTGCTGACAGGCCTACCGTCTACGCTGCTCCCAGCATCTAAGCATGGAGCGCGAGGCTCAGACCGTGGAGTTCGAGTGTTGGAGAGTGAAGCTCGACCCTCGAACAGTGGAGGGCGACCTTCAGGCAGTGGCACTCCACCGTGTGAGCCTCAAGCGCCGGTCTCAAACCATCAAAGGGCGACGCTTTGACACTGACGCTCGACCCTCGAACGGTGGAACGCCAGTGTTTGACCCTGACGTTTGACTCTCTGTGGGTGGAGTTCCAGTGTTGGAGGGTGGAACGTGACCTTCCGCATGAATCGCCCCGGCCCCAGTAGACACCTGTGAGCCTCAAACTAGAGGTTAGACAGGAGGTGCGATGAGTGCACAGAGATACACCGAAGAATTCAGGGTCGAGGCGGTCAATCAGGTCGTGGATAGAG
>Ga0209672_100625_pt1 | contig 18270 bp, 15 predicted proteins | sample AraplaCol_mMS_r2_FD_184273 | JGI IMG/M metagenome (GOLD analysis project Ga0209672, IMG submission 184273) | Arabidopsis root microbial communities from North Carolina, USA - plate scrape CL_Col_mMS_r2 (SPAdes) (version 2) | ecosystem: Host-associated > Plants > Roots > Endosphere | place: USA...
AGGCGTCTGGCGGAGTAATTGTTTTTTAACGAAAAAAGTTGGCGCCTACACGCAAATAAGCCTTTCGCCATACGCCATTTGCGGGCACACTCACTTGACGCGTAGACATCGCTTTCACAGTGAAATTTACGTTATGACGGCGCCGGGGCGCCGTCATCGTTTTATCGTCCATGGAAACATGGACTTATGTGATCTAATTCAAGTATTGTCTTGACCCGTGGCGCTGTGTTGCGGTTCAGGGTTTGTAACGCCGGTTGAAGCGGTGGTGAGAGCGAGGAACTGGGGTGGCTATCAAGTCCAACACGCTGGCCAGGGGAGCATCCTGGCGCCAAGGTCTACTGGCCCTGCTGGTAGGCGTCGCCGGCTGTTTCGCGAGCGTGGCTCATGCAGGCTATGCCGCCATCGTCATCAATGAAACCGATGGCCAGGTCATCACCGCGGTGAACGCGGATGAGCCGAACCATCCGGCCTCGCTGGCCAAGATGATGACGATGTACCTCGCCTTCCAGGCGATCCAGAACGGCGCGCTCAAGATGGACCAGGAGCTTCCCGTTTCCTCGTGGGCTGCCGCCAAGGCGCCGACCAAGCTCGATCTGCGCAACGGCCAGACCATCACGGTCGAAGACTGCGTGCTTGGCATGATCACCAAGTCCGCCAACGACGCCGCCACCGTGGTCGCCGAAGGCCTGGGCGGTTCGGAAGGTCACTTCGTCGAGATGATGAACGCGCAGGCCCAGCTGCTGGGCATGAGCAACACGCGCTTTGCCAACGCCTCCGGCCTGCCCGACCCGGAAGACACCACCACGGCCCGCGACATGAGCAAGCTGGCCATGGCGCTGTATCACGACTTCCCGCAGTACGCGCACTTGTTCTCGACCAAGGACTTCATGTTCCGCGGTCACCTGGTGCGTGGCCACAACAACTTGATGGACAAGTATCCCGGCATGGACGGCCTGAAGACCGGCTTCACCAATGCCTCGGGCTTCAACCTCGCCTCCACCGCCGTCAAGGATGGTCGCCGCCTGTTCTCGGTGGTGATGGGCGGCCGCACCGCCGCCACCCGTGACCGCCTGATGGCGCGCCTGCTCGACGACGGTTTCGAGAATCAGGAAACGCCGTCCGAGCTGGTAGCGCAGGCTGGCGAAGCACCGGCAGGGCTGGCCAGCGGCAAGGCCCGCCGCGGCAAGGGCAGCGTCGCCGCCAAGGGTACGGCCCTGGCCGACGCCACGCCGGCCTCGCGTCGCCACCATCGCCGTGGCTCGAAGGCCGACACCGTCGCGACGGCGGCAACCTGCTCGAAGAAGAAAAAGGGCGCCACCTGTCCCGCCACCACCGCGCGCAGCACCAAGGTCGCTGCCGCCGCCGGTCAGAAGGTGGCCTCGGCGGGTGGATCGCCGGACAAGTAAGCGTCGCTCAATCCACACGTCATCGACGGGCTGCCTACGGGTGGCCCGTGTCGTTTCTGGGGTGGGTGGTCAGGCGGACAAGAAGCGCAGCCAGCGTGCCCTGAGTCGATCGACTGCCCAGCCCGCGTGTGTCCGGATCTGCAGCAGTTGTCGGCGCAACGCAGGGGGCCGCGCCAACGAGTAACCGAGCTTGCCTGCATCGTCGGCCAACATCGCACTCAGCCGTTCGCGATCGCGCGTACTGAGCGAATTGAACTCGATGTCCGCGGGGCGGCGATCCAGTTTGCCTGCCACCTTGTTGCTGTCGAAGGAGCTGTTGCTCGGCGTGGGAATGCCGTTGGCGGTGGGCTGGGTCAGGACCGGCAGCGGCTGGATGCCGAGAAAGGCGGCGATCCCGCGGACGCCGCCTGCGGTGTCCTCGAGCAGGTCTTCATAGCGCACGAGCAAGTACGAGTCCGATCCAGGCCGACCGGTGCGACTGGCCGCCTCTCGATACGACAGGCGCATTTGACGCAGGACGCGATGCTCCTCGCTCGATGGCAGGCCGGCATTTCGCAGGGCCTGGCAGCTCGACGCGTAGACCGCGAAAGGATGGCGGACGACGTGGAGCATTTTCGCCTCGGGGAATTCGCTGATCAGCTGCGCCATGAAGCGCTCGTTGGTCGGCGTTTTCTCGACCCATCGCAGCAAGGGCGATTCAGCGCCGAAGCCAGTCGTGCCATGTGCATAGGCAAGCGCGATCGCGACCAGCGGCCACGACGTGGTGCGAGGCCCGAGCCGCGTTTTGACCAAGGGCCACCAAGCGCGCAACGCACGGCCGAATTCAACGTAGGGTGAGGCTTCTGCGGTCGAGCGGCCAAGCAGCCAGTAGGGCTGTTGGTTGATGGGGTTGGCAAGCCGGCGCAGCCATTCGCAGCCTAGGAATGACAGCCAGCTGTCGGGCGGAAGTCGCTTCAGGTGCCATGCGAAATTGGTAAGCATGGTGCCTTCGGCGGGAAGCACCGAGAGGGCCGGATGATGGTCGAGCAGATCGCGTACCAGCGTCGTGCCGCTCCGGTGAGCACCCACCACAAACACGGGCCGACGGGCGATGTCGAACCCACGCTCGATCTCGCTCGCGGTGAGCAGCACAGGGCCGGCTGTCTCGCTGGCCGACCACACCGCCTGGGACCAGGCCAAGGCCGCCTGGCGCACGTCGCCCAGCTGGGTGACGCGCGGCCGTTGCAACTGCTGGTCAAGTTGCGACTCAAGATCGAGGATTTGGGAGACATCGCGATTCATTTCACGCGCTCTGGGGCCGCGCAAAGACGAATCGCAGCGGATGGGGCTCGCCCGATTCCCGCTGTCTGCAGCCCAAGCAGTAAATCTGTCCAATCTGAATCTTCGGCATGTCTGGGAGCCCCGGTGTCGCCATGGAATAGGGCACCTGCGAGGGGCCCGGTCCGCTGGACGCGCCGCTCGCGGTCGAATCCCAAGGTGAGTGCGTCCATGCGACCATTCGGTTGTCTTGCAGGCGCGTGATCGCCGGGCGCCGCAGGGCGATCATCCGAGAGTCCATCCCACCGGTCTGGCGAGTAAGGACAGGACATGAAGCTCACGCTGAAAGCCGTGGCCTTGGCATCCGTTGTCGCCCTGGCATCGTCGCTCATTGTTGCTGCGCCCGCTGGATCCTCGCCCGTCAGCCCACCGCAGCAAGCGGCCGATGCTACGCTGCTGGGCACATGGTCTTTGGACACTTCACGCATGCCGGTGCCGCCCGGGCAGCGTCCGACGAGCGTTCGGTTTACCTTCGGCGATGCGGGCAGCCATACGTGGGACGTGCGCGTCGATATCGTCTATCGGCCGGGCGAGGAAGTGCATTCTGTCAGCACGCCCGTGCTCGATGGATCTTCCACCGTGATCACCAACAGTCCCGAGGCGGATACAGGGACGTTCAAGCACCCTGCACCAAACGTGCTGGTCATGGCGCTGCAGAAAGAGGGCGTGCTGGTTTCGACGCGCATTTATTCGGCCTTGCCGGACGGGCGCACGATGGTCGAGACCGCGGTTTATCCCGGACAAGCTGGCGCGCCCGTGATGAAGACGAACTACTTCACGCGCGTTCGCTAGTTCGATGATTCAAGACAGCAACCCCAAAAGAAAACGGGCCGCTTTCGCGGCCCGTTTCATGTTGAAGCAAGCGGTGCTTACTTCAGCTTGGCATCAGCGCGCAGCGCTTCGGCCTTATCGGTCTTTTCCCACGAGAACGCGGTGTAGGTCTTGCCGTCAGGACCCTTCACCTCGTACGGGGTGCGGCCGAAGTGACCGTAGCTGGCGGTCTGCTGGTACATCGGGTGCACCAGGTCGAGCATCTTGATGATGCCGTACGGGCGCAGGTCGAAGTGCTTGCGGATCAGCTTCTCGATCTTCTCGTCGGCGATCTTGCCGGTGCCGAACGTGGTGACCGAGATGGAGGTCGGCTCGGCGACGCCGATGGCGTAGCTCACCTGCACTTCGCAACGGTCGGCGATGCCGGCAGCCACGATGTTCTTGGCGACATAACGCGCAGCGTAGGCAGCCGAACGATCGACCTTGGACGGATCCTTGCCCGAGAACGCGCCACCACCGTGACGGGCCCAGCCGCCGTAGGTGTCGACGATGATCTTGCGACCGGTCAGGCCGCAATCGCCCACCGGGCCGCCGATCACGAACTTGCCGGTCGGGTTGATGTGGAACTTGGTGCCCTTGTGCAGCAGCTTGGCCGGCAGCACGGGCTTGAGGATGTGCTCGCGCACGGCTTCGATCAGATCCTTCTGCTTCACGCTCGGATCGTGCTGGGTCGACAGCACCACGGCGTCGATGGCGGTGGCGACACCGTCTTCGTAACGCAGGGTGACCTGGCTCTTGGCGTCCGGACGCAGCCACGGCAGCGGCGAGTTCTTCTTCTTGCGGACCTTGGCCTGCTGCTCGACCAGGCGGTGCGAGTAGTAGATCGCAGCCGGCATGTAGTCCTTGGTTTCGTTGGTCGCGTAGCCGAACATCAGGCCCTGGTCGCCAGCGCCCTGTTCTTCCGGCTTCTTGCGGTCCACGCCCTGGTTGATGTCGGGCGACTGCTTGCCGATCAGGTTCAGCACGCCGCAGGTCTCGCCATCGAAGCCGACGTCCGAGGAGTCGTAGCCGATGTCGACGATGACCTTGCGGGTCAGCGCTTCCAGGTCGATCCAGGCGCTGGTGGTGATCTCGCCGGCGACGATCGCCACGCCCGTCTTCACCATCGTTTCGCAGGCCACGCGCGCACGCGGATCCTGCGCGATGATCGCATCGAGGACGGCATCGGAGATCTGGTCGGCGACTTTGTCCGGGTGGCCTTCAGAAACCGACTCGGAGGTGAAGAGGAAGTTGCTCATCGCGGTATATATCCTTCCTTACGGATAGAGAGATGAAAGGGGGTGGCGCATGATACACGGCCTCCCCCCGGATTGCAGCCTCAGCTTGGCGCCGGGACATGACGATTTCATGCCGATTCAGCCATTTGGACGGCTTTGCGGCTTATCCCGGGGGCTTTCCCGGGGGTGCCCGGGCCGCCCCAAGGGCGTGGGGCAAGCCCTCAGAATACTCCAAGGATGTCGCAGGGGTCCCCCTGGCTGGGTGTAGGCGGAGGCTTGCATGGTTGCCTCAGCGGCCCTCAGCGGCGGGGGCTGAAACCGTCGTCGCTCCAGTCCTCGCTGCCCACGCCGTGATGGACAAAGAACAAGCCTTCCGGATCGTAGCGGCGCTTGGCGGCGGCCAGGCGCGGGTAGTTGGCGCCCCAGAATGAGCGCTGCCAGTCGCGCTCGAAGTAGTTGCTCTCCGAGACGTAGGAGCCGGCGCCCGGCGCGACCTTGAGCAGGGCATCCATCGACTGGTCGATCCGGGCCGCCTCGCGCCGCGCCTTGTCGAGCTCGGGTGCAGCGCCTGGCATGCCGGGGAAGGCCGGCCCGCTTTCGCTGCCGGTGATGGCGAGCGCGAAGGCGTCCATCGCGCCCGGGTTCATGGCGGTGTCGCGCGAACGGGCGATCGCATCGGTGGGCGCGCCGGCCAGGCCCTTGTTGAAGTGCAGCGAATAGCCCCAGTGACGGCTTGCCTCGAACATGGCGTCGGCGAACGCATCGATTTCTCGCTCATCCAGCAAGGACTGCGGCAGCCAGCCCGAGCGGTAGCCGTGGATGAACTGACCGACTTGTCCTTCATCGCCGGCCCACAGCACGTGATTGCGCGGTGCGTCGGGGCGACCGTCGGACACGATCAGTTGCGGCGCGTGCTGGCGGAAGAAGTCCGCATCCCAGAAATGCCGCGCGGGCAGGGCGATCACATGCGCCTCCTCCTTGAAGCGATAGGCGGGACGCGCCTTGATCCAGGCAAAGAAGGGCGCCCACACCTGCTCCGCCTCCTGCTGACTCAGCCCCTGGAACACCATCGACAGGTGCAACGAGTTGCTGCCGTGGAACTTCAGCTGCTCGCCCCAGTGCGGATTGAACAAGGCATCGCGGTAGAAGCGCATGGTTTGCCCGATCAACGCGCGGAACGCCTGATCGGAATCGGCTTCGATGGCGCCGAAGACCGCGCCAAAGGTGTCCGGCAACTCATGCGTGAGCAGGGTGAGTTTGGTCACCACGCCGATGCTGCCGCCGCCACCGCCCTTGATGGCCCAGAACAGTTCCGGCTCGCGGCAGGCGTTGACCACGTGCACCTTGCCGTCCGCCGTGACCACCGCGGCCTCCAGCAGGTTGCCGCTGGCCGTGCCAAAGCGTTTGGAGAAGCTGCCGAAGCCGCCGCTTTGCACCAGGCCGGCCACACCCACCGTCATGCAGCCGCCGCCTTGCACGTAGCGACCGTTCTCGGTGGTGACTGCGGTGTATGCGTCGACCCACATGGCGCCTGCTTCCACCGTCACTGCGGAGCGCGCTGCCTGCTTATCTGCGCAGCCCTTCGGCACGAAGGCGTCATGCAGCTCGATGCGGTTCATGTGGCGGGTCCAGATCAGCAACGAGTCCGGCGCATCCGAGGTGCCCTGGTAGCTATGGCCGCCACCTTTCACCACCAGCCGCAGATGATGTTCGCGGGCGAAGTTCACGGCGGCGACCACATCGCTGGTCTGCTCGGCGGCCACCGCGTAGACGCTGGGACGCGAGGTCCAGGCGTCCACCCAACCGCTGGTCTGGGTGAGCGAGGGCGTGTCGCCGAGGAAATAGGGATTTCTGACCTGCTTCAGCGCCTCCTGGCAGGCCGCGTCACCGGCATCGCAGTGCTCGAACGGTGACTGCAGCCGCTGCAGTCGACCGCCCACGGCGCGTCTGAGCTGCTCCCACTGCGCCTCGCTGGGCCAGCCCGGATCGCCGGGACGTACGCGAGCACGCAGATGGGTGATGCCTTTGAGCGCCTCACGCGCCGTGCCGATCGAGGGCGACAGCGCCCAGGGCAACAGGGGCAGGGCGAGCGCAGCCTTCAGCAGATCGCGGCGATGCATGATCGACTCCCGGTGGGTGGAATGTCGTCACTGTGCCCCAGCGGGCAGGCGGGACAAGCGAGGAGTGACCAACCGCGGCGCTGCCGGGACAAGTGGTGGGCTGGCGGTGACCGGAACGGCCCCGATGGCCCCGCCAGCGCCAGCAGGTGGACATACCTGTCGAGACATCCATAATCGAACGCTCCCCAACCCGATGTAGGAGCGAGCGAATGAAGCGACTGAGCTGGCTGGCGTTCGGCCTGATTTCCCTGTTGGCTGCGGCCATCACGCATGCGGACAGCGCGCCGCCCTCGCACTGGCAGCCGGATATCGCCGCCTTCGAGGCCACCGACCACGAGCATCCGCCCGCCCAGCACGGCGTGTTGTTCATCGGCAGCTCCTCCATCCAGTTCTGGAAGTCGCTGGCGCAGGATTTCCCGGGTGTCCCGGTGATCAACCGCGGCTTTGGCGGTTCGGCGCTGCCCGACTCGACCTATTACGCCGATCGCATCGTGTGGCCTTACAAGCCCAAGCTGATCGTGATGTACGCCGGCGACAACGACATCAACGATGGCGCAACGCCCGAGCAGGTGCTCGCTTCGTTCCAGAAGTTCGTTGCGCGCGCCCGTGAAGGCGTGGCCGGCGTGCCCATCGTCTATATCTCGATCAAGCCCAGCCTCGCCCGCCTTGCGCTGTGGCCGACCATGAAGGCCGCCAACGACAAGATCCGCGATTGGGCGGCCACTCAGAAAAACGTCCGCTTCGTGGACATCGCCCCCGTCATGCTCGACGCGCAGGGCAAGCCGCGCCCCGAACTGTTCCGCCCGGATGGCCTGCACATGTTGCCGGCGGGTTACGCGTTGTGGATTTCGACGCTTAAGCCAGTACTGGCGGATTACGGCTTCGTGGTGAAGCCGGCTCAATAAACCAAGGCCCGCGCCTGCACGAAGGCGAAAAAGAACACCGCGTTCGGATCGTTGCGCACGGCCTGCAGCTCGCCGCGCATGCCTTCGACCGTCGCAGGGTCGACCTTGTCGGCAGCCACCAGTTGGTCGGCTGCCGACAACAGCACTTCTTGCCAGAACTCGATCATCTGTTTGCGCTTGCCGGGCTGGCGGTTGTCGAGGTGGAAACTCTTCACCTCGGTCTGCACATCGCGATAGCCGCCTGCCAACAGCAGGTTGCCGAGTTTTGCGCCGATGAACGGATCGCCGCCGCTGTCGTACTGGTAGTCGTTGAAGGCCATCCAGTAACGAAGCAAGTGTGGCGAGTACGGATCGAGGAAGAACGAGGAGTTGAGTACCTCGGTCACATAGACCACCGCGCCCGGGCTCAACACGCGGCGTACTTCGCTCAGCACGCGCGCGGGGCTGGGCATATGTTCCAGCACCCAGCACAGATAGGCGGCGTCGAAGCTGCGATCGGGGAACGGCAGGTCGGTGGCGTCGGCCTGTTGCAGCGTGTAGCGCGAGGTACACCATGCCGTCTGCGCGAGATTGCGTTCGGCCGTGGCCAGCTGCGCTTCGGAGCGATCCACGCCGGTCAGTTCCAGATGCGGAAAACGCCGCAGCAGGATTTCCGTCTGCGCGCCCACCCCGCAACCCACTTCCAGCAGGCGCTTGGCCTCGCTGAAATCGATCCGGCTGAACAGGATATTTTCGAACATGCGCGCCTGGCGCGTCAGCCTCGATTGTTCCTCGGACGAGAAGCCGTGGATATAGGGAAACTCGCCGGTGACGATGCTGTTCAAGATCCTTCCCCTCGTTGGGAAGCGCAGGCTGTTCAACTTACGCCGGTGCCTGTCGAGGGAAAGTGTCGCGCAGCCCTCAGCGCGTCACCGCCGGCGGCTTCGCGCGGGGATGCGACTGGATGAATGCCAGCACGTCGGCGAGTGTCGGCGCGCCACCGCGCAGCGGTCGCGACAGCGCGAACAGCAAGGCTTCGTGGCCCACGCCGGGATAGGTCCGCAGGGTGCTGTCGCCATCGGCGGCCTGCGTGGCTCGGTACAGCGAGATGGCGTTGGACGGTTCCACGTCGTCGTCGTCGGTGCCCTGCAGCAACAGCATGGGCGGCTCTGAGCCGCCTACGAACGACACGGGTTGCCCGCGACGCTGCTGCGCCGGCGTGCTGCCGAAGACCCCCAGCATGATGGCGTCGTCCTGCGGCACGGGTACGAAATCGTAGCAACCGGCCAAGCCGATGAATCCGGCAAGATCAGCCGGTTTCATGCCGTGCGCAGCCAGCCACTGCGGATCGGTCGCCAGCAGCGCGGCGATCTGGCCGCCGGCGGAGTGTCCCATCACGAAGAGGTCGTCCGGCGAGCCGCCGATCTCCGTCGCATGCGCGTGTGCCCAGGCGACAGCGCTGGCGGCATCCTGCATGAAGCCATCGAGGGTCACCTGCGGATATTTGCGATAGTCGGGAATCACGGTGATCACGCCGTGCGCCGCCAGCGCCGTGCCCACGAAGCGATACCAGGCGCGCTCGCCGCGCACCCAGGTGCCGCCGTAGAAAAACACCACGATGGGCGCATGGCTTGCTTGCGCAGGCGCATACACATCCAGGGCCAGGCCATGCCCGGCGTCGAAGACGATGTCGTTGCGCGGCGTGATGGCGCGATGCTGATCGGTGGCGTTGAGGCCGGTGAACAAGGTCGCTTCGCAGCCACCCAGAAGCAGCGCGACCGCCAGCAGAAGGCAGGGGCGCAGCAGCCGGATGGATGAAGACCTGTACGACAGCGGCAGTGTCATGGAAGGCGACGATGGTGAGACCTGTCCATCATGCCCTGAAGCCTTACGCAAAGGCTTGCGGCGAACTCAGGCCGCCAGGCGCGCGACTTCCTGCAAACCGTCGAAGTAATCGCGCGTGAGGCGCATTTGGTCCTGTGCGTTTTCCGCGCGGTTCACCACGTGGCGGAACGCGGCGTTCTCTGCGCGATCCTTCGCATACCAGCCCAGGTGCTTGCGCGCGATGCGCACACCCTGCAGTTCGCCGTAGAACGCGTAGAGGTGTTCCAGGTGATGCACGAGGATGTCGCGCACCTCGGCGGGCGTCGGCTCCGGCAGGGTCTCGCCGGTGCTCAGGTAGTGGCTGATCTCGCGGAAGATCCACGGCCGCCCCTGTGCGCCACGCCCCACCATCACCGCATCGGCGCCGGTGACATCGAGCACGTGTCTGGCCTGTTGCGGCGTCACCACATCGCCATTGGCGAGGACGGGAATGCGCACGCTGGCTTTGACCGCGGCGATGGTCTCGTACTCGGCCTCGCCTTCGTATTTGTCGGCGCGCGTGCGGCCATGCACGGCGAGCGCGGCGATGCCGGCGTCTTCGGCGATCCTGGCAATCGTCAGCGCGTTCTTGTTCTGGCGATCCCAGCCCGTGCGGATCTTCAATGTGACAGGTACATCCACCGCATCGACCACGGCCTTCACGATGCGCGCGACCAGCGGCTCGTCCTGCAGCAGGGCCGAGCCGGACCACACGTTGCAGACCTTCTTGGCCGGACAACCCATATTGATGTCGATGATCTGGGCGCCGTTGTCGGCGTTATAACGCGCCGCGTCGGCCAGCATCGCCGGGTCGTAGCCGGCGATCTGCACGCTCACCGGTTCGGGCTCGCCCTCGTGGTCCATGCGCTGCAGCGACTTGCGCGTGCGCCACAGGCGGGGATCGGCATTGGTCATCTCCGACACGGCCAGGCCCGCGCCCAGCCGTTTGCACAGCAGGCGGAAGGGCTTGTCGGTGACGCCGGCCATGGGCGCGAGTACCACCGGCGGGTCGATACGGTAGGGGCCGATCTGCATCAAGCCATTGTACCCGGTCGGAAAATCCCGCGCTTTTGTGGGAGCGCACCCTGTGCGCGACAGGCGCCCGAGCGCCATCGCAACAACCGCTTATCGCGAGGCCCTCGGGCGCCTGTCGCGCACAGGGTGCGCTCCCACAGATGGGAGATTTGCGTCAGTGCGCCAGCTTGGCCGCCAACGCTTCCGCCGCCGCCCGATCATGCTTGTGCTTGAACAACACCATGAACAACACGGCCACGATCAGGGAATAACTGGCGAAAGTGATCCAGATCCCGTGCCAGTCCTTGCTCTGGTCCGGATAGGTGAAGAACGCCTCGATCACCAGGCCGCTGATGGAGCTGCCCAGCACCGCGCCGATGCCGTTGGTCATCAGCATGAACAGGCCCTGCGCGCTGGCGCGGATCGACGGGTCGCTCTGACCCTCCACGAACAAGGAGCCCGAGATATTGAAGAAGTCGAACGCCATGCCGTACACGATGCACGACATCACGATCATCCACAGGCCCGAGCCCGGATTGCCATAGGCGAACAGGCCAAAGCGCAGCGTCCACGCCAGCATGCTGATCAGCATCACCGTCTTGATGCCGAAGCGGCGCAGGAAGAACGGAATGGCCAGGATGAACAGCGTTTCGGAAATCTGCGAGATGGACATGATGATGGCGGGATAACGCACCGCCACCAGATCCTTGTATGCGTCCATCTTGGCGAAGTCGTGCAGGAAGGTATCGCCATAGGCGTTGGTCAGCTGCAGCGCCGCGCCCAGCAGCATGGCGAAGATGAAGAACACCGCCATGCGCGCATCACGGAACAGCTTGAACGAGGTCAGCCCGAAGGTGTCCAGCCATGACTGGTTGTCGCGGCGCTGGAAGCGCGGCGGGCAGGCCGGCAGGGTGAACGCGTAGACACCCAGCAGCAGCGCCGCGGCCGAAGCCACGTAGAACTGGCCCGAGGACGTTTCCAGGCGCAACAGGCTGATGGTCCACAGCGCCGCAATGAAACCCACCGTGCCCCACACGCGGATCGGCGGGTAGTCGCGCACGATGTCCTTGCCGTCGCTCTTGAGCGCGTTGTACGCCACCGCGATGGAGAGCGAGATGGTCGGCATGTAGAACATCATGTTGATCAGCATCACCCAGAACATCAGGCCGGGCGACTGCACCATCGGCACGCAGAACAGCACGGCGGCGCCGCAGATGTGGAAGATGCCGTAGAGCTTTTCCGCATTGATGTACTTGTCCGCGATCACGCCCGCGATCGAGGGCATGAACAGCGAGGCGATGCCCATGGTCGAGAAGATCGCACCGAACTGCGCGCCCGACCACTGCTTGGTCTGGAACCAGTACGCGCCAATGGTGAGCAGCCACGATCCCCACACAAAAAACTGCAGGAAGTTCATGGCAATCAGGCGCAGTCGCAGATTCATCAGCGTATGTCTGTGTGTGTAGCGGTGACGGGTGAGGGCGGCGCGACTATCCCTCCAGGGCGGGCGCAAGCCGGACCTGTGTGGACGAGCCGGTGATCCCCCTGCAGAGGGCCTGGGACATCCCAAGGCCGTGCCAAAACGGGCAGACTAGAGGACCACCGCGGTGGCGACAAGCTGCGCCGCCACGAAGCAACCGGCCCCATTCCCCAAGGAGACGCCCGTGAGCCTGTTCCTGACCATCGCCCTGGTGCATCTGGTGGCCTTGCTGAGCCCCGGCCCGGACTTTTTCTTTGTGTCGCAGACCGCGGTGAGCCGCACGCGGCGCCAGGCGATGTTCGGCGTGCTCGGCATCACTCTGGGCGTGGTCGTGTGGTCCGCGCTGGCCCTGGCGGGACTGCAGCTGCTGTTGCAACGGCTGGCCTGGCTGGAGCGTTTGATCGCGATTGCCGGTGGCCTCTATCTCACCTGGATGGGTATCAAGATGCTGCGCGGCGCGATCAAGCCCCCAGTGGCCACGGGCGAGCCGCACGCCGTGCTGCAACAGAGCGACTGGACCACCTTGCGTGCGGGCCTGCTCACCAACCTCTCCAATCCCAAGGTGGTGATCTATTTCGGCAGTGTGTTTTCCGCGTTTCTCGGCGACCGTGTCGATACCGCCACGCGCTGGGGCCTGTGGACCCTGGTTATCGTCGAGACCTTTGTGTGGTTCACCCTGGTGGCCGGCGTATTCGCCTTGCCGGCCATGCGCCGCGGCTATCTCAGGCTGTCGCGCTGGATCGATGGGTTTGCCGGCGCGGTGTTCGTCGCGTTTGGCTTGCATCTGATTTTTGCGCGCAAGGCGTAAGCCGGCACCTGCTGCTGACACTGTAGGAGCGCACTTGTGCGCGACAAGCCTCCACTGAGCGGAAGCGGGTGGCGCTGCGGTCGCGCACAAGTGCGCTCCTGCAGAGGCCATGCCGCGCCGATGCGGTCACGGCAATAGCTTGCCCGGATTGAGGATGCCCTCAGGATCAAAGGCGGCCTTCACATTGCGCATCAGCTGCAACGTCGACGCCTCCAGCGCGAGCGGCATGAATTCCTTCTTCACCAGACCAATCCCGTGCTCGCCCGATAGCGTGCCCTCCAACGCAATCACCAGCGCAAACACCTCCGCCAGACAGGCATGCGACCGCTCGCGCTCCGCTTCGTCGCGCGGCAACAGATTCACATGCAGGTTGCCGTTGCCGGCGTGGCCAAAGCTCACGATCAACACGTCGTGTTTCTTCGCCAGCTGTTTGATGCCATCGACCAGCTCAGGCAGATGGCTCACCGGCACCACCACATCCTCGTTGATCTTGTTCGGCGAAATGGTGCGCTGGGCGGGCGAGAGCGCCTTGCGTGCCGACCACAGCGCCTGCGTTTCCTCGGCGGTTTCGGCCACGCGCAGATCTTCCAGGCCATCGCCGCGGGCGGCACGGGAGACGGCGTCCACGGCGCTGGGCAACGTCTCCGGCTCGCCGTCCACCTCGATCATCAGCATCGCGCCCGCCAGCGGCACTGTATCGCCGCCGTAATCACGCGCGAGTTTCAGCGCCACGTCATCGATGAATTCCAGCGCACACGGCGTGACCGGCTGGGCCATGATGCGCGCCACGGCGCGCGCCGCTGCCGAAACATCACGATAGGTGGCGCGGATGGTGCGCAGCGCGGAGGGTTTGGGCGTGAGCTTGAGCGTGGCTTCCGTGATCAGCGCCAGCGTCCCCTCGGAGCCGATCAGCAGACGCGTCAGGTCATAACCCGTGGCGCCCTTGCTCGTGTACGTGCCGCAACGGAATCCATCACCGGTGCCGGCCACCGCGCGCAAGCCCAGCGTGTTCTCGCGCGGGCTGCCGTATTTTACGGTGCGCGGACCCGCGGAATTGCAGGCGAGATTGCCGCCAATGCTGCACCAGGGCGACGACGACGGATCCGGCGGCCAGAAGAATCCATGCGGCTTCAACGCTTGTTGCAGATCGCCGTTGAGCACGCCCGGCTCCACCACGGCGAGTCGATTGTCCGGATCGATGCGCAGGATGCGGTTCATCCGCTCAAAGCTCACCACCACGCCACCCGCGACGGGTACCGTGGCGCCGGTGGTATTGGTGCCACGACCACGGCCGATCACCGGCACGCGATGCTCGCGGCAAGCGCGCACCAGGGCTTCGGTCTGTTCGTGCGACGTGGGAAACACCACCGCATCGGGCAGCGCGTTCCGCCGCGAGTTGTCATAGGCATAGGCAAGGCGCTCGGCCATGCCGGTGGCCATGGCGTCGCCGGAAAAATGCGTGCGCAGCGTATCGAGCAGGGCATCGGGGAGATTCATGCGCGCAGTATCCCACTGTCCGCTGCTGCTTGCCCTGGATGCACCGGTCAATGCACGGGTTCGGCAAGCTTCGCCGTTGGCTGCGCGGCGGCGGCCGGAAGCAGCGCCTCGATCCGGTCGCGCACATAGGGGTAGAACGGGTTCGAACTGATGCGCAGTGCCGCGTCGAAATTGAGGATCAACGTACCTCGTTCGCCACGAGGCGCCTGCGTGCCCAGGCGTATGCCGAAGTTTTCGGACATGTCGGGCGCGGTTCCATACAAGGGATCGGTCGGCGGAAAGGGCAGCGCGATATGCGACAGCGAAAAGATCGTGTCCGGATAAAGGATGGAAAGCGGCGCCGTGGTGGTCGTCTTCTGGCCGGCCTCCGTCGTGCGTGTCACGGTATGGTCGTCATTGACTGCCGCGTTGGCGATGACGGTGCTGCGATAGGCCTGCGGTCCAGGCGGAAGCATGCGATTGACCGCCGTGAGCGCACTCGGCTTCAGCAACGTGTCGAAGCGTTGATTGCGGTTCACGTCGAACAGCACCACCTCGCTGCCATTGGCGGGCACGTTCGCGTATAGCGTATGCATCACGGCCGAAGCACTCACCGTATCGTCCACCACGGACTGGAAACTGAGTATCGGCGGCAAGCGGCCAAGCTGGCGATCGCGCGCCATGCGCAGCATCTGGCTGCGAATAGCATCGGTAAGCAGATAGGACTGCCGCGCCGCGTTCACCGGGAACGAGTTGTACTTGAACGGGTTGTATTCGGGCAGCAGATCCAGCCACGCGGCCTTGGCGAAACGTGGCAACAGCGCAGGCAGACCGGCGAGCCCGGCGAACCGTGCAAAGCTGGTGACGCCGATCATCGGCGACAGCAGCACGAGCCGCGTCGGCATGGGCAGCTCGCTGTGTTCGCAGGCATCCAGCGTGTACTTCACGGCGAGCGCGCCACCGTTGGAATAACCGACGATATGGATGGGCAGGTTGGGTCCCACGCGGCGTCGCGCTTCGCGCATGGCCAGGCGTGTCGCGGCCAGCCACTGGGGCCAGTCCGCGGTGGTCAGTCCAGCCGGCACCGTGCCATGGCCGGGTACGCGCAAGCCGATCGCGACAAAACCATGGGCGCGGTACAGCTGCGCGATGTCGTGCAGGCTATACGGCGAATCGCTCAGGCCGTGGATAAGCACGACGGCGCCCACGGGCGGTCCCGCGGGTTCCAGCACATACGAACGATTCCAGTCCTGCGCGAAATGCCCCGGGTACATCGGCGCGCCGTCAAAATATCGGTTCACCACGACACGCTGCGCAGGCTCCAGCTTGTCGGTGACTTCCGCCTTCACTTCCGCGAAGGCTCTTTGCTCCGCAGCCAGATAGCCGGCCCAGTCGGTGCCATCAAGCTGCGTAGGTGAAAGTTCGTCGGGGACGAAGGTCTGCCAGGGTGCGAGCGGATCGCCTTGCTGCGAATCCCAGGCGCGAATGGCCAACAAGGAAACCAGGAAGACCAGGACGATGATGGCCGTCCATTTGCCGATACCGATCAGCATGCGAACCATGATGCCCCCGCGTCCTGGCGTCACCGGATGGCGACCGCTCCTGGCAGTGTGCGCCGCCAAATATGTGCAAACCGTCGACGACGCGGGCCCAGCCTAGCCGGCCTCGAACGCGCCGCGCCACCAGCGCATCTGGGCGCGATCGGTCGGACCGTCATAGCTCACCACGTCGAACCGGCAGGCCCGGTGGGCATGCTGCGGATGATCGGCCAGCCACAGCTCGGCGGTGCGGATCAGTTTGGCCTGCTTGCTGGCGTTGACCGAGGCTGCCGCGCTGCCGCAGCTGCTGGTGAGGCGATGGCGCACCTCCACGAACACCACGGTGCCGTCATCCACCATCACCAGATCCAGCTCGCCATAGCGCGTGCTGTAGTTGCGCGCCAGCAGCTTGAGGCCGGCGCGCTGCAGTTCGGCGCAGGCGCGTTGTTCGAAAACCGCGCCGGCAGCGCGCATCGGCGAGTGCGCGCTTTAGTGGGTAGTGGACTGCTCGGGTTGGAGCTGCTGCGAGGAGCCGGCCTCGGCCGGCGGCGCCATGGCCGGTGCGCTATCCATCTGCAGGCTGCCATTGAGCGGGCGGGCGAGGCCATCCTGGAACTTGGCCCATACCAGCACGCGACGGACGCGGCCGAACTGGTCGGAGGTCAGCTGTCCGCTGGCGCCAGGCAGATAGCTGCCAGGATGCGCGCGCAGCCAGTCGACGTAGGGCGCGAGGTTCCACGCGTCCATGCCGAAGGCGAACAGACGCGCGGACGTACCGCGTGCTGCGGGCAGCTGCCCGGCGATATCGCCGTGGTTGGGCAGGCCCGGTTGCACGTCGAACAGCCACGGCGAGTCGCAGAATTCGACGCCTTCCAGATCCCGGTTGGCGCTCGCATCGTCGACGCCGGCATAGATGTGCGACGTGCCGTAGGCCTGCAGATTGATCTTGGCCAGCTTCAGCTGTGGCAACAACAGTCGCGCCTGCTGCGGACGCATGCTGATGAAGATGCCGGTGTCCTTGTTGGCGCTGGCGTCGCCGCTGTCGGTCGGCATGCCCAGGCCCGTAATGGTCGAGGCGAAGTTGACGCCGCTGCCGAGGTTGCCGGTGCCGGCGACTTTGCCGCCGCGTGCTTCGAGTTCCGCCTTGAACGACTTGGCCGCGCGTTGTGCAAAGTCGTCGCTGCTGACGATGACGAAGGCATTGACGATGCCGTTGTCGGCCATATGGTCGGCCGCCTGGGCGCCTTCGGTTTCGGGCAGCAGGCCGAATTCGCTCACGCCGCTGGCGGGCAGGCTCTTGTCGTCCGGATGATTGAGCGCAAGCAGCGGCACCGGCAGTTGCGGCAAGCCGAACAATGCAGACACTTCGCCACGGGTCAGCGGCCCGATGATGAGTTGTGCGCCATCGTCCACCGCTTGTTGATAAGCCTTGATGGCGCCTGCCGAGGTGCCGGCGCTGTCGTACACCTTCACCGGCGGGCGCGGCATATGGTTGTGCGCGGAATCGGCATAGGCGGCAAAAAAGCCTTCGCGGATGGCGGTGCCTGCGGCGGCGAGATTGCCGCTGGTCGGCAGCAGCAGCGCGACGTGTGCAGGCATCTTGAAGCCTTCGCGCACATTGGCGCCTTCGCCCGGCATCAGGGTGCCCACTTCCTGTTCCAGCGCTGGCGCCGGATGCGCCACGGCGACGCCGAGTTGGGTCAGGGCTTCGTTGACCCACGGCAGCATGCGATCGCTGGCCTGCATGGCTGCGGCGCGCTGCTTCAGGGGATCGATGCCCAACTGGGTGAGCAGGGATACGACCTGCTTGCGATTCTGCGCCTGGTCGAGGCCACTCAATTGGCCATCCATTTCCACGCGCGTGCGGGCCGCGCCCCAGAGATCGCCGGTCTGCTGCATGGCTTGTGAACGTAGCTCAAGCAAACGCAGCTGCAGTGCTGGCGGCACGCTGATGTTGGGTTGGGTGGTCAGTTGCAGTGCGCGCGGCGCGTTGTGCTGCTTCAGCGCCATTTCGGCCTGCAGCAGGTCCAGTCGCGAGGGCTCGTCACCGGAGAGTCGCTGGCGGCGGATGCCGTCGAGCAGCGGCGCGGCGCGATCAAGCTGACCTTCCTGTCGGTAGGCTTCGGCGGCGAGCAATTGATAGTGGTCGCGGTTGCTGCCGGTCTGGGCGAGTGCCAGATAGGCTTGGGCGGCTTCGTCGAACTTGCCCTGCTGCGCCAGCGTGTCGGCTTGCTGGCTGGCGGCGATTTCGGCCGGCGATTTTTGCGCGGCCGGCGGCACACAGCCGCTCAGTGCCAGTGAAATCAGCAGGGCAAC
>Ga0209672_100626_pt1 | contig 18264 bp, 12 predicted proteins | sample AraplaCol_mMS_r2_FD_184273 | JGI IMG/M metagenome (GOLD analysis project Ga0209672, IMG submission 184273) | Arabidopsis root microbial communities from North Carolina, USA - plate scrape CL_Col_mMS_r2 (SPAdes) (version 2) | ecosystem: Host-associated > Plants > Roots > Endosphere | place: USA...
CAGCTGGTGAAAGCCTTCTTGGGCGTATACGCGAGGTCGGACGAACCATCCTGTGCCACGGCGCTACCGCTGAGCACGCTCGCATTCATGGTGGTAAAGCCGGCAGTCACCGCCCAGTTCTCGGTGATCTTGCCCACCGCGCTCAACTCCACGCCTTGCACGCGCTTCTTGCCGATCTGGTAGTAGAGCAGGGTGACCGGATCCTGCACGAGGTCGTTGCTTACCGTGGTCTGGTACAGCGCGCCGGTGAGCAGGATCTTCTCGTCGAGTAGTTCCCACTTCGTGCCCAGCTCGTACGTGCGGGCACGCTCCGGCTGGAGGTTCGGATTGTCCAGGCTGTTGGTGGAACTGCTGAAGGTCAGCGTGTTGCCGCCCGGCGGCTCGGCCGACACGGCATAGTTGGCGTAGAACGAGCCGTTGGGCATCGGCTTGTAGAGCACGCCGAGTTTCCAGTTCCACAGGTTGTCGCCCACGCTGGTGGTGAGGCCTGGCACGACGGCGCCGGTCGGCAGCGTGCCGCAGGTCGGGCCATTCTTCGCGCCACAGGCGACCATGCTGGAGTAGTCGGTGTTGTAGTGATCCATGCGCACGCCGGTGTTCACCTGCCAGTGGTCGCTGAACTTCAGCGTGTCGAACACGTAGGCGGAGGCGGTGTCGGTTTGGCCGTCCGTATAGGCGCCATTCTGGCCGTAGATCAAACCCTTCACATCCCAGTTCGGGTCGTACAGGTTGGCGGCCGGCCAGGTCGTGCCATTGAGCGGGACGATGCCGATGGTGGTGGCCTTCTCCTGCGTCAGCTCGATGCCGGTGCTGAGATTGTGCGTGATCGCGCCGGTCTGGAAATTCCAGGTGAGGTTGGCCTGATCCGTGATGATGCGGTTGGACTGGTGCTTGAACGTCGGGTTGCTGCGAGCGATGGTCCACGTGGACGGATCGGTCGGATTGGGCGTCAGCAGGTTGGCTGCCGTACCCATGAACGAGGTCAGCAGATAATCCTCGGCGGTGCGTCCCCAGCGGAAGGTGTTGTGGAACACCATCTGGTCGTTGATGTCGTGCTCGATGCGCGCCGTGAACATGTCGGCCTGCACATGATCGTGATCCGCCGTGGTGCCGTAGAAGTTGGACGAATCCACTTCGGGCGCGTCGGTGAGGAAGGGACGCTTCGGGTCCGGGCTGGAATAGCCGGGCAGGCCGATGGTCGGCACGCCGCCATCAGGCACGTTGTTCTGCTTGATGTGCATGTAGTCGAGGTACACGCGCGTGGCCGTGCCCAGGCCGAACGCGAAACTCGGCGCGACGCCCCAGCGGTTGTTCTCCACCTTGTCGCGACCCGGCACGCCAAAGTCCTGGCCCATCACGTTGAGGCGGAAGGCCGAGGTGGTGCTGACCACTTGGTTCCAGTCGACCGTGGCGCGACGCTGGTCGGCGCTGCCATAGGCCACGGTCGCGCTCACGCCGTTGCCGAGCTCCGGCTGCTTGCTGACCATGTTGATCGCGCCGGTGGGCGCGGTGCGGCCGTTGTCGGTGCTCGCCGGTCCCTTGATCACTTCCACCGACTCGGTGTTGAAGATGTCGCGCGAGATCGTGCCCAGGTCGCGCACGCCGTCGACGAAGATGCTGCCCGAGGTATCGAAACCGCGCATATAGATCGCATCACCGGTGGAGGTGGTGCCGTTCTCGCCGACGTAGAACGTGCCCACGCCCGGCGTGTTGCGCAGTGCCTCGGTCAGCGTGGTGGCACCCTGCTGCAGGAACAGGTCCTTGCTGATCACGGTCACCGTCTGCGTGGTGTCCAGGATCGGCTGCGTGTACTTGGACGAAGAGAGGTTGTCGACCTTGTAGTCGCTGACGGCCGAGGCCTCCACCGAGACGCCGGCCAGGTTCTTGGGCGAGCTGGCGGTGCCGGTGGGCGAGGTCGTGGTGCTGTTGGTGGTGGCAGTGGCGATGTCGGCCGGCGCGTCGGCAGCCAGGGCAGGATGGGTCATCGCCAGGCCCGTCATAAGGGTGGCGGTGGCAACGCTCAGCGCGTTGCGGGTTACGGGGTGCTTGCGGCTCGTGATGTGGGCCATGGGTAGCTCGTCGAAAGTGGGGCGATCAGCCAAAGCTGACCGGGGTGTATCGACGAGTAGCGGCGGCGGGCGTCGATGGCGGCATAAGTCGGGGAAACCGGGGCTGTGAACCTCGTTGCCTGATCGGGTGGTCCATCACCTGCAAGAACCCGCCGGCAAACATTGTGTAAATGTTATTGGCAATGAGAATGAGTTGCAATTAATCGCAAGATTTTGCTGCTCAGGGTCAGTCAGACCAAGGTGGGAGGGAGCGGGGCACCGGGTATGGCGTACGCTCTCTTCCCTGTCGATGAGGAGTCGAGCAATGCGGATACTGGTCATAGGGGCGGGCGCCACTGGCGGCTATTTCGGCGGGCGCCTACTGGAGAGCGGGCAGGACGTGACATTCCTGGTGCGCGAGAAGCGCGCGGCGCAGCTGGCCGAGCACGGCCTGGTGATACGCAGCAGCTTTGGCGACGCCAGCATGGCCAATCCGCCGACCGTGCAGGCCGGCGAGCTACGCGAGGCGTACGACCTGATCCTGCTGAGCTGCAAGGCTTATCACTTGCCTCAGGTGATCGACGACATGGATCCGGCGGTGGGGCCGCAGACGGTCATTCTGCCCGTCCTCAACGGCATGCGGCATCTCGATCTGCTGGATGCGCGCTTTGGCCCGCAGCGTGTGCTTGGCGGCCAGTGCGTGATCGCGGCGACGCTCGATGCCGAAGGCAACGTGCGTCATCTCAACCAGTCGCACAGCGTGACTTTCGGCGAGCGCGACGGCTCGCGCTCGGAGCGTGTCGAGCGCATTCTCGCCTCGATGTCCAAGGCCAAATTCGAGCCGCGCCTGAGCACCACCATCCTGCAGGACATGTGGGACAAATGGGTGTTTCTCGCCTCGCTCGCCGGCATCACCTGCCTGATGCGCGCACCGGTGGGCGACATCATGGCAGCGCCCGGCGGTGAACAGGCGACGCTGCAATTGCTGGAGGATTGCCGCGGCGTGGCCGAGCACAACGGGCGCGCACCGAGCGGGGCGGTGATGGAGCGTGCGCGTGGCGTGCTTACTGAGCGGGGTTCCGCGTTGAGTGCGTCGATGATGCGCGACCTGGAGCAGGGCGGGGCGATCGAGGCGGATCATATCGTCGGCGATTTGCTGGCGCGATCGGATGCGGCCGCAGATGCGTTGCCGATGTTGCGGACGGCATATGCGCATCTGAAGGCGTATGAGGTCAGGCGCATGCGCGGAAGGTAAAGCAGCCGTCGCCTCTCCCCTGTGGGAGCGCACCCTGTGCGCGACGGCCGCATGCAGCGGTATCGCCACGGGCTTGCGCGACAACCTGATGTACCGATATCGCCGCGGCGCTGCGTCGCGCACAGGGTGCGCTCCCACAGGTGTCCGTTGGCATTCGGGACGGACGTCCAAACGAAAAAGGGCGCTGCGTGACGCAGCGCCCTTTTCGTGTTGCCGATGCCGTAGCGTCAGCGGTGAAGGATTACCAGATCTTCACCTGCTTCTCGCCCGAACGCACCATCGTGTCGCCCGGCTTGCACTGGTAAGCGGTAGCGAAGGCTTCCATGTTCGACGGGGCGCCCATCGCGCGCAGCGAGGCCGGTGCATGCGGATCGGTGTTGAGACGGAGCAGGGCCTCCTTCTCACGCACGCTGCCGCGCCACACGCGAGCCCAGTTGAGGAAGAAGCGCTGGTCTTCGGAGTAACCGTCGATCTTCGCGGCCGCTTCCTGCGGGTTCTTCTTCAGCGCTTCCTGCAGGGCGTCGTACGCCACGTTCAGGCCGCCCAGGTCGGCGATGTTCTCGCCCAGGGTCAGCTGGCCGTTGACGTGCACGTCCGGCTTGTCCTTGATCGGCGCGTAGTCGTTGAACTGCGCGACGAGCTTGGCGGTGCGGGCCTCGAACTTGTCCTTGTCTTCCTTGGTCCACCAGTTGACGTTGTTGCCCTCGCCGTCGAACTGGCTGCCTTCGTCGTCGAAGCCGTGGCTGGCTTCGTGACCGATCACCGCGCCGATGCCGCCGTAGTTGATCGCGTCGTCACCGTTGGCATAGAAGAACGGCGGCTGCAGGATCGCGGCCGGGAAGTTGATCGTGTTGTCGGTCGGGTTGTAATAGGCGTTGACCGTCTGCGGGGTCATGCCCCATTCCTTGCGGTCGGTCGGCTTGCCGATCTTGTTGAGGTCGTACTGGTAGTTGAACTTGGCGGCGGCCATCACGTTGCCGTAGTAGTCGCCCTGCTTCATGTCCAGGCCCGACCAGTCACGCCACTTGTCCGGGTAACCGATCTTGGGCAGGAAGGTGTTCCACTTGGCGACGGCCTTTTCCTTGGTCTCGGCGCTCATCCAGTCGAGGTTCTCGATGCGGGCCTTCAACGCGTTGCGCACGTTGGTCACCAGCTCTTCGGCGCGCTGCTTGGCTTCGGGCGTGAACACCTTGGCCACGTACAGCTGGCCCAGGGCTTCACCCATCGACTCGTTGACGCCGCCGAGCACGCGCTTCCAGCGCGGCTTCTGCTCCGGCTGACCCGACAGGGTCTTGCCGTAGAAGTCGAAGCGGGCGTCCTGGAAGGCCTTGCTGAGCAGCGGCGAGGCGTCGTCGATGGTGTGGAAGCGCAGGTAGGCCTGCCACTGGTCAGCCGGCGTGCTGGCCAGCATCTTGTCGAACTGGGCGAAGAACTTCGGCTGCGACAGCGAGAAGCCCTTGTCGACGGTTACGCCCTGGGCCTTGAAGAAATCTTCCCAGTTGAAGTGCGGGGTGATCTTGTCCGCTTCCTTCAGGGTGACGAAGTGGTACTGGTTTTCCGGGGTGCGCAGTTCCACCGGCGCCAGCGAGGCGGCGGCCAGCTGCGTTTCGAACGCGAGCACCTGGGCGGCCTGCTTCTTGGCGTCGGCTTCGGACACGCCGGTCAGCTGCAGCACCTTGACGATGTGGTCGACGTAGGCGTCGCGGATTTCCTTGTACTTCGCGTCGGTGTAGTAGTCCTTGGTCGGCAGACCCAGGCCAGCCTGCTGGGTGAAGCCGATCTGCATCTTGGCGTCCTTGAAGTCCGCGCCGGAGCCGAACTGGAACACCTGCATGTCACCCGTGGTGAAGTTCTGGGTGAGGTAGCCGGCCACGTCCTTGCCGGACTTCAGCGCGGCGATGGCGTCGAGCTTGGGCTTGATCGGGTCGAAGCCGGCCTTTTCGATGGCGGCGTCGTCCATGCCCGAGGCGTACAGGTAGCCGATCTTCTGCTCGATCGAGCCGGCCTGCGCGTTGGCGGCGCCCTTGGCCGCGTCGTCCACGATCTGGTGCTGGGTGTTGAGGCTGTCTTCGGCCAGCTTGTCGAACGCGCCCCAACGGCTGCGGTCGTTCGGGATCGGGTTGGCGGCCACCCACTTGCTGTTGACGAAACCGTTGAAGTCCTGGCAGGCCTGGATATTGGTGTCCAGGTCGGCGATGTCGAACACGCTCTTGGGCGCGGCAGCCGCCATGGCGGCGGTGCTGGCGGCGGCAGGCGCGGTGCTGCTGGCGGCCGGGGCCTTTTCGGCATCCTCGTGCTTGCCGCAGGCGCTGAGCGACAGCGCCAGGCTCACGGCGAGCGCAATGGGCTTCATATACGGTTTGGTCATGGAATTCCCTCTGTGGGTCGTGGGCTGCGGTCGGCAGCCGATGGTGGTAGCCATTGTGTGCAGCTCTGGGCACCTGTCCTGGGGGGACAGGCTCCAAGGGCTACTCGGACGGTATCTCGGACTTTTGAGGCTAGGCCGCAAGTCACGGGGGAGACAGTGTCAAAGGTCAGGGGGTTGGTGCAAGGAGGGGGGATCGGATTGGCGCCCCGGCGGCTGGAGGCAGAGGCCCCTTGGTTGACGGCGGCCCTTCGGGTGCGCGGGGGGCGATGAGGGGCGGTACGACCGTGCCTCGCATCGATGCAACGAAGCCGTCATCCCGGCGCAGGCCGGGATCCAGTAGCGATGCGCCTCGGTTGTCGCCTCTCCGCCAGCGTGCCGCCTACGCGGCGGGCGTTTCGAACGGCTGCCGCCGCTCGAGTCACTTTTCTCTTGCTGGCCCAAGAGAAAAGTAACCCAAAGAGAATGGCCTGTAGAGCAAGGGCTCGTAGCGTCGTGTTGGATACGATCTTCTGGCGCTCGAGGGGATCGGAAGCGTGGCGATCGACCGACACGCGATTCCGCTACACCGCAACGCGCCGCGGCGAAGAGGACTTAAAGCTTTGCGTGGCTTTGCTATCTTTTGGCCATGATTTTTTTGAGAACAAAAATTCTCTCGCCATGCTGAAAGGTTGAGACTGAGACTCGCAATCTAGCTCTAATCGACACTCTCACTGCGCTTGCAGTCACATGCTGCCAATCGCATGAAAATACGATGGTCGCTGTTATTCGCCTGTCACCTCCCGAGCCTAAGGTCCGTGGAATCCGCGCTTGAGGGGAAGCGCATCACCGCGACCGTAGGGAGCCCTCCATGCGAAACAACCTCGCTGTTTGCATTGCCGCGTGCGTACTCAGTCTTTCTGCCGTTTCCCTCGCTCAACTTCCCGTGCATGCCGAAGCGTTCACCGATGCCAGCCAGCATCATGGTGGCGGCAATGAGGACGTCCATACGTCCACGCCGATCAAGCATCTGGTGGTGATCTTCCAGGAGAACGTGTCCTTCGATCACTACTTCGGCACCTACCCGTACGCCGCCAACGGCAAGGGTGAGCCGACGTTTTATGCGCGTCCGTTCACCCCGCGCGTGAACGGTTACGACAACAAGCTGCTCACGCACAACCCGAACCAGGCAAACAGCGCGAACGGCACGGGTGCGATCAATCCATTCCGCCTGTCGCGCGCTCAGGCGGCGACCGCCGACCAGGATCATGCCTATGGTCCGGAACAGAAGGCGTTCAATGGCGGCGCGATGGACCTGTTTCCGAAGTTCACCGGTACCGGCGAGACGCTGCCGGGTGCGACGCCGGATGAGGAAGGCACCGGCCAGGTGATGGGCTATTACGACGGCAACACCGTCACCGCCATGTGGAACTATGCGCAATCGTTTGCGCTCAACGACAACAGCTACAACACCACGTTCGGTCCGTCCACGCCGGGCGCGATCAATCTGATCTCGGGTCAGACCAACGGCGTGACGCAGACGCTCAACGGCACCGGCAATGAAGTGGCCGATGGCCAGGGCGGCCTGACCTTGATCGGCGATGCCGATCCGATCGGCGACGTGTGTTCTTCGCCCACCGGCAATCAGGTGCAGTTCGGCGGCAAGAACGTGGGCGACTTGCTCAACCAGGCGGGTCTGACCTGGGGCTTCTTCGAAGGCGGCTTTGATCTCACCCAGGTCAATGCCAATGGCAGCACCGGCTGTGCGCGCAAGACCACCTCGACGGTGACGCAGGCCAACGAGAGCGACTATATCCCGCATCACCAGCCGTTCCAGTACTACACCAGCACGGCCAACCCGACGCATGCGCGCCCCACGTCGGTAAAGACCATCGGCCACCAGGGCGATGCGGGCAATCACCAGTACGACATCAATGATTTCTACGCGGCGGTGCAGGCGGGCAACTTCCCGTCAGTAAGTTTCCTCAAGGCGCCGGGTTACCAGGATGGTCACGCCGGTTATTCCGACCCGCTGGACGAGCAGCAGTTCATCGTGCACGTGATCAACTTCCTGCAGCAGCAGCCGGACTGGCGCGATACCGCCGTGGTGATCGCGTATGACGACTCCGATGGCTGGTACGACCATCAGGCCGCCCCGCGCATCAATGCCTCAAGCACCGCGTCCGACGCGCTCGATGGCGCCGGCCTGTGCAAGGCGCGTGGCACGCTGCCGGGCACCAACAGCAAGGGTCAGCCGGTGCAGGGACGTTGCGGTTTCGGTCCGCGCCTGCCGTTGCTGGTGATCTCGCCGTGGGCCCGCAGCAACCATGTGGACCACACGTTGACCGATCAGTCGTCGGTGACGCGCTTCATCGAAGACAACTGGCTGCACGGTGAGCGTCTTGGCGGCGGTTCGTTCGACAGCGTCGCCGGTTCGCTGGTGCCGATGTTCGACTTCTACCAGCCGTTCCCGGACCAGCGCCGCCTGATCCTGGACGAGCAGACCGGCCAGCCGGTGAAGCAGCCCAAGCCATGGCCGTGGTCCGGCCTGCCGCACGGGCACGAGCACGGCTAAGCTCTAGGCGATTGCATGGCACGCCCCGGACGATGGTCCGGGGCGTTTCGCGTTTCCTGATCGGAGGTGCTGAATCTTGCATCCCTCGCGTCGTCGATTTCTCCAGGGCATGGGCTTGCTCGCGGGCACGGGAGCCTTGCGTGCGTTCGGCACGCCCATGCATATGGCCATGCCGGCTGCGAAGGGCAGCGGACTTTGCAAGCACGCCGTCGCTGACCAGATCAGCGTGCCGCGCTTGCTCGACCCGTCGCGGCTGACACCCTTCGTCGATGCGCTGCCGCGGCCCGACGTGCTGCATCCCAAGGCGGGGACCGCACTGCGCATCGCCATGCGCGAGAGCGAACAGCGCCTGCATCGCGATCTGGCACCGACGCGCCTGTGGACGTATGGCAACAGCATGCCCGGCCCCACCATCGAAGCGCGCAGCGGCGTCGCGGTGCGTGTGGAATGGAGCAACAGTCTTCCGCTCAAGCATTTTTTGCCGATCGATCATCACGTCTGCGGCGCCGAACCGGATAAGCCGGAAGTGCGCGGCGTGGTCCATGTGCATGGCGCGCGCGTGCCTGCCGCCGATGATGGCTATCCCACCGATTGGATGGTGCCCGGCCAGTCGCGCGGCCAGACCTACCCCAATCGCCAGGATGCGGCCACGCTGTGGTATCACGACCACACCATGGGCATCGAGCGGCTGAACCTTTATGCCGGCCTGTTCGGCATGTATCTGCTGCGCGACGACCATGAATTATCGCTAGGCTTGCCCAGCGGCGATTTCGAATGGCCGCTGGTGTTGACCGATCGCCTGCTTACCGAAGATGGCCAGTTGTACTACCCCACATCCGGCATCAGCGATGCGCCGTGGGTGCCGGAAGTGTTCGGCAATGCCATGCTGGTGAATGGTGCGCTGATGCCGCGACTCGATGTGCAGGCGCGACGCTATCGCTTCCGCGTGCTGAATGCCGCGAACGGGCGGTTCTTCCGCCTGAGCCTGCGCGGCCAGCGGCCGTTCGTCCAGATCGGCAGCGACCAGGGCTTGCTCGCTGCACCCGTGCAGCAGACCAGCCTGTTTCTGGCGCCCGGCGAGCGCGCCGATCTCGTCGTGGACTTTGCTTCAATGGACGGCTCGGCAATCGAGCTGATGAACGATGCGTTGCCGCTGATGCAGTTCAAGGTGACCGCGGGCAAAGTGATCGACAGCAGTCGCGTACCGTCGACGCTGCGCGACGTGCCCCGCATGGCCGAAACGAGCGCGACGCAGACGCGTGTGCTGACCATCGACGAATACGCCGATTGCGTGGCCACGCCGATGCTGATGCTGCTGGACGGCAAGCACTGGCATGAGCCGGTGAGCGAGAAGCCGCGATTGGGCAGCACGGAGATCTGGAGCCTGGTGAACCTCACCGAAGACACGCATCCGATCCATCTGCACCTGGTGCGTTTTCAGATACTGGATCGCCGTCCGTTCGATGTTGACGAATACCTGGAATCCAAAACGATACGTTACACAGGACCGGCTCAGCCGCCACCGGCGCATGAAGCCGGCTGGAAAGACACGGCGCAGGTGTATCCAGGCATGGTGACGCGCTACATCATCACGTTCGAAGGCTATGCCGGACGTTATGTCTGGCATTGCCATCTGCTGGAGCATGCGTCGAACGAGATGATGCGGCCGTTTGAAGTGGTGGGCTGAGGGCTCGGGAGTCGCGCACAGGGTGCGCTCCCACAATTATTCCGTTGACGCGTCGCGCAGGGCGGCAGGGGACGCGGGTAGGGTGTCAGGTGCCACGGCACCACCGGAAATGATGAAGGCCATCGCCTGGTCCATGGTCCAGTCGGTGGGGGTAAGTTCTTCCACCGCCACTACTTCCAGATAACCACCAGTGGGATTGGGCGTGGTCGGGATATACACGGCTGCCATTTCGCGGCCGGTGCCTTCTTCGATCATCACGCGCGTGACGAAGCCCACCACCTTCATGCCCTTGCGCGGAAAATCGATCAGCACCACGCGCTGCACGCCCGAAGGCTTCTGCTGCAGCACGGCCATCAACTTCTTGGTGCCGCCGTAGATGGTCTGCACCAGTGGAATGCGTGCGAGCAAGGCATCGAAGCCGTCGATCAATCGTTGGCCGATCACGCGGTTGGCGAGCCAGCCCAGGATGTACAGCACGCCCAGCGTCAGCAGCAGCGCGATGACGAAGGTGATCCAGGCATGGTTGAGTGCCACGCCAGCGAGCGGCGAGGTGGACGACAGCGTTGCCAGCAGGGCCGACGCCAGCGGTGTGCCGATACCGGCGAGCATGCTCAACACGAACTTGAACACCACCCAGGTCACCCACAGCGGAATGAAGGTGAGCAGGCCGGTGAACAGGTAACGCTTGATGCGCAGACGCTTCATGGAGGGATGCCGGGGAAGGGATGCGGCATTGTCCCATGGAGTGCGGCTTGGCGTGGAAGCCGCTTCGTCGGTCATGACGTCCCGCGGCAGAACCTTCAGGCAGTTGGCGCGGGCTGCCCGCTGCCAGCCTCGCTGCGCGCTTTGGGCTTCAGTCGCACATACAGCTGCTTGCGTACGCGTGCCACGACCTCGCCGCTGCGCGTGGTGACGTCCACCTCGAACCAGCGCAACACCTTGTCGCCACTGGCGGCAGCGGCGCGCAGTTCGTCGATCACCGACGGCTCCAGCTTGAAATGGGCGTAGACATCCTCGCGGCCCGGCGCGACGAAATCGATGGCGCCGGCCTTGTCCCAGACAAAGTAGTCATTGCCCAGCTGATGCATGGCCAGCAGCATCCAGAACGGGTCGGTCATGGCAAACAGATTGCCGCCGAACTGGGTGCGCACGTAGTTGCGGTTCCACAGGCGCAGTCGCAGCACCACCCGCAGCTCCGACCAGTCTTCGGACACGTGTTGGACACGGATGCTGTTGAACAGGAAGGGCGGCCACAAGTTCATGAGGCGGCGGAAGGTCGAAGCGCGCATAGGCAATAGGCTGGACGGTGAAAACCGGCCGAGTATAGCCTAAACATACGTGAGCGTATGGTTGGGCTGGCTGTAGGCCTTCGACTTGGCTGAGTCCTCGCTCCGAACGGGCGAAGCGGGAGCGCTACTGCCAAGAAGTTTCGTGCTTATACTCGCCGCACGGCGGGGCTGCATGGGGCGCCACGCCACAGGGGAGAATGCATGGAAAAGCGAATCCAGCGCGCCGTCTTCGGCGTGCTTTGTCTGTTGTCGACTTCGTTGTTGGCCGGCACCGTGTCGTTGGGTGATCTGGCGCGCCGCGCGCAGTACGACGACGTGAAGATCTCCGGCGACGGCCATTACCTCGCCGCCACCACAGTGGTGAAGGGCAAGCCGATGCTGGCCCTGATTGACCTGGTCAATCACAAAGGCACGATGCTGAAGCCGCGCGAGGGCAACCAGGTCGTCGACTTCTGGTGGGTCAACAACCATCGCGTGCTGTACACCGAAGGGACCCAGGTGAGCGGTTGGGATCGTCCCTTCTCTACGGGCGAAATTTTCGCCGTGAACGGTGATGGTTCCGGCGCCCAGATCCTGTTCGGCTATCGCGCCGGCGGAACCAGCGGCGCCACGCATGTCAGGCAGGCGGAACCCGAGCGTGCCTCCGCCGAATTGGTGAGCACGCTTCGCAATGGCGACGGCAACCACGTGATGATCGGGGTGACGCCGTGGGATAGCGGTGCCGACGGCGCCTTCACCCAGATCTTTGTGCTGGATGTGAACAACGGCAACAAGCGGCCGGTAGGTACGGCGCCGCTGCGCAACGCCGAATTTGTCGTCGACAACCATGGCGTCGCCCGCTTTGCCATGGGCTACGACAGTCACAGCTATCCGGTCGTCTACTACCGCGAGGGCGAGGGTCAGTCATGGACGCTGTTGTTCCAGGGCAGCGCCGAACGCAATGTGCCATGGCCGAACGCCTTTTCTGCTGACGACTCGCAGGTCTACATGAACTGCAAGGCGGCGGGCGCCGTTGGCGCGCTCTGCCCGTGGGACGTCGCCACGAAAGCCATGAAAGAGCCGGTGTGGACCAACGACACCGTATCGGCCCAGAGCCTCATGCGTACGCTTGATCGTCGCGACATCGTGGGCGTCTACGCCATGCCGTCCACGCCGTCGGCGTCGGCCTTCGTGGCGGGATCAGACACCATGAAAGCGATCAGCGCGCTCATGAAGGCGTTGCCGGGTGAGAGCATCGAAATCGTTTCCAGCACGGACGACGGCAGCAAGGCGGTGGCGCTGGCTTCCTCGGACATGGATCCGGGTACCTATTATCTGTGGGACAAGGCGAGCGGCAAGGCTGAGTTGTTGCTGCAACGCGCGGACTGGATCAAGCCCAACGACATGGCGCAAATGCAGCCGATCTCGTTCAAGGCGCGCGACGGGCTGACCCTCCACGGTTATCTCAGCATGCCGCCGGGCCGCGAGCAGGCCAAGCATCTGCCGCTGGTGGTGTTCGTGCACGGCGGTCCGTTCGGTATCCGCGACAACTGGGGTTTTGATCCGATCGTGCAGGCGCTGGCCACGCATGGCTACGCCGTGCTTCAGGTCAACTTCCGTGGTTCCGGTGGTTATGGCGAAGGCTTCGTGCACGCCGGTTACCGGGAGTGGGGCGGCAAAATGCAGGACGACATCACCGATGCCACGCATTGGGCCATCGACCAGGGTGTCACCACGGCCGGACACGTCTGCATCTTCGGTGCGAGTTATGGCGGCTATGCGGCGCTCGAGGGCGCGGTAAAGGAGCCCGATCTCTATCGCTGCGCCATCGGCTACGTCGGCGTCTACGATCTGGCCAAGATGTATACCGACGGCGACATTTCCGATCGCGTCTCCGGCAAGAACTATCTGCGCAACACGCTGGGCACCGATCCCGCCGTGCTGGCGGCACGTTCGCCCATCAACCAGCTCGACCAGCTCAAGGCCAGCGTCATGCTGATCGTGGGTGGCCAGGACGAGCGCGTACCGCCGATCCAGGGCGAGTCGCTGAATGCGGCCCTGACCAAGCGCGGCATCGGCCATGAGTGGATCTACAAGTCCGGTGAAGGTCACGGCTTCTACGACGAGAAGAACAACGCCGAGTTGTACGAGCGGGTCACTCAATTCCTCGATCGCTATATCGGCAACAATGCGGGCGGTAGCGCGACGGCGGCGGGTTCGCCCTGAAGAAACGCGAAGCCCATTCCCGGACGGGAATGGGCCTCGGATGTCACGTCAGTTGGTAGGCGAGCCTTGTCGGCTACCGTGCTGCCGAATCAAAACAACAGCGACGCCATGCGACGGCGATAGCGGCCGACCAGTTCGGCGTCGTCGAGCGTGGTGAAAGCGGCCAGCAGGCGCTTCTTGGCCTGGCCGTCGTTCCAGTCGCGCGCTTTTTCCAGCGTGACGAGAAACTGATCCAGTCCTGCGGGGGCATCGCCTTCCAACAGCAGGCGCACGCCTAGCAAGTCGCGCGCGGCCCAGTCGCCGGCATCGGCCTGCACGCGCTGCTGCAGTTCCGCCAGCGAGGGCGCACCTTTGAGCGCGCGGGCCAGGTCCAACTGGCTGCGCAGGCGCACCGCGCGGGCGTCGGTGGCCAGGTTGGCGGGCAGGGAGCTCAATTCGGTTTCGGCGGCGTCGGCATTGCCGGCACGCATCAGCGCCAGGGCAAGATCGAGCTTGAGCTCGGCGCGTTCCGGCTCGGCGGCAATCGCTTGCTGGATGCGGTTGATGGCTTCTTCCGGCGATTCTGGCGCGGCCTCGAACTCGTCGTTCGCTGCGCCATCGAGCGGCTGCACATGGCGCTGCAGGAACTCGCGCAGTTGGCCCTCGGGCAGGGCGCCCTGGAAACCATCGAGGATCTGGCCGTCTTTCACCAGCATCACGGTGGGAATGCTGCGGATGCCGAACATGGCCGCGAGCTGCTGCGACTTGTCCACATCGACCTTGGCGAGCCGGAAGGCGCCATTGAATTCGCCGGCCAGCTTCTCGAGCATCGGGCCCAGCGTCTTGCACGGGCCGCACCAGGTCGCCCAGAAATCGACCAGGATCGGCGTGGTCAGCGAGGCCTGCAGCACCTCGGCTTCGAAGTTGTCCTCGCGCACGTCAAACACATGCGTATCGGCGGTCGTGGCACTCACTGGGAACTCCCGTTGACGAATGCCCTTCACATCAGGGCGTCAGCCAGCATATCAAGGTCGCAGGGGCTTACGCCGCCCAAGCTTGAACGGCTTGTCCTGCCCCAGCGGCACTAGACACGGATATTTGCGAAAATCCCCCCATGACCATGCCATCGCAAGGCATCAAACCCGCCATCGCGCCGCCCACCCTGTGGATATGCGAGCACTGCGACACGGTCTACCGCCGTCGCAAGCTGGCCCGTGGCGAAGTGGCCCGTTGCCTGCGCTGCGACGCCATCCTCGCCCGCCATCACAGCATCGGGGTGCGCGGCATGCTTGCCCTGGTGATCACCGCGATGATCGCCTTCGTGCAGGCCAACATCTGGCCGATCGTGACGCTGGGCCTCAATGGCCAGCTGATCAGCGCGACGCTGTGGGGCTGCATCATGATGATGTGGCGCGAGCATGCCGAGGTGGTGGCGGTAATTGCCGCCCTGACCCTGTTCTTTTTTCCCATCATCAAGATGGGCTTCCTGTTCTGGATCCTGGCCTATGCGCGCCTACGGCGACGCGCGCCGGGGTTCCGCTGGATCATGGTGATGCTTTATCGCCTGGGCCCCTGGACCATGAGCGAAGTCTTCGTGCTAGGTGCGCTGGTCGCCATCGTCAAAGCGCACATGTATTTCGAAGTGCAGCCCAATGCAGGCATCTTCGCCTATGGCGTGCTCATGCTGATCATCACGGCGTTTTCCAGCATCGACGTGCGCCGCTTCTGGGATCTGACCGAGGAGACGCCGGCATGAGCGAGCTTCTTCGCGCCAGCGACCTGGGCCTGATCGGCTGCCATGTGTGCCGCCTGGTGTGCCGCGATGTGAAGACGCCCGATGCAGTCTGTCCACGCTGCGGCTGCGCGCTGCACAAGCGCAAATCGGCCAGCTACACGCGGACCTGGGCCTTGCTGATCGCCGCATTCGTGTTTTACTTGCCCGCCAACGTCCTGCCCATCATGCGCACGGTGAGCCTGGGCGATGTGGACGACAACACCATCCTCAGCGGCATCATCGAGCTGTGGCGGAAGGGGTCGCCCGATCTGGCGGTCATCGTCTTCACGGCCAGTATCGTGGTGCCGGTGTTGAAATTCTTTGCGCTGAGCCTGCTGTTGATCAGCTCGCAACGCGGCAGCCAATGGGCGCAGCGGCAGCGCTCGAGGCTTTACCGGCTGGTGGAATTCATCGGTTACTGGTCGATGCTGGACGTGTTCGTGGTGGCGCTGTTGACGGCCTTGGTGCAGTTTGGCTTTTTCAGCCAGGTGGAACCCCTGCCTGGTGTGGTGTTTTTCGGGCTTACCGTGGTGATTACCATGCTCGCCTCGATGACGTTCGATCCACGATTGATCTGGGATGGCAGGGAATCCGATGACTGACGATAAAAACATCGCCGACGATCTGCCCGAACCGGTCGTGCAAAGGCCGCGCGTGAATGCATCGCTGGTCTGGCTGGTGCCGGTGATCGCGGCCCTGGTCGGTCTTTCGCTGGTGATCCACGCCTGGTACGACGCAGGCCCCACCATCAACATCAGTTTCCAGAGCGCCGAGGGCCTGGATCCGGGCAAGACGCCGGTGAAGTACAAGAGTGTGATCATCGGCAAGGTGAACACGGTGCGCCTCAGTGACGACCGCACCCACGTGGTGGCCAAGGTCGCGCTGGAAAAGAGCGCCAAGGGTTTCGCCACCGCCGACTCGCGCTTCTGGGTGGTGCGTCCGCGCATCGGGCTCGGTGGCGTGTCCGGCATCGATACGCTGCTGTCCGGCGCGTTCATCGGTGCCGATGCGGGGCAGTCGCAGGAGCCCAAGGAAGACTTCGTCGGCCTGGAGACGCCGCCCACGGTCACGCATGGCGCGCCGGGCAGGACCTTCGACCTGCACACCGATGACCTCGGTTCGCTGGATATCGGCTCGCCCGTCTACTACCGCCGCATCCAGGTGGGGCGCGTGTCGTCCTACCATCTCAACAAAGACGGCAAGGGCGTGACGCTGCAGATCTTCATCGATGCGCCCAACGATCAGTTCGTCACCACGTCCTCGCGCTTCTGGAATGCCAGCGGCGTTGATGTGTCGCTGGGTGCTGATGGCCTGAAGGTCAATACGCAATCGCTGGCCACGGTGCTGGCGGGCGGCCTCGCGTTCCAGGATCCGCCGGGGCCGCATGACGCCACGCCGGCGCAGGAAAACGACGCCTTCACCCTGTTCAACGATCAGGCCACCGCGATGGCGCCGCCCGACGGCGAGCCTCGCTATATCCGCATGCGCTTCAACCAGTCGCTGCGTGGCCTGGCGGTGGGTGCACCGGTGGAGTTCCTGGGCGTGCCGTTTGGCCGCGTGGTGTCCATCAACCTTGACTACGACGAGAAAACGCAGACCTTCCCGACCATCGTGGGCGCCGTGGTGTATCCGGCGCGCCTGGGCAAAGCGCACGACAAACTGGTGGCGATCGCCAAGTCGCAGGGCGACGACGAGCAGATGTCGGCGATGATGGGCAAGCTGGTCGATCGCGGCCTGCGCGCGCAGGCCCGCACCGGCAACCTGCTCACCGGGCAGCTGTATATCGCGATGGATTTCCTGCCCAAGGCGACCAAGGTGGACTTCGATGGCCGCACCAAGCCGCTGGAAATCCCCACCGCGCCAGGTGATTTCGACAAGATCCAGCAGCAGATCGCCGATATCGTCAACAAGATCCAGAAGGTGCCGTTCGACAGCATCGGCAACAACCTCGATCAGTCGCTGGCCGAACTGCATAAGACCTTGCAGCAGGTGAACGGCAGCGTCTTGCCGGAATTGAAGAACACGCTGCAGGGTGCGCAGAAGACGCTGGGCAATGCGGACAGCGCGCTCTCGCCCGATTCGCAGCTGCAGCAGAACCTGGGCGGCACGCTGCAGGAGCTGCAACGCGCGGCGCGTTCGTTGCGCGTCATGACCGACTATCTGGGCGCCCATCCGGATGCGCTGCTGCGCGGCCGGCGCGCCGACGACAAGCTGGCACCGATGCCGCCATCGCCGGCGCCGGTGGAGCCGTCACAAGGGAGCAAGCCATGAAGCGCTGGGGAACATTGAACCTGGCCGTCGCCACGCTGGCCCTGGTGCTGGGTGCCTGCGGTTCGGCGCCGCCGTTGCGCTACTACACCCTGGTGCCGCCGGTGGGTGGCGATGCCACGGTGTCGCCCACGGCCCAGCCGTTCCAGTTCGAATTGCTGCCGGTCACGGTGCCGGCGCAGGTCGATCAGCCGCAGATGGTGGTGCGCGAAGGCGGGCAGGGCGTGGCGGTGCTGCAGGGGCAGCGCTGGATCGCGCCGCTGGGCGATGAAGTGCGCGGTGCGCTTGCCGCCGACCTGGCGCGCGATTTCCGCGCGCAGGACGTGACCGGCCTGCCGAACCAGGGCAAGGCCACGGTGCGCATCAAGCTGGATATCCGCCGCTTCGATTCCGTGCCGGGCAGCTATGCCTATATCGACGCCGCCTGGAGCGTGCGCCCGCCGAAGGGCGGCGACCCGCTGGCCTGCACCAGCCGCTTCAGCGAAACGGTAGGCGCGGGCTACGACGCCCTCGTACAGGGACATCAGCAGGCGATCAAGCGGCTGGCTGGGCAGATTGGCGTGGTGGCTGGTGCGATGGCAAGCGGGCAAGCCGCCCACTGCCCCGAGGGCTGACCTTGTAGGAGCGCACTTGTGCGCGACCGCCACGCCACAACGCCCCGCTCCGCCGGGTTGTCGCGCACAAGTGCGCTCCTACAATGAAATCGCCAGTCCGCGCCCGTTTTGCCACCGTTTGGCGCTGAACAGACCCCAATTCTGCTAGTCTGCCGCGTTCCCAGCTGACCATCGGAAAGGCCGGTGGCAGCCCGCAAAACACACGGCGCCGGACACATGCAGGACA
>Ga0209672_100627_pt1 | contig 18247 bp, 15 predicted proteins | sample AraplaCol_mMS_r2_FD_184273 | JGI IMG/M metagenome (GOLD analysis project Ga0209672, IMG submission 184273) | Arabidopsis root microbial communities from North Carolina, USA - plate scrape CL_Col_mMS_r2 (SPAdes) (version 2) | ecosystem: Host-associated > Plants > Roots > Endosphere | place: USA...
ACCCTGCAGGTCGGGCAGGGAAACGTGTGCGCCGATGGCCACATCGTGTTGCACCGCCATGGCGACGGTGCCGCGCATGATGTCCGGATCGCCGCCGTGAAAACCGCAGGCGATGTTGGCCGAGCTCACGATGGCCAGCAGCGCGGCATCGTCGCCCATGCGCCAGGCGCCGAAGGATTCGCCCAGGTCACTGTTGATGTCGATGGTCTTGGCGGTGGCACTGTTCATGCGGATTCCAGGCGTTGTCCGATGCGTTGCAGCAGGCGTTGCAGCGAGGCCTCGCGCTCGGCGAGGCGTTGCAGTGCCTCGTCCAGCGTCGTCTCGCGGAAGGATACGGTATCGCCCGGCCGGCGCTGCGCGAGACGCGGCAGATCCACCATGGCCAGCTGGCCGATGCGCGGATAGCCGCCCGTCACCGGCGCTTCGGCCAACAGCGCGATGGGCTGGCCCGAGGGCGGCAGCTGCAAGGTGCCGGGCAGGGTTGCTTCGGAAATCAGTTCCAGCGGTAGGCGCAGCCGCAGGGGTGCGCCTTCCAGTCGATCGCCGGTGCGGTTGCTGTCCTTGCTGACCATGAAGCGCTGGGTGAACAGGGCATGCTGCGAGGCATCGTCCAGCGCCTCCCAGTGATGACCGCGCAGCAAGGCCAGCGGCGCGCGGGCATAGTCGAGCCAGGGTTGCGGGTCGAGGCCCCAACGCAGTGCCTGCATCGTGCGACCGGAGCGGAACCAGTCGGCGGATGCATGTTCACCGATGGCGATGATGTCGCCGGTCTGCACGGCCCTGCCGATGCCCGCATGCAGATCGCTGCTGCGGCTGCCCAAGACCAAGGCGCTGTCGAAACCACCGCGCACCGCAAGATAGCTGCGGCAACCATGGCGCATGCCGCCAAGGCGAAGCACGCTGCCGGCGGGGAGGAAGCAGCTCGTCCATGCGGGCAGTGGTTGGCCTTCCACGCGCGCTTCGATCAGGCCGCCGGTAAGCGCCACCACGGTGTCGTGCTGAAAACGCAGTGTGGGACCAGCCAGCGTGATCTCCAGCGCCGCTTCGTGGCCGGCGTTGCCGACGAGAGCATTGGCCAGTCGCCGGGCGGGCTCGTCCACCGCGCCGGCGCGACCCAATCCCAGCGGCGCATAGCCGGTGCGCCCTGCATCCTGCAGGCTGGTAAGCAGCCCGGGCTTGATCACCTCGACGCTCATGGGTGCGAACCGACGTCGTCGGCAAGTCGCTGGTACTCACCTTGGTCGATGGCGCGGAAGCGCACATGGTCGCTGGGTCCCAGCAAAGAAGGCGATGTGGCGGCGAAGTCGAACAGGCGCATCGGCGTGCGCCCAATCAGTTGCCAGCCACCCGGCAGGCTTTGCGGATAGATGCCTGTCTGCTGTCCACCGATGGCGACGCTGCCGGCCGGCACGCTGGTGCGCGGATTGCTACGACGTGGCATGGCCAGTATGGGATCGAGGCCGAGCAGATAGGGAAAGCCGGGCGCGAAGCCCAGCATGGCGACGCGATAGCGCGCAGCCGTGTGGCGCGCGATCACTTCCTCGATGGATAGGCGCGCATGCGTGGCTACTTCGGGCAGGTCGACGCCGTCGTAGCAGACCGGAATGCTCACTTCGCGCGGCGCCTTTTCCGCTGACGAGCGCTCGCTCCATGCGGCCGCGATCGCTGCACGCAGGCGCTCGCCACCGAAGCGGCCATCGTCGTCCAGCCACTGCGCCACATCGAAACGCAGCAACAGGCTGGCATAGGCCGGCACGCACTCGACGTTCTCGAGGTTCGCCCGCAGCTTGGCGGCCGCGGCGTGCACGCGATCATTCACGGCATCGTCGATGGTTTCGCCGAAGCGCAACAGCCATGCGTCCTCGGCCAGTGTCTCGACCTGTACGTCGGCCAGCAGGGGTGTCACGCGCACACCTTCCCGCCAGCGTCTGTTTCAGCACGTGGGCTGAGTTGCTCTATGCGTGTCGACATGCAGGCGATTCGTGGGCGGGGGCGGGTCTCGTGGAGTGTTGCAGAAGAGCCCGGGTTTGCCGACTTGCACTGCGACAGACTCGCTCCCGGGCAAAACCCTGCGCCCTATTTCGCGCACATCAAAAGAAAACAGCCTGTTTGCGCAGTTCTTTGCGATCTCTTTGGCGCAGGTTCTCATCACCGACCGGTGCGCGGGAGGTGAAGTTACGTCGCGAGCTCCTGCGGTCGGCGGACTTCGCAACGTTGTCAAAACGGGCCCCTTTCAGCTGTCGCGACAGGGGAATAGAGGCCGATAATCCCCCCGTGTTGGAGGCTAAATGGCTGCCCTGAGTCAAGCGTCCTGGGCGCTGTCATGGCGCGCTGCGAGATCGCTTTCAAACCCTCGTTGAAGTCTTATTAAAAGCATATAAAACAAACTTTTATAGATTATCTCTGGGGCGGGGTGAAGCCATCGATAGAGCGTGGATGCTGCCCTGCCGCATAGGCCATTTTCCTATGTGCCGGATGGATTGTTGACAACGTTGTCAACCATTACCCAGACTCCGGCCAAATGAGGGTGCGTTCACAGGAACGTGACATCAGGATGACGAGGGGATCGCAAGTGGTCGAAGGGGTCAGCCACAACGCACGTGAGTTCTTGGCGCAAGAAGCCATGTTTCTCGCTGCGGACGTCGGAGGAACACACGCTCGCATCGGCCTGGTCAGCCGCGAGCCGGACGGCACGCGTCCGGTGACGGTGTTGCAGTACCACCGCTATGCCTGCGCCGACTGGCCGAGCCTCACCGCCGTGCTGCAGGACTTCGTGGGCCAGCTCGATCACAGCGTGCATGTGAACCGCTGCGCCGTGGCCAGTGCGGGTTATGTGTTGGGCGACGCCATCGTTAACGACAACTTGCCGTGGCCGGTCTCCATCCGCGATATCCGCGACAGCCTCGGCATCGAACAGCTCGCCGTCGTCAATGATTTCGAAGCGGTGGCCTACGCCACCCAGTTCCTGCATCAGGCCGATACCACCCCGGTAATTGCCACCGATGCCGCGCCGGCCGAAGGCCCGGTGCTGGTGATGGGTCCGGGTACGGGATTGGGCTCCGCCGTGCTGTTGCCGGGCAAGCCGCACGCCACCGTGCTGGCCACCGAAGCGGGCCAGATCGCGCTGGCGCCGGGCAACGAACGCGAGATCGAGATCCTTCGCTACCTGGCCCGTGATCGCGAGTACGTGTCGTTCGAACACGCCTTGTCCGGCCCCGGCCTGCTCAACCTTTACCGCGCGCTGTGTGCGCTGCGCGACCAGGCCCCGCTGCTCAGCTTGCCCAGCCAGGTGACACAGGCTGCGCTGGACCGCAGCGACCAGGCGGCAGTCGAAGCCCTGGATGTGTTCTGCGGATTGCTCGGCAGTTTTGTCGGCGATCTGTGCCTGCTGTACGGCGCACGCGGGGGCGTGTTCCTGGCCGGCGGGATTCTTCCGCAGATCCGCGAAGTGCTGCTCGCCAGCAGTTTCCGCCAGCGCTTTTTCAACAAGGGCGTGATGCGCGCCTTCCTGCAACAGGTTCCCGTACGACTGATGGAGCACGGCCAGCACGGTGTGATCGGTGCGGCCGGCTTGTACCTGGACGGACGCACGTAACGACCGCGGGAAAACGAAGTACCGACTTAGCACTACACCGTTGCACTGAACCGGGCATATGCCCAGACAGCCACGCCGCAGCCGGACGACCCACAACATCCGCTGCAGAAAACGCCTTCGAGGGGAGGACCACCATGTCACACCGCAAGACTCTGCTAGCCGCCAGCATCATCGCCGGACTCTGTCTGTCCGGTTCGCTCTATGCCGCCGACAACACGCCTGCGCCGCAGTCCGGCCCGGCCGCGTCCGGCCAGGACAACGCACAGACCGCCGCTGAAAAGGCCAAGGCCAAAGAGCTTGGCACGGTCACCGTGGTCGGTATCCGCGATTCGGAAGCCGAGTCGCTGAACCTGAAGAAGGCCGCTGACTCGCACATCGAAGTGATCACCGCCGAAGACATCGGCAAGCTGCCGGCCAAGAACGTGGCCGACACGCTGCAGCGCCTGCCCGGCATCAACATCAGCTCGTCCAGCGCCAGCGAAGGCGGCTTTGACGAAAACGATCGCGTGAGCCTGCGCGGTACCAACCCGAGCATGACCCAGACCCTGGTCAACGGTCACACCGTGGGCACCGGCGACTGGTTCGTGCTGAGCCAGGTGCAGACGGTCGGCCGCAGCGTGAGCTACAGCCTGCTGCCGGCGGAAATCGTCAGCGAAGTCACCGTGCACAAGACTTCCGAAGCCAAGCTGCAGGAAGGTGGCAGCGCCGGTACCGTGGACATCACCACGCGCAAGCCGCTGCAGTTCGCCCAGCCGTTCACCGCGCAGGCCTCGGTTGGCGGCGTGTACTCCGATCTCCCGGGCGATACCAAGCCGCAGTTCAACGGCCTGGTGAACTGGAAGAACAACGACAACACCTTCGGCATCATGGCGCAGGCCTTCTACGAGAAGCGCAGCCTGCAGCGCGACGGCCAGGAAATCGTCGGTGGCTATAACCAGATTGCCGCGACCGACGCCATCGCCGTGGCCCATCCGGACCTGGCGGGCAAGTACTACCCGAACCTGATCGGCCAGACGCTGTTCACGCAGACGCGTACCCGCAAGGGCGGCACGATCGACATCGAGTGGAAGCCGCTCGACAACCTGACGCTGAACCTGGACACGTTCTACACCAAGCTGGAAGCGGACAACTTCAACCGCAACTACATGCTGTGGAACAGCCAGTACGTGCCCGGTGGCAAGGGCCTGCAGAGTTATTCCGTCCAGGGCAACGTGCTGACCAATGCCGTGTTCGCTCCGCAGCCGGGTAGCACCACGCCGTACGGCGTGTACGACCAGATCTCGCGTCCGGGTGCTTCGTCGCAGTCCGAGTTCACCACGCTCGATGCCGAATGGCGCGCCACTGACCATCTGACCTTCACCGGCCAGGTCGGCACCACCGAAGGCAAGGGCAACAGCGACGAGCAGAACGTCAGCGAACTGGGCTTCGGCGCCGGCGCTGGCGCAAGCTGGGGCATGCGTGGCACGGGCAACCCGACCAACTGGTCGATCGGCGGCGACAACACCACGCCGTCGGGCATCATTCCGTCGGCTGGCTGGATCTTCGGCGACCAGAACATCCACGTGAAGGACAAGGAAAACTTCTTCCAGGCCGACGGCGAATACGCCTTCGACAGCTCGCCGATCGCGCTGACCACGCTCGACTTCGGCGTGCGCTACTCCGATCACACCCGCGAGAACAAGACCGATATCGGTCAGGGTCCGACCGGCGACTGGCAGAATCCGGCCAACTACCCGACCAGCTGGAAGAACTATCCGGGCAGCTTCAACAGCGATCTGGGCGTCAATGGCCCCGGTCCGGCCTGGTACTACAGCGAGGGTGACCTGGCCGCGTTCGATGCGAAGTTCGCCAACCGCGATCCGGTGACGCGCTTCAACTGGCAGAACATCTACAAGGTCAACGAGAAGGACACGGCTGCCTACCTGCAGGCGAACTTCTCCGGCGAACGCTGGAGCGCCAATGCGGGCTTCCGTTACGTCTATACCAAGGAAGACATCAACTACAACTCCAGCGCGGTGTCCATCTACACCACCAACGGCCCGATCACCGGTTCCGCGTTTGGCGACTACTACACCAACGCCTACAAGCACAGCTACGACAAGCTGCTGCCGAGCTTCAACTTCAAGTTCAACCTGACCGACGACCTGCTGGCACGCTTCGCCGCCTCCCAGACCATGACCCGTCCGGACTACTCGGCACTGGCCGGTTCGTACTCGCTGGATGACCTCACGCACACCGGCACCGGCGGCAATCCGCAGCTGAAGCCGCTGATCTCGACCAACTTCGACGCAGCGCTGGAGTGGTACTTCGCTCCGCGTGGCCTCGTGTCGGCCGGCGTGTACGACATGCAGCTGAGCGATTACATCAACTTCGGTAACCAGAACATCCAGTTCAAGGACCAGCAGGCCAGCAACACGGCCGGCCGCGATGTGTTCGCGACGTACCAGGTCAGCGTGCCGACCAACGTCGACGGTCACGTCAAGGGCGTGGAGTTGAACTACATCCAGCCGATCGGCGACAACTTCGGCGTGCAGACCAACTACACCTACGCCAGCGGTTCGGCGGAGAACGGTCAGCCGCTGCAGGGCACCTCGAAGAACACGTTCAACGTCTCCGGTTACTTCGAAAACCAGATGTTCAACGCCCGCATCAGCTACACCTACCGTTCGTCGTTCTACGCCGGTGTGAGCCGTACCGATACGTTCTACCAGGATGGCATCGGCAACCTGGCGGCCTCGTTCGGCTACAACATCAACTCGTGGATGTCGCTCAACCTGGACGCCATGAACCTCAACAACCCCAAGCTGAAGTACTACACGCTCAGCGACAAGTACGGCAAACAGCCCTACGCGTTCTACGTGAACGGTCGCCAGTACTACGTGAACCTTCGCTTCAAGTTCTGATTTAAGGCTTCCTCCCCGCCAACGGGCCCGGCACACTTGCCGGGCCCGATTTTTCTTCGGGGTCTCGAATGCCGTTCCAAGAACCTGCGGGAGCCGATGGCATGAAGCAACGTCTTGCGATGATCGTCGCGGTGCTGGTCGCGCAGGGTGCGCTGGCATCGCAAGGGAAGGTACTGGTCGACCAGGTCGGTTACGACACCGGCGCGGTCAAGCAGGCCATCGTGATGGATGCGTCCGGCCCATCGCCGCAGACGTTTCGCGTTGTGGACGCCAACTCAGGCAAGGTGGCCATGGAAGGCAAGCTTTCCGCGCCCACAGGTGTGGCTCGCTGGAACGGCAGCTACGCCATCGCCGATTTCAGCAGCATGCGCACACCGGGGCGCTACTACCTGGACGTCGCACAGGACGGCAGCGACACACGCTCTTCGACCTTCGCCATCCAGGACAACGTGCTCGAGCGCAACACGCTCTCCAACGTCGTCTACTACTTCAAGGGCCAACGCTCCAGCGGCTTGCTGGACAAGGCCGATACCCATCTTCCGCATCCCGACGGTACGCCGGGCACGCTCGATATCCACGGTGGCTGGTACGACGCCACGGGCGATTACGGCATCCACCTGTCGCACCAGAATCCGACCAGTTACTTCAACACCCAGCAGTTGCCGCTCGCCGCCTGGAGCCTGTTGCGCACCTGGCAGCAACTGGAAGCGCGCAACGACAAGAACTTTCGCGAGTACGACCGTCGCCTGCTCGACGAGGGCCTGTTCGGCGCCGACTTCCTCGTGCGCGACAAGCGCCCCGACGGCTCGTTCTATCAATCCATCGACGGCCCCGGTCCCGGCAAGCTGCCGCAGGATCGCCGCATCGGCGATCCGAACTGGCGTACGCAGATCAAGCTCAAGCCAGGCGACCACACCGAGCGTGTCGATCAGCCGGCGCATGGTCCACATGCGTACGAGGCCAGTTTCCGCGCTGGCGGCGGCATGGCCATTGCCACGCTCGCACTGGCGGCACGTACCGGCGTCGATGGCGACTTCACTGCGAAGGATTACCTCAAGGCCGCCGAGGATGCCTACCGCTTTCTCGATGCCCACAATCGCGAGCTGACCAACGACGGCAAGGACAATATTACCGACGATTACTGCGCCTTGCTCGCTGCGGTGGAGCTGTATCGCACCACGCATGACGAGGCATGGCGTAAAACCGCGGATGCACGAGCGGATCGACTGCTGGCGCGTCTGATCACGCATGACGGCCACCGCGCCTACTGGCGCGCGGACGATGGCACGCGTCCGTTCTTCCATCCCTCGGACGCCGGCCTGCCGGTCGTCGCGTTGGTGGAGTACGCCGGTATCGCCGATGCGAAGCGCCAGGCAAAGGTGCGCGAGGTGGTGAAGCGCTCTCTCGAAGCCGAGTTGGCCGTCACCGGCGAGGTCAGCAATCCGTTCGGCTATGCGCGACAACTCGTGCGTGGTGGCGATGGTCGCGTGCGTACCGCATTCTTCTTCCCGCACGACACCGAAGCGGCGCCGTGGTGGCAGGGCGAGAATGCACGCATCGCCTCACTGGCCGCAGCAGCACGCATGGCCGCGCCACTTTACACCGGCGCCGGCGACCAGGCTTTCCGAACGAAATTGCAGGCCTATGCCTGGAACCAGCTGCACTGGATCCTCGGCCGCAATCCGTACGACAGTAGCATGCTGATGGGCAGCGGCCACAACAACGCGCCGTACATGTTCTTCGACTCGTACGCCTACACCAATGCGCCGGGCGCGATCATCAACGGCATCACCTCGGGCTTGAACGACGACGAGGGCATCGCCTTCGATCTCGGTTACGCCCAGACCGGCAAGGACGAAGACTGGCGCTGGACCGAACAGTGGATTCCGCACGATGCGTGGTATCTGTTCGCCATCAGCCTTCCCCATGATTGACGTCACATGACGAGACGAATGATGAAGAAGACCTCCTACGCGCTGGCCCTCGCCCTGTGCGGGCTCACCGGCTTCGCCCACGGCGCCACGCCGGTAAACCTGATCCCGATGCCGGCGCAGCTGAGCGTGAGCGGCCAAGGTTTCACGGTGACGCCGCAGACGTCCATCGTGGTCGACAGCGGCGACGCCGATGCGCGTCGCACCGCCGAGTATCTCGCCTCGCTCACGGCCCACACGCGCTATGTGCAGCTCGCCGTGAAAACGGGTGCGCCCGGCGACGGCGCCATTGTGCTCAAGCGCGATCCGCAGGCGCCGGTCGCCAATGCGGAAGGCTATACGCTGGATGTGACGCCCCAAGGCATCCGCATCACGGCGCGCGACGAAGCCGGCCTGTTCTACGGCGCCATCACCGCTTGGCAGCTGATGACGCCGTCGCAGGGTACCGGCGATGTGCGCGTCGAACCCGTGCATATCCGCGACGAACCACGCTTCGCATGGCGCGGCATGATGCTGGACTCGGCGCGTCATTTCTGGACGCCGGCCGAAGTTCGCACCGTCATCGATCAGATGGCGCAGCACAAGCTCAACACACTGCACTGGCATCTCACGGATGACCAGGGTTGGCGCATCGAGATCAAGCGCTACCCCGAACTCACCCGCATCGGCGCGTGGCGTACACCGCCGACGGTGGGCAAGCAGCCCCAGCCGGCTCGCTACGGCGGCTTCTATACGCAGGACGACATCAAGGCCATCGTGGCCTATGCCGCCGAGCGGCATATCACCGTGGTGCCGGAACTCGATATGCCCGGTCACGCGCAGGCCGCGGTCGCTTCGTATCCGGAGCTTGGCGTCACCGGTACGCGACCGCCGGTGTCGGTGGACTGGGGTGTGAATCCCTACCTCTACAACGTCGACGATCACACGTTGCAGTTCCTGCAGAACGTGCTCGACGAAGTGATGGCCTTGTTCCCGTCCACCTATATCCACGTGGGCGGCGATGAAGCGGTCAAGGACCAGTGGAAGGCGTCCGCCGCCGTGCAGGCGCGCATGAAGACGCTGGGCATCAAGACCGAAGACGCGATGCAGAGCTGGTTCATCGATCAGATGGGCAAGTACCTCACGGCCCACAATCGTCGCCTGATCGGCTGGGATGAAATCCTCGAAGGCGGCGTGCCGGCGAGTGCCACGGTGATGTCATGGCGTGGCACGCAGGGCGCCATCGATGCGGCCAAGCTTGGCCACGATGTGGTGCTGTCGCCGGCGCCGCAGCTGTATCTCGACCAGATGCAGAGCGATCTGCCGGACGAGACCACCGGCCGCCTGCCGTCGATGTCGCTGCAGAGCTATTACGATTTCGAGGCGGTGCCCAAGGCGCTGAGCGCCGCGCAGGCGAAACACGTGCTCGGCATGCAGGCCAATCTGTGGACCGAGCATATGCCGACCATGCGGCATGTTCAGCACAATGTGTTCCCGCGTATCGCCGCCTTGTCCGAAGCGGCGTGGACGCCGGCGAAGGAACACGATTGGCACGGCTTCCTCGAGCGCATGCCATCCCAGCTGGCGCGCTATCGCATGCAGGACATCGCATACGCCGACAGCGCGTTCGCGGCGTCGATCGACACGGATCGCAATGCCGCCATCAGCAGCGGCCAGGCCAGCGTGAAGTTGTCGAACCAGGCCAAGGTCGGCAGCCTGCACTACACCACCAATGGCCAAGAGCCGGACGCGTCCTCGCCGCTGTATGTGCGTCCCTTCACGGTGAAGCTGCCCACCACGATCAAGGCCGTGGCACTGGCCGCTGACGGCACGCCGCTGGCTGCCGCGCGCACGCGCGTGCTCGATCTGCCCTCGCTGCGCACGCGCACGACGGGTGAGCTGGAGAACTGTCCGGGCAGCGACTTCCGCCTGCGCGTACAGCCCACCCCCGATGCCACCAGCATGGCGCCGACCTATCTGATCAATGTGTTCGACAACTGCCGCATGTATCGCGCGGCCGAGCTCGACGGCATCGCCGCCATCCGCGTGGACACCGCCAGCCTGCCGCGCAACTACGCGTTGGCGCATGAGGCCAAGCTGGTCAAGGCATATCCGTCTGCCACGCCGCAGGGCGAGCTGGTAGTGCATATGGACAGCTGCAAGGGCAAACAGCTTGCCTCGCTGCCCTTGCCCACCGATCAGCCGGCGACGTTCACCCTCAGGGGCGATCTGGCCAAACAGGCCGGCACGCATGACCTGTGCCTGGTGTTCACCTCGCCGATCACGGGACCGATCTACGGCGTGGGCGCGGTGACCCTGGTGCCGGCAGATAAACCGGCACCATGAGTAATGCGCTACGCCGCCTGGCTTCGGTCGATGCGTTGCGCGGGTGCACGGTCGCACTGATGTTGCTGGTCAATGATCCGGGCGATTGGGATCACGTGTACTGGCCGCTGGAGCACGCGCAGTGGAACGGCTGCACGCCGACCGACCTGGTGTTTCCGTTCTTCCTGTTCGTGGTGGGCGTGTCCATTGCGCTCGCCATCGGTCCACGGGTGGAGCAGGGCGCGGACAAGGGTGTGCTGATGCGCGCGGCGCTGAAGCGGGGCCTGCGCATCCTGCTGCTCGGCGTGGCCATCAACCTGTTGGCATGGGCGATCATGCCGCAGGCGCACCTGCGCTTCCCTGGCGTCTTGCAACGCATCGGCGTGTGCTTCGCGGGGGCGGCTGCGTTCGCCATCTACGTCAAACCGCGCGCGCAATGGATCACCATCGCCGTGCTGCTGCTGGGCTATTGGGCGTTGCTGCTGGCGGGTGGTTCGCTGGACCCGTTCGTCAATATCGTCAGCCGCACCGATTTCGCCATCTTCGGCCACACCGTCTATCTGATCGATCCGGTCAGTGGCCGGGGCCATGATCCGGAAGGACTGCTGGGCTGCCTGCCTTCGCTCGCCACCAGCCTGCTCGGCCTGCGTGCTGGCCAATGGCTGCGCGAGCAAAACATCAAGGCACTGACGCTGGCCGGCATCGCATGGTGTGCGCTCGGCTTCGCCTGGTCGTTGGTCTTTCCGCTCAACAAGAATCTGTGGACTTCGTCGTTCGTGCTGTGGACCGCGGGTTGGGCCACGCTCGCGCTGGTGCTGTTCCATATGCTGATCGACCAGCGCGGTTGGCCGGCGATCGGGCGGCGCTTCGGCGTGAATGCCGTGACGGCCTACGGCGGTTCTGAGTTGATGCAGATCTTGCTGCTCGGCCTGGGCTTGCTCGATCCACTCTATCGTCGCGCATTCGCCAGCTGGATCACGCCGATTGCCGGGCCGTACGTGGCGTCGGTGACGTTTGCCATCGCGTTCGTTGCGGTGTGGTGGTTGATCGTCTATGCCATGGATCGGAAGAAGATCTACCTCAAGCTTTGACTATTGTGGGAGCGCACCCTGTGCGCGACAGGCGCCTGGTCGTCCTCGCTCCGTCAGGTTGTCGCGCACAGGGTGCGCTCCCACAAAAAGAAGATGACCGCGATGTCTCAGCGCGGTGAGCCGGAGCCGGCGAGTTCGCCGTCTTCAAGCAGGTCGTCTGGCAGCGCCACGCGCACGCGATTGCCGCCCTCCTTCTTTACCTGATACATCGCCGCGTCAGCTGCGCGGGTGAGGTCGCGCGAGGTGTGCCCATGGCGCGGATAGGTCGCCACACCCACGCTGGTCGATGCGTGCAGCGTGCGATCCGCCAGCTGGAACGGCAGGTTGATCGCGGCCCGCAGTTTTTCCGCCACCTGGAGGCTGTCGGCCACCGATTGCAGCCGGCACAGCAGCACCACGAATTCGTCGCCACCCATGCGACCCACCACATCGCCCTCGCGCAGGTGGCCACGGATGCGCTGCGCCACTTCGCACAGCAGCAGATCGCCGGTGTGGTGGCCGTAGCGGTCGTTGACCCGCTTGAACTTGTCCAGGTCGATGTAGAGCAGGGCGAGATTGCCGCCGAAGCGCGACACGTTTTCCAGCGCCGCCTCGAATTGCTGGTGGAACAGGTCGCGATTGGCCAGGTCGGTCAGCGGATCGTGTCGCGCGATGTGATGCAGCCGCTGCTCTGCCTGCTTGCGTTCGATCGCCGCCGCGACCTGGGTGGAAACGAATTGCAGAAGGTCCTTGTCGGTTTCCGTATAGCGCGTCGCGTCCGAATAGCTCTGCACAACAAGTGCACCCACTGCGGCACCCTGCGAGCACAGCGGCACGCCCAGCCAGTGCAAGGCGTCGGTGCCGATCACCGGCAGCGATGGGTCGGTTGGCTTGCCGGGCGTCACCAGCAAGGCCTGCCCGGTGCGGATCAGTTGCGCGGTCAGCGTGCCCGAATCGATGCTTTGCGAAGGCGGCGCCTCGTCGCGTTCGTCGACGAAATACGGAAAGCTCAGTTCGGCGTGCAAGGGGTCGTACAGTGCGACGAAGAAATTGTTGGCAGGAAGCAACTCGCCGACGATGCGGTGGATCTCTTCATACAGCGCGGGCAAGTTGTCCGCCGTGTGCGCGGCTTCGGAAATCGCGTGCAGAGCGGCCGTCATCGATTCGGCGCGCTTCAGTGCCGTGATGTCGCGCGCCACCGCAATGCGCACCTGGTCGGCCTGAGACCAGCGGGCCGACCACATGATGTGCACCACCGAGCCGTCCTTGCGGATGTAGCGGTTCTGGAAGTGCGACTGCGGCTGGCCGGACATGATGGCGGCGGCCACTTCGATGGTGGCCTGGCGGTCGTCCGGGTGCACCAGCTCGATCATGCGCCTGCCGATCACTTCCTCAGGCTTGTAGCCAAAGATGCGCTCGTAGGACGCACTGACGAAGACGTAGCGCCCCTCCATGTCCACGACACAGATGGCATCCCACAGGAGGTCCATCATCTTGTTGAGGAAGTCGGGTTCCATGGGGCGCGTTCGGCAGGCTAGGGCTGGCTCGGAGTTGGCGGTGTGCCACTCTCAGGCAAGATGCGTGCCGCTGTGGTGATCATGGCGCCAACGTCCTCCTCCGTACGCGCCGGTGCCGGACGCTATTCGTCCAGCAGCGCCCTGCCAGCATTCCACATCGTGCGGGTCAGCGGCCGGTTTTCGTGCGGGGTCTGCAGCACCACCAGGGTGGTCGTGCTGATGCTGGGGTGGATCTTCAGCAGCCGGTCCAGCACCGTTTCCAAGTGTTGGATGGACATCGCCACCACGCGCAGCAGGGCCGAATCCTCGCCCGCCAGGCGGCGGCAATCGAGCACCTCGGGGATAACCGCCACCAGCACGCCCACGCGGGCGCAGATGCCGCCATCGCAGCGCAGCCGGATCATGGCGTCGATCTCGTAGCCCAGCTTGCGGGGATTGAGCACGGCCCGATAGCCGGAGATCACGCCGGCCTCTTCCAGGCGTTTCACCCGCTCGGCCACGGCTGGCGGCGAGAGTTTCACTTTGCGCCCCAGCTCGGCGTAGCCCAGGCGTGCATCCTGTTGGAGGGCCTCCAACAGCAACCAATCCGTGGCGTCCCAGATCGGTTTCGATTCAAAGGTGACTGCGTTCATGGACATTTCGTTCGTTGGCGAAACATCCCCATCCTACGCTGATTCATCATTCAAGCGCAGCTCGGCAAAACTTACGATGCGCAGTATTCCCCACCCGGATCAAGCCCATGCACACCCCGGAACGCCTCGACGGGCGCGCGCTAGTTTTCATCGGCATCGCCCTGCTCACCTGGTCGTCGGCCTATGCCGCGATCGCTTATGCGCTGGCTTCGTTCACCCCGGGCGAGGTGGCGCTGGCGCGCCTGGCCATCGGCGCGCTGTGTTTCGCGGCACTGTTGGTGGTGAAAAAAGTGCCGATGCCTGACCGTCGCGATTGGCCGCAACTGACGCTGCTCGGCGTGATCGGCCTCACCGTGTACCACTTGTGCCTCAATACGGCCGAAACCCGTGTAGCCAGTGGCACGGCGGCCATCCTGATCTCACTTGTGCCCGCGACAACTGCGGCGCTATCGGCGATCTGGCTGCGCGAGCGCCTGTCCCCGCGCACGCTCACGGGGCTGGGCATCGCCCTGGTGGGCGTGGTCGTGGTCGTGCTGACCAGCGGCAAGGACGTGAAGATCGAGCCCATGGCGGCCCTGGTGCTGGTCAGCGTGGTGGCGTGCTCGATCTTCTTCGTGTGGCAAAAGCCGCTGTTCGCGCGCAACACCATGCTGGGCGTTACGGGTTTCACCTTCTTCGTCGGTGCGCTGGCCTCGCTGCCGTTCGGCCTGCATCTGCCGCAGGCGCTGATGCATGCGCCGGCTTCGCATATCGGCGCGCTGCTGTGGCTGGGCATTGCGCCGACTTTCATCGGTTATATCGCGTGGAACGCCGCCCTGCAGCGCGCCCCGGCATCGCAGGTGAGCAGCTTCATCTATTTCTCGCCGCCGATCGCCGTGCTGATCGGTTGGGTCTGGCTGGGTGAGCGGCCTACCATGCTGACCCTGCTGGGTGGCGTGATCACCGTGGGTGGCGTGGTGCTGGCCAATGCGCGCCGCCGCGCGCCGGCACGCGCGTCGGTGGTTGCCGCGCCGGCCAAGCAGCACTGAGGTGGCGGCGATTCGTTTGGCCGACGTCGCCGCCCAGCTGCCGCAGGCCTGGTCCTCAAGCGTGCTCGCCCGCTTTGGCGACGCACACCTGAAGCTGCTGCGCATGGACGAACGTAACTACCCGGAAGAAAGCCACGACTACGACGAAGGCCTGCTCGTGCTCGATGGCGTGATGGTGCTGCGCATCCGCGGCGAAGTGCTGCGGGTGGAAGCGGGCGAGCTGTATGTGGTTCCGGCGGGCATGCCGCACAGTGTGGAGGGCGGCAGTCGCGGTACGCTGCTGATCATCGACACCTGATCAGCGCCCCCGGAGCCGCCGTGACCACGCTCTATATCGCCAACAAGAATTACTCGTCGTGGTCGCTGCGTCCCTGGGTCCTGATGACCCAGCTGGGCATCCCGTTCGAAGAACAGCTACACGTGTTCGGCGAAGGCTCCAACTGGGATGCGTTTCGCCCGTTTTCTCCGAACGGGCGCGTGCCCTGCCTGCACGACGGCGACACCGTCGTGTGGGACTCGCTGGCGATCATGGAATATCTCGCCGAGCGTCACGCGGGTGTCTGGCCATCCAAACCCGATGCGCGCACCTGGGCACGCTGCGCCTCGGCGGAAATGCACGCGGGCTTCAGCACGCTGCGCAATGCCTGCGGCATGAGTTGCGGTGTTCGCGTGCGGCTGCATGCCGTCGATGCTGCGCTGAAGGCGGATATCGCGCGCATCAATGAATTGTGGAACGAGGGCCTGGCGCGCTTCGGCGGTCCTTTCCTCGCAGGCGATGCTTTCACGGCCGTCGATGCGTTCTTCGCGCCGGTGGTGTTTCGCATTCAAAGCTACGACCTTCCGACGGACGGCGCAGCGACTGCGTATGTCCATCGCATGCTGGCCCTGCCAGCGATGCGCCACTGGTACACCGCCGCGCTGGCCGAGCCGTGGCGCGATCACGCGCACGAGGCGGAAACGCGTCTGTACGGCGACGTGGTCGACGACTTTCGAACGGGCTGATCAGGCCACTTCGGTAAGGGTGTGCCGCTGCCGGCGCGCCTGCCATCGACCGGCGGCCACCAGCAGCAAGGCGACCACGATGAAGGCCGCGAGCACGCCGATCGCATCGAGCAGCACCTGCACATAACCCAGCGCGCGCACATCAAGAAACGGGTAGGGATACCAGCCGTTCACCGCGCCGCGCAGCAGCACGTAGAAGAAATACCCGGCGGGATAGCTCTGCCACACCAGCACCTGCGACCAGCGCAATCCGCCCTTGGGTACCGCCAGCCACCAGTAGCCGACATACAGCAGCGGCATGGCGTCATGCACGATCACATCCGCCACCAGCAACCAGCCGGACGGACTCCACAACTGGCGCAGCATCAGGTTGTAGATGGCGCTGACGATCACGATGCTCATCGCCGCCGCCGTCTGCACGCCGGGCCGCAACAGAAACATGCCCAGCCGGCTGCGTGAGCCGGTGCCTGCCGTGGTCAGTACGCTGGTGGCCAGCAGGTTGGAGAGAATCGTGTAGAAGCCAAGAAACAGCCACACGCCTTCCAACACCGTGCCGCCATTGCCCTGGGTCATTCGGATCGAGAACCACAGCTGCAGCGCCAGGCCGAACCAGCCGAGCGAGGCGGCGAACAGGGCGAGCGGGCGATAGGGCTGCGTCACGGTATCGGCCTCAGGGCGACGCATCGGCCGTGGCCCTAGGCGATGCCGTTGGTCTTCAGCTGTGAGAACGTCTTGGTTTGCGGGTCGTAAAGCACGCCCCAGAAATGATTTCCGCCATCACAGACGATGAAGGGCTTGGGCTCTGCCTGAAAAGGAGTGCCAGTGCTTTTGCTCGCAATGTGAGCGGCCTTGGCCGGCTTTTCTTTCGAGAATGCGGCGTTGACGTAAATAAAGCGATGGCCGTCCACGATCACGCCAAGATACTGCCGAAAAGAAGCCTTCGGATCGCCTATTGCTTGGGAAATGCCCTGTTGCGTCGCAAGCGCGGCCAACTGAGGAAGCTGAGATTCCAATTCGAGCAACTGGGCGGCGGTGGGCGTCCAGGCTCCGGTGGCATTTGGGGTGGCACGCGAGCACTGGTGCATGGTCGCGTTGAGCGCAGAGACGGGAAGCAGCTCGAATCGCTGCTCCTCGGAAGCCCATAGCTTGGGCATTACCAACAGCAATGGGAGCGCTGCGGCCAGAAGCACCTTGGTGCGAGCCGCCGCCGCCATCAGAACTTGTAACCACGATGGATGGCGACAATGCCATTGCTGAGATTGCGCACATCCACGCGGCCGAAGCCGGCGCGTTCCATCATGCCCTTGAGCGTCTGCTGATCCGGATGCTTGCGGATCGATTCGGCCAGGTACTGGTAGCTGTCCGCGTCACCGGCAAACAGCTGGCCGAGCTTGGGCAGCACCTTGAAGGAGTGGAAGTCGTAGAGCTTGCTGAAGAGCTCGCTCTGCACGCGCGAGAATTCCAGCACCAACGCGCGACCGCCGGGCTTGAGCACGCGGCAGATATCCGCCAGCGCCTTGTCCTTGTCCGTGACGTTGCGCAGGCCGAAGGCCATGGTCACCGCATCGAAGCTGTTGTCCGGAAACGGCAGGCTTTCGGCGTTGAGCTGGGTCCAGCGCAGGCCGGACACCAGGCCACGATCGGTCATGCGGTCACGACCTACGCCCAGCATGGCCGCGTTGATGTCGCCCACGATGATCTCGCCGTCAGCGCCGACCACCGGCTTGAGCAGGGCGGCGATGTCGCCGGTGCCGCCGGCCAGATCGAGCACGCGATCGCCGCGGCGCACGCCGCTGATGGCGACGAAGTGCCGCTTCCACAGGCGATGGATGCCGAACGACATCAGGTCGTTCATCAGGTCATAGCTGCTCGCAACCGAGGTGAACACCTGGCCGACGAGCTTTTGCTTGTCGGCGACGGGGACGTCGCGGAAGCCGAAATGGGTGGTGTTGGGGGAATGGTCGGTCATGGGGTAATGGTAGCGGATTGGGGGCGGGGCTTCGTTGTGCGGGACGTTCGCTTTGCTCCCTCTCCCCTCCGGGGAGAGGGTTGGGGTGAGGGGAGGGTGCTCGCGGGAGCGTGTCTATTCGTCGTCCCGGCGAAACCCGAAACCCTCAGGGCCTGGTTGTCGCGATGTCGCCAGCTGGCTCGCCTGCCGCGGGCTTCCGTGCCGCTGCCGCGGCCCGGGTCACTTTTCTTTGCTTGCCCACGCACGCGCTTCGAGCGCGTGCGAACGGCGAAGCCGGCCCGAAGGGCGGAGGGCAG
>Ga0209672_100629_pt1 | contig 18235 bp, 16 predicted proteins | sample AraplaCol_mMS_r2_FD_184273 | JGI IMG/M metagenome (GOLD analysis project Ga0209672, IMG submission 184273) | Arabidopsis root microbial communities from North Carolina, USA - plate scrape CL_Col_mMS_r2 (SPAdes) (version 2) | ecosystem: Host-associated > Plants > Roots > Endosphere | place: USA...
GGTAGTACGTCAGCACGCCGTGCACTTCGGCGCGCGACAGATTCATCGCCCGCGCCAGCGGCGGCAGCACCGCCTGCGGGATAAAACCAACTTCGTCCTGTATCGCGTGCAGCACCGCGAGGAGCGACGCGCCCGGTTTTACGTGCCGGCGGACGAGTTCATCCGGCGCCGGGAGGCTTGCATGTTCCAAGGTGGGGTCTCCTTCCAGCTCGCTTATATGTACTTGATACTCATATGACGCACATATATGCTCGACTTTTTCCAGTTGTTATCGAACGATAGGCCCGTGCAATACGAAGTGCAATAGGAAATTGGACGACATAAATGATTGAGATCAAATGCGTCGCTGAATTGGTCGTGCGCGACAGCACGGGCCGCGAGGCGAGCCTCACAGACATCGTGCCGTTGCTCGCGCTCGTCGACGAAACAGGCAGCATCGCGCAGGCGGCCGAGCAAAGCCGGCTCTCGTACCGCCACGCCTGGGGATTGCTGCGTCTTTTCGAGGCGCGCCTGGGCGGCGATTTGATCGCGAAGGAGCGGGGCAAGGGGTCCGCCTTGTCGAGCCTCGGCCATGCGGTCGTGCGCGCGCAGCGCCTGTGCTCGGAGCGGCTCGACGCGCCGATGCAAATGCTGGCGAGCGAGATTGCCGAGGAGCTCGGCCGTCAGCTCGGGCGCAGCGCGATGGTCCGTATCCACGCATCGCACGGCTACGCCGTGGCGGCCCTGGTCACGGCACTGCAAACACGCGATGCGGCGTCGGTCGACATCAAATACCGCGAAAGCGCCGAAGCGGTCGCAGCGCTGGCGCGCGGCGAGTGCGACTTCGCGGGCTTTCATTTGCCGCGCGGCACGTTTCGCGAGCTTTGCGCCGACATTTACCGGCGCTGGCTCGATCCGCGGCGGCATGTGCTGATCTATTTGACCCGCCGCAAACAAGGACTCTTCCTACAAAAGGGCAATCCCAAAGGCGTCCGCGGACTCGACGACCTTGCTCGCAGCGACGTGCGCTTCGTCAACCGGCAGCCGGGCTCGGGCACCCGGCTCTTGATCGACCTGGAGTTGCGCCGTGTCGGTGTCGATCCTGAGCGTATCAACGGCTATGCGTCGACCGAGCTCACGCATACGGCGATTGCGGCGTTTGTCGCAAGCGGCATGGCCGATGTCGGTTTTGGCGTGGCGCCTGCCGCGCACCATTTCGGCCTCGATTTCGTGCCGATCGTCGACGAAGACTATTACTTCGCCTGCGAGCGCGGACGGCTCTCATCGGGGCCGTTGGCCGCGGCGCTCTCAGTGCTGCGCAGCGACTCGTTTCGCGACAGCGTCTCGCACCTCGAAGGCTATGACCCGGCCCAGTGCGGCTCGCTCGTCGAGATACAAAGGGGATTGCGCGGCGGCGCGGAGGGGGCGGATTGATGCGCTCGGCGGTGCCGATCTTCGCGTGGTTCGGCCGTTCCGCCGGCTTGCCGTTACCGCTGTAACGTACGGCGCTGCACAATACGGCCGTTTCGCGGTACGCTTGCAGCCTTCTTTCGTCCGATTGATCAAGGCGCCGAGGGGCGCGGCAAGCGATATGAAACGGCTAATCCAGATCAGTGCGAGCGTCATCGCGACCGGCGTGCTATGCGCCGCCACATCGGCTGCGTTCGCGCAGAATTCGCCCGGCGTGCCGGGCGGCATCCTCACCGACCAATTCCGTTTGCAGGAACACCCGCAACTGCAATTCGCAGCCTCGGAATCCGCGGCGCGCAACAAGAAGTATCAGAAGGGCCGTTCTCAACTGCGCAAACGGGGCGACAACGGCGACCCGGACGGCTGCAATATCCAATGCCCTCAGGATCCGTGAGCGTTCCCGCGCACGACGCCAACAGGCGTCAGACGACGCAACGTGCGATGTGATACCGCAGCTCCGGCTCCGAGACCGAGCCGTCATCGGACGCCGGCTTGTGCACATTGACAGCGCTGCCGGCGCCCGCGGGCGTGAGCGTAATGTGCCAGGTGTCGGCGCGTGCGCCGCTGCCGATGGCGAGTTCAGTCGCTGCGCCGCCGCTCGTGCGGTGGACCCCACGCATGCGGCTCGAGAGACAGCTCGCGATGGCGGTGGGCGCACGGCGCGACGTGAAGTACATCGCCGAATTCGATGCACCCGAGGCGAGCCCCGGTGAGGCGCCGGCGCCGTTCGAAGCGGTGGGAGACGAGCCGCACGCGGCCAATCCGAGAAGCGGGAGTGCTGCAAGGGCAGCGAGAATCTTGGTCATGTGAACGCGATCGAGAGGAATGTCCAGCGGGACGGAAGTCTCCGAGCAAGCATTGTCAGTCTAACCGCGGAGCCGCATGGAAAATTCGCCGAAAAAAGGCGAAAAAACCCCGCTTACCGTATTCAGCGCGAAGTCGGTCGCGGTCGATTCGGGCTGGTACTTTAGCGGCGACTCAGAAGGCAACCGAAGGCTACCCTAATCCTCGGTGCCTTTTCGATGCCCGTCGGTCTGAAAAGGGGCCGCCGAAATCGACTAGCTGATGGCGACTGCGCGCCGGTTCCGTGGCGTACTTTCCCTTTTACACAGCTTGGACCCCGGTTTATTCGGCTTTTGTCTCTTGTGGGGGCAAAAACAAGCGTGAGTACCCACTATCAGAAGATGGGAGACCATCATGGATGCGCACTCGCAGGGCGCACAGTCGCCTGGCCTGCACAGGCGCTTGATGCAGTACGACCCGGTTCTGGGCTACCGGTTCGCACCCGGCCTCAAGCTCCGGGTACCCCACGAAGGCGGCGGCTATCTCGTCAAGACCAACCGCGACGGTTTTCGCTGCGATCACGAGGTCACTCCTCGCAGGAATCGCGCGCATCGCGTACTGATCTTCGGCGATTCCTATACAGCAGGCGACGGCGTCAGCAACGGCAAGCGGTACACCGATGTGCTCGAGGCAGAACTGCCCGACACCGAAGTGCTGAACTTTGGCCTGAGCGGCAGCGGGACCGACCAACAGTATCTGATCTTCCAGCGGTACGCCGAAAAAATCGACTATGACGCCGTTGTCATCAGCGTGCTCGTAGAAAACATCCAGCGCAATGCCGTCAAGGAGCGAGGATGGGCGGACCGCGCCGGCGAAGCCATTCGTGTGCCCAAGCCTTGGTTCGAACTATCTGCTGGCGGACAACTGATATTGAAGGGCATGCCGGTGCCGCAGCCCTACAAGGCCAGCGTATCGGCTGAACCGCGAAGCGGCATCAGCTCGCTACGCTCGAGCTTGTCCAACGCGATCAACAAGCTAGGCCCCGATTTCAAGGACCTCTGCCAGCGATTGACGAGATTCCAGCCGCTTCCCGAGTACGGCTGCGCGAGCAGCGACAGTTGGATGCTCATGCGGGCCATTCTCGAAACGTGGGTATCGGAACTCCGGGTGCCCGCGGTGATCGCGGTCATTCCGGTCTATCAATACGTCGAGGAGACTGCCAGTTACAAGAACGTCAGGCAGCGTTTCGGGGAGCTTGCTCAGTCGATCGACGTGCCCGTTTACCACGTCGTGGACGACATGCTGAATCATCCGGCCGCCCTGAGAAGGCAGTTCCGTTTCCGAACGGACTGCCATTTCACGCCGGTCGCTCACAAGCTCATCGGGCAAGCGTTGGCCAAGATCGTAACGCCGTTATTGAACGCCAGTGCGGCGAGCGAGATCGAGTCGCCGCCTGCTCCCGTTATCGCGGTTGCCGATGCACAGCCGCTCACGCGAGCGGGCGATATGGGCGTCCAGGACGTTGCGTCAGTACGGGCATCGCCCTCCGAAGGGCTCCGCGCGTGAGCGTCGCATGAGCGCGCTCGAAAGCGTAGGGGGCCGCACCGTGTCATTGCGCACATTCGCGCCCGTGGGAATGCTCCGAAAATGAAGCGGCCCGGCGATCTAGTGGATGAATCCATATCGCCCGACCCGCTAGCGTCGCGCAGGAGGGAACGATGTCAAGGTACGTGCTGGGTGTCTCGGCCTTCTATCATGACTCGGCCGCTGCGGTGCTGAAAGACGGGATGATCGTAGCTGCCGCACAGGAAGAACGATTCAGCCGGAAGAAACACGATCCGAGGTTTCCGCGCGGTGCGATCAACTACTGCCTCGAGAGCGCGGAGATCGACGGCAGCGACCTGGCGGCGATCGCATTCTATGACGATCCTGCGCTGACAGCGGATCGCATCATCCGCTCGTCTATCGCGTTCGCGCCGGAGTCGGAAGCGTTCTTCGCTCAAGCAGTCCGCTCGTTCTTCGGCGTGAAGCCCTATTTCAAGGAGCTGATCGAGGGGATGCTGAATTGCGAAGTGCCGATTTACTTCGCGCGTCATCACTACTCGCACGCCGCATCGGCGTTCTTTCCATCGCCGTTCGAAGAGGCCGCGGTACTGTGCGTCGATGGTGTCGGGGAGTGGTCGACTACCAGCCTCGGCATCGGGCGCGCCGGCGCAATCGAGATTTTCAAGGAGATTCGGTATCCGCATTCGCTCGGTTTGCTCTACAGCGCTTTCACGTTCTTCTGCGGCTTCAAGGTCAATAGTGGGGAGTACAAGCTGATGGGCCTCGCGCCCTACGGCAAGCCCAGTTACGCGGGGAAAATCAGGGAGCATCTGATCGACATCAAGGACGATGGGTCGTTCCGGCTCAATCTCGAGTTCTTCGATTTTCACCAGGGGCTGACACTTACGAACGAGCGCTTCAATGAGCTCTTCGATGGGCCGCCCCGCGTGCCGGAGTCGCGGATCACGCGGCGCGAGATGGATCTGGCGGCATCCATCCAGGCGGTGACCGAGGAGGTCATGCTGAAGATATCGCGCACGCTGCGCGATATGACCGGTGCGGCTAAGCTCTGTCTCGCGGGGGGCGTGGCGTTGAATTGCGTAGCCAACGGGAAGATTCTTCGCGCGGGAATTTTCGACGATATCTGGATCCAGCCGGCCGCGGGCGATGCCGGCGGCGCGATCGGCGCAGCCTATCTCGCCGACTTCAACATGCTGGGCGGCACCCGGCCCGCGCCCGTCGGCGGCAAGGACTCCCAGCAAGGCAGCTTCGTCGGTCCGGAGTATAACGACGACGAAATCGTGACGTTCCTCTCGCAATGCGGCGCTGTTTATCACCGCTTGGACCAGGCCGATGCGGGCGCTGCTGCGATTGCGGGCTTGCTTGCCGAGCAAAAGATCGTCGGGATGTTTGCGGGCCGCATGGAATTCGGTCCACGCGCGCTTGGCGGCCGCTCGATACTGGGCGACCCGCGTTCCGCGACGACGCAATCGCGGATGAACCTCAAGATCAAGTTCCGCGAATCGTTCCGGCCGTTTGCGCCGATCGTGCTGAAAGCGCGTGCGGCGGACTATTTCGAGCTCGGCTCGGACAGTCCCTACATGCTGATCGTAGCGCCCGTACGGGCCGAGCACCGGCGGATTCCCGAGGGGTCACCCGACCCCGAGGACATGCTGCAAATCGTCAACGCGGTGCGCAGCACCGTCCCGGCGATCACGCACGTCGACTTCAGCGCGCGTGTCCAGACCGTGGAGGAGGACGTGAATCCGAGGATGTTTTCCGTGCTGCGTGCATTCGAAGCGCTGACGGGGTGCCCTCTGCTCGTCAACACGTCGTTCAACGTCCGGGGCGAGCCGATCGTTTGCACGCCCGAGGATGCGTACCGCTGTTTCATGCGCACTGAAATCGACGCACTCGTGATGGGTCACTACGTTCTCTATCGCAACGAGCAGACGCCTGTCGAATCGGACGATTCCTGGAAAAAGGAGTACCAACTTGACTGATACCGAACTCGGAAAATTCTTTCGCTCGAAGCTGGCGAAAGCCAGACCTCAGGTCGAGCCGTGGGTACTGGCGAAGATCGACCCCGCGTGCGCATCGTATTTTCTCGATGTCTTCGAGCCGGAGCCGATGGTCATCGAGGAAGATATGATCGGCGCGCTGATCGCGATCTGGCGTGAGGAGGGGCTCGATATGCTGGTATCGCTCGAACCCGAGCTGCGCAAGATGGCCAAGGCGCTGCGCGCGCCTGCCCAAGAGAGCGAGGCCGTGTCGCAGTTCGTCTATGCCATGTATTGATCCGGCACAAAGAAAAACCCCCAACCGAATGCGGTTGGGGGCGCGTATTGGTGGAGCCGGCGGGAATCGAACCCGCGTCCGCAAATAGTCCACAGCCAGTTCTACATACTTAGTTCAGCCATTTGATTTAACCGCACCGACGCGGACGAACACGCTTCGTTACGGCGAGTCACTTGATTTTCGGCCCAGGCAGCGTGACACCACCCAGGATTAGCTGACGTAAGAGACCTCGCTGGTCTTGCGACCCTGGCCCATCAGCGAACCAGTGCGAGGGAGGCCGGTTTTAGGCGGCCTGCAGAGCGAAAGCGTCGTTAGACGCCGCGCCGAAGCGCTTCGAAAGATCGTTCGCAGTTACTTAATTCCCATTGATTTACGAGGTGACGGGTCCTCGGTATGCCCTGAACTGCTTCATTACCCACGTCGAAACCAGGTCGGCCCCTGTGTGCAAGGTGGGATTATCCCACAGAACGCAAGATGGTGCGGCTTGCGCGCATTTCAAGTGCTGCCGTGGACACCTGCTCGTATGTGCGCCAGCGGTGCCTCAGCCGATGTCGCCGAGCAGCGCTTGCAGTTGCCGCGGCGAATCGACGATGTGCTGAGCATGCCATCTGGCCGGCGGCAAATCGGTACCGCAGTATCCGTAAGCGGCTGCCACCGTGACCATGCCCGCCGCGAACCCGGCTTGCACGTCGCGCAGGTCGTCGCCGACATAGACGATGTGCTCCGGACGCATCGCCATCTGTTGCGCCGCATGGAGAAGCGGAGCAGGGTGCGGCTTGGCGTGCGGTGTCGTATCGCCGGCAACGACGCAAGCGGCCCGCTGCGCCAGCCCGAGCTGCTCGACGAGCGGCACGGTGAGGCGGCCGACCTTGTTCGTCACGATGCCCCAGCGCACGCCGCGCGCATCGAGCGCAGCCAGCAATTCGTCGATGCCGGGAAAGAGCGTCGTTTCGATGCACAAATCCGCTTCGTAATTGGCGAGGAATTCCTCGCGCATCGAGGCGTATTCGTGGTGTTCGGGGCCCACGCCGAAAGCGCCTCCGATCAGGCCGCGCGCACCGGCCGACGCGAGTGGGCGCAGCGCGTCGATGGGCATCATTTCGAGGCCGCGATCCACGCGCATCTTATTGACGGCAGCGACGAGATCGGGCGCCGTATCGGCCAGTGTGCCGTCGAGATCGAACAGTGCGGCGCGGCATAAATCGATCGAGGCGGCGCCGTCCGTCTGCTCGGGTTGGGGAGTCGGTTCGCTCATGCGCATCAGCCGCCGCGGCGGCAGGCAAAAAGATAGTTGACGCTCGTATCGTCGGAAAGCATGAAGTGCTTGCCGAGGGGCCGATAGGTGATGCCTTTGATGTCGGCGCTTTCGAGGCCGGCCGCACGCGCGAATCCCGCGAGCTCCGAGGGCCGGATAAAGCGCGCGTAGTCGTGGGTGCCCTTCGGGAGCATTTGAGCGAGATATTCGGCGCCGATCACGGCAAAGAGATACGACTTGACGTTGCGGTTCAGCGTCGAGAAGAACACCCAGCCGCCGGGCTTCACGAGCGTTGCGCAGGCCTTCACGATCGCCGCGGGATCGGGTACATGCTCGAGCATCTCCATACAGGTGACGACATCGAAGCTGCCGGGCTCGCGCGCGGCGAGGGCCTCCGCGGCGATTTCCTCATATTCGACGGTGATGCCGCTTTCAAGGCTGTGGAGGTCGGCCACGCCGAGCGCTTGCGACGAGAGGTCGATACCTTTGACCTGCGCGCCGAGCCCGGCCATCGATTCCGACAAAATGCCGCCGCCGCAGCCCACGTCGAGCACGCGCTTGCCGGGCAGATGCGCATGCGCATCGATCCAGCCGAGCCGCACGGGATTGAGTTCGTGCAGGGGCTTGAATTCCGCGTTGGGATCCCACCAGCGATGGGCGAGATCGCTGAATTTCTGAAGCTCGTGGGGATCGGCGTTCGTCATGGCGTATCGAGCGGTAACAATATTAATGGGCGGTAACAATATTAAATAAGCGCGCGGTGGATTAGCCCGAGTATATCGGGCCTCGCCCGAAAGGCAAAAGCGACCCCGGCCAGCGCGATCGCGTAGCGTTCGGGCCGGGCAGAAAAAAACCCCGCCGAAGCGGGGTTTTTTGAGCTGCGGTATCCGCTGCTTACTGACCGGACTGTTGCGTGCCGACCACTTCAACTTCCACGCGGCGGTTCGGCTGCAGGCAGGCCTTAAGTGCGGCCGTGACCTTCTTGCCGGCGCATTCCTTGACCGGGTTACGCTTGCCCTTGCCTTCCGTGTAAATTTTGTTCGCCGGAACGCCCTTGCTGACCAGGTAGGCCTTCACGGCTTGCGCACGACGCAGCGACAGGCGGTCGTTGTACTTGTCCGAACCGATGCGGTCCGTGTAACCCGTGGCGACCACCACTTCCGTGTTCATGCCCTGGATCTTCGATGCCAGATCGTCAAGCGCTTGCTTGCCAGCCGGCTTCAACACAGCCTTGTCGAAGTCGAACAGCGTATCGGCCGAGTAGGTGACCTTCTGGCTCGTGATGGCCGGAGCTGCCGGGGCCGGAGCCGGCGGCGTCGGGGCCTGGGCGACGAGCGCGCCGTCGCACTTGGCGTTCGCCGTTGCGGGCGTCCAGAAAGCATCGCGCCAGCAAAGCTCGTTCGTGCCGTTCATCCACACGTATTCACCGGTGCCGTTGACCCAGTTGTCATTCGTGGCTTGTCGCGACGCCGGCACCGACTGTGCCGAAGCGGATGCAGCCATAACTGCGGTAGCTGCAATGAACGCGAGCTTTGAAAGTTTATTCATATTTCTCCTCTCGAATTTGAGATTACCGCAGGTTTACTGCGAGCCTGGATGACGAAGACAAGTCATACATTGCTCGAAGTATAACATTGGTGCGGCACAAAAAACGCCCAGCCATGCGGACACTTCGAGCAGCGTCTAACCAAGTGCGTTGGCATTTTGCCATATCGTTCCCTTCTTACGAAAAAAAAATCCCGCCGCTTGTAACCACCCGTTTCTATTGTGGTGCGTCCGCAACAGGTAAGCGGGGCGGGCTTTTCCGAGCGGTCGGCACCCGCATGATGCGTGCCAGCCGAAAAGAAAAATTTGCCTCGCGGGGGCGGTCGATCGCCGCTCTGGCGGCCCGCGCTCACCGACCCGCTGGGGGAGTATGTGGGCGCTCGGGGCGGCCCCGCCCGGCATGCTAGAATCGCGTGATGCCCGGCGCCCGATGCCGGACCGGCGGACAAGCGAACGGACAAGTGAGCGAACAAGCCACTTCCGGTGCGCTTTCGCCCCGAAACGATACGGATAATGGATCAATTCGCCAAAGAGACTCTGCCCATCTCCCTAGAGGAGGAAATGCGCCGTTCGTACATCGAGTACGCGATGAGCGTAATCGTCGGACGTGCGCTTCCCGACGTTCGGGACGGCCTCAAACCCGTGCATCGGCGCGTTCTGTACGCAATGCACGAACTCAACAACGACTGGAATCGCGCCTACAAGAAGTCCGCGCGTATCGCGGCGACGTGATCGGTAAATACCATCCGCACGGCGATCAGGCCGTCTACGACACGATCGTGCGCATGGCGCAGGATTTTTCGCTGCGCTACATGCTCGTCGACGGGCAAGGCAACTTCGGTTCGGTCGATGGCGACAATGCCGCGGCCATGCGGTACACCGAAATCCGGATGGCGAAGATCGGGCACGAGCTGCTGGCCGATATCGATAAGGAAACGGTCGACTTCGGGCCGAACTACGACGGCAGCGAAAACGAACCGCTGATCCTGCCCGCGCGCATTCCGAATCTGCTGATCAACGGTTCGTCGGGCATCGCCGTCGGCATGGCCACGAACATTCCGCCGCACAACCTCGGCGAAGTCGTCGATGCCTGCCAGCATTTGCTGAAGGATCCGGGCGCGAGCATCGACGAGCTCATCGAAATCGTGCCGGCGCCCGACTTTCCCACGGGCGGCATCATCTACGGCGTAGCGGGTGTCCGCGACGGCTATCGGACCGGCCGCGGGCGCGTCGTGATGCGCGCGCAGACCCACTTCGAAGAGATCGATCGCGGTCAGCGCATGGCGATCATCGTCGACGAGCTGCCGTATCAGGTGAACAAACGCTCGCTGCTCGAGCGCATTGCCGAGCTCGTGAACGAAAAGAAGATCGAAGGCATCTCCGATATTCGCGACGAGTCCGACAAGAGCGGCATGCGTGTCGTCATCGAGCTCAAGCGCGGCGAGGTGCCGGAAGTCGTCCTCAACAATCTCTACAAGGCCACGCAGCTGCAGGATACGTTCGGCATCAATATGGTCGCGCTCGTAGACGGCCAGCCGAAGCTGCTGAACCTGAGGGAGATGCTCGAGGCATTCCTGTCGCACCGGCGCGAAGTATTGACGCGGCGCACTGTATACGAACTGCGCAAGGCGCGTGAGCGCGGCCACGTGCTCGAAGGCCTGGCGGTCGCCCTGGCCAACATCGACGAGTTCATCTCGATCATCAAGGCGGCGCCGACGCCGCCGATCGCGAAGCAGGAGCTGATGGCGCGCGCCTGGGATTCGTCGCTCGTGCGCGACATGCTCGCACGCGCCGAAACGGACAATGCCGCGGCGGGCGGACGCGAAGCCTATCGTCCCGAAGGGCTCAATCCGGCTTTCGGCATGCAGGGCGACGGGCTTTACAAGCTCTCCGACACGCAGGCCCAGGAAATCCTGCAGATGCGTCTGCAGCGCCTGACGGGCCTCGAGCAGGACAAGATCATCGGCGAGTACCGCGAAGTCATGGCGCAGATCGCCGATCTGCTCGATATTCTCGCGCGCCCGGAGCGCATCACCGCGATCATCGGCGACGAACTCGCGGCCGTGAAGGCCGAGTTCGGCGATGCGCGCCGTTCGCGGATCGAGCTTAATGCGACCGAGCTCAACACCGAAGACCTGATCACGCCGCAGGACATGGTGGTCACGATGTCGCATGCGGGCTACGTGAAGTCGCAGCCGCTTTCCGAATACCGGGCGCAAAAGCGCGGCGGGCGCGGCAAGCAGGCTACGCAGATGAAAGAGGACGACTGGATTGACACCCTCTTCATTGCGAACACGCACGACCACATCCTCTGCTTCTCCAACCGCGGCCGCGTCTATTGGGTCAAGGTCTACGAGGTGCCGCAGGGCTCGCGCAATTCGCGCGGCCGCCCGATCGTCAACATGTTCCCGCTGCAAGAGGGCGAGAAGATCAACGTCGTGCTGCCGGTCAAGGAGTTTTCGGCTGACAAGTACGTCTTCATGGCCACGTCGCTCGGGACCGTCAAGAAGACCCCGCTCGAGGCTTTCAGCAGACCATTGCGCAAAGGTATCATTGCGGTCGGTCTCGACGACGGCGATTTCCTGATCGGCGCCGCCATTACCGATGGCCAGCACGACGTCATGCTCTTTTCCGATGCCGGCAAAGCCGTGCGTTTCGACGAAAACGACGTGCGTCCGATGGGCCGCGAGGCGCGCGGGGTGCGCGGTATGCAGCTCGAAGACGGGCAGCAGGTCATTGCGATGCTCGTCGCCGGAAGCGAAGAGCAGTCGGTGCTGACGGCAACCGAAAACGGCTATGGCAAGCGCACGCCGATCACGGAGTACACGCGCCACGGCCGCGGCACGAAGGGCATGATCGCCATCCAGACGTCGGAGCGCAACGGCCGCGTGGTAGCCGCCACGCTCGTCGACACCGAAAGCCAGATCATGCTGATCACGACGACGGGTGTGCTGATCCGCACACGTGTCGCGGAGATTCGTGAGATGGGCCGCGCGACGCAGGGTGTTACACTCATCAGCCTCGATGAGGGCACGAAGCTTTCGGGCCTGCAGCAGATCGCGGAAGCCGACGCCGATGTGGAAGTGGACGCGGCGGCTGATGACGCAAACGGCGAAGACGGCGAAGTCTGATCGAACGCCGGAACCGAATTAATTTTTAGAGGGAGTGACGATGCAACGACGTTTCAAACAATGGATGCTGCTGGCCGCCTTTGTGCCGACCTTTGCCATGGCACAGGCTCTGTCGAACCAGAGTTCGGCACCGTCCGCGACCGCAGCCGCCGCTGCGAACGATCCGGCCAAGCAAGCCGCGATCAAAGAGCTGCTCGCCGCAATCGACGCGCAGAAGCTCGTCGGTGCCATCGCCAACAGCGCACAAATGCAGGCCAAGCAGCTCGTGCCGGCAATCCTCTCGGACGCGCTGTCCGAGAACAAATCGCTGAATGACAAGCAAAAGCAGGCAGCCGTGCCGACGCTGCAAAAGAACGCCGTGCCGAAGCTCGTCGATTCGGCGGGCCAGGTGTTCGCAACCGATTCGTTCCGCAACGACGCGATGCAAGCGCAATACGAAGCGTACGGCAAGTACTACACGACGCAGGAAATCAAGGATCTGACGACGTTCTACAAGAGCCCGACGGGTCGCAAGTTCATCGAAGTGCAAGATCAGGTGGGCCGCGATGTCGTGAACGGCTTGATGCAGAAGTACATGCCGCAATCGATCAAGGCCACGCGCGACCAGGCCGACAAGGAAGTCGCGTCGGTCAAGCCGGGCAAGTAAGCCCCCTGAGATCCGACGTCGGCAAGCCGCCGGCGTGCCTTTCCAAGCGGGCACGCTTTGGCGGCTTTCGAGCGACGATGCGATAATGGCCGTTTGCGCGATACGCGCGAACGGCCATTATCTATTTCCGACCTGCGTGGCCCGATCGAATCGGGTGTGTCGCTGTGTCCCACTCCTCGGGGGTTTTGAACGATGCGCGTCTTCAACTTCGCTGCCGGTCCCGCGGCTTTGCCGGAGGAAGTGTTGCGCCAGGCAGCCGACGAGATGCTCGATTGGCATGGCAGCGGCATGAGCGTGATGGAGATGAGCCATCGCGGGCGCGAATTCATCTCGATCCACGAAGAGGCGCTTGCCGATCTGCGTGAGCTGCTCGAGGTGCCGGCCAGTCACCACATCCTCTTTATGCAGGGCGGCGGCCTGGCCGAGAACGCGATTGTGCCGATGAATATGCTCGGCTCGCGCAAGACGGCCGATTTCGTCGTCACGGGTTCATGGTCGCAAAAGTCGCTCAAGGAGGCGGGCAAGTACTGCACGCCGCATCTCGCGGCGAGCGGCCAGACCGAAAACGGCTTCACGCGCGCCCCCCGGCGCGAGCAATGGCAGCTGTCGGACGATCCCGCCTATGTGCACCTGTGCACGAACGAGACGATTGACGGCGTCGAGACGTTCGACATTCCCGATCTGGGCGATATTCCGCTCGTCGTCGACGTCTCCTCGCATGTTTTGTCCCGCCCGCTCGACGTTGCGAAATGCGGCGTCATGTTCGGTGGTGCGCAAAAGAATATCGGTATGGCCGGCGTGACGCTCGTCGTCGTGCGCGAAGACCTGCTCGATCGCGCGCTTGCCATCTGCCCGTCGGCCTTCGAATGGAAGACGGTGGCGGCGAACAATTCGATGTACAACACGCCGCCTACCTACGCGATCTATATCGCGGGGCTCGTGTTCAAGTGGCTCAAGCGCCAAGGCGGTGTCCGGGCGATGGAGGCACGCAATCTCGCAAAGTCGAAGCTGCTCTACGAGACGATCGACGCGAGCGACTTTTATATCAACAAAGTGGAGCCCGGCTCGCGCTCGAGGATGAACGTGCCGTTCTTTCTTGCCGACGAGTCGCGCAACGAGGATTTCCTGGCTGGCGCCAAAGCGCGCGGGCTGATGCAGCTGAAGGGTCACAAGTCCGTCGGCGGCATGCGGGCATCGATCTACAACGCGGTGCCGCTCGAGGGCGTCAAAGCGCTCGTCGAGTACATGTTGGAATTCGAACAGTCCCGCGCTTGAAAGGGCGCGGGGAACGGGAAGCGGGGCGCGCCGTCAGCACGAGCGCGCTCACTTTCGATACGGCCGTTTCACGCATGAACGACGAACTGAATTCGAGGTTGAAACCGCTGCGCGATCGAATCGACGAGATCGACGCGCAGCTGATCGCGCTGCTCAACCAGCGCGCCGCGATCGCGCTCGAAGTGGGCGAGGTGAAGAAGCATTACAACGCGCCCGTGTTTCGCCCCGAGCGCGAACAGCAGGTGATTGCCCGGCTGCAGTCGATGAGCGCAGGGCCGCTCGTCGACGAACACATCAGCGCCATCTGGCGCGAGATCATGGCCGCGAGCCGCGCGCTCGAGCGTCCGATCATGACGGCGTTCCTCGGCCCGGCCGGCACCTATAGCGAAGAGGCGATGCACGAGTACTTCGGTCATTCGATCGAAGGGCTGCCGTGCCTGTCGATCGACGAAGTATTTCGCGCCGTCGAGGCGGGGGCTGCCGAATTTGGCGTCGTGCCCGCCGAGAATTCGAGCGAAGGCGCCGTTTCTCGCACGCTCGATCTGCTTTTGCAGACGCAGCTTTCCATCGGCGGCGAGATTGCGCTGCCGATTCATCACAATCTGCTCACGCAAAGCGGTGGCCTCGACGGTGTCACCCGTGTGTGTGCGCACGCGCAAGCGCTCGCGCAATGCCAGCGCTGGCTCGCCACGCACTTGCCGCATCTCGAGCGACAAGCGGTGTCGAGCAACGCGGAAGCCGCTCGCATCGCGGCGGCCGATGCCGGGGTAGCCGCAATCGCGGGCGACCGGGCTGCCGCGCGCTATGGTTTGCAGGCCGCGTATACGCTGATTCAGGACGACCCTCACAACCGCACGCGCTTCGTCGTGATCGGGCGCGCGCCGGCGGGGCAAAGCGGTCTCGACCAGACCTCGTTGATCGTGTCGGTCAAGAACGAGCCCGGGGCCGTATTCAAGCTGCTCGAGCCGCTCGCGCGGCACGGCGTGTCGATGACGCGCTTCGAATCGCGGCCCGCGCGCGTCGGAACGTGGGAGTACTACTTCTATATCGACGTGGAAGGCCACCGGGAGGACGCACCCGTTGCCGCGGCGCTCGCGGAGCTCGAGAAAAAAGCGGCGTTTCTCAAGATTCTCGGCTCGTATCCGCGCGCGCGCTGACGCGGTGCGCGCATGGCCGCGGCGGCGGCCGGCCTGTGCGCCGAGTGAGCCATTCGTATTCTTATTGTTCTTGTGGCAGGCAGCATCGCCCCTCTGGAGATTTTCATGACCACGCAATACGGCCCTTCCTATGTGCGCCAGATCGCCCCTTATATCGCCGGCAAGCCGATCTCGGAAGTGGCGCGCGAGTTCGGGCTCGACGAAGCGCGCATCGTGAAGCTGGCGTCGAACGAGAATCCGCTCGGCATGCCGGAATCGGCGAAGACGGCGATGGCCCGTGCCGTCGAAGAACTCGGACGCTACCCGGATTCGAACGCGTTCGAACTGAAGGCTGCCATCAGCGAACGCTATGACGTGCCGGCCGATTGGATCACGCTCGGCAACGGCAGCAATGACATCCTCGAACTCGCCGCGCATGCGTTCGTCGAAAAAGGTCAGTCGATCGTCTATGCGCAGTATTCGTTTGCCGTCTATGCGCTCGCCACGCAAGGGCTGGGCGCGCGCGCGATCGTGGTCCCCGCCGTGGCGTACGGTCACGACCTCGATGCCATGTTGAAGGCGATCGAGCCCGATACGCGGCTCATCTTCATCGCGAATCCGAACAACCCGACCGGGACTTTCATCGAAGGTCCGGTACTGGAAGCGTTTCTCGACAAGGTACCGAAAAGCGTCGTCGTCGTGCTCGACGAGGCCTACACCGAGTATTTGCCCGCCGAGAAGCGTTACGACTCCATCGAGTGGGTGCGCCGCTATCCGAATCTGCTCGTTTCGCGCACGTTCTCCAAGGCGTATGGGCTGGCGGGTTTGCGCATCGGCCTGGCCATCGCCCAGCCGGCGCTGACCGATCTCCTGAACCGTCTGCGCCAGCCTTTCAACGTCAATACGGTAGCGCAGGCCGCGGCTGTCGCCGCGCTTCGCGATGACGTTTTTCTCGAGAAGAGCGCCGCGCTCAACGCGGCCGGCTATCGCCAGCTCACGCAGGCGTTCGACAAGCTGGGTCTCGAATACGTGCCCTCGTTCGGCAACTTCGTGCTCGTGCGCGTGGGCCACGACGATGGCGCCGGTGCGCGCGTGAACGTCGAGCTGCTCAAGCAAGGCGTGATCGTGCGGCCGGTCGGCAACTATGGCCTGCCGCAGTGGCTGCGCGTGACGGTCGGCCTGCCCGAGGAAAACGCGGCGTTCATCGCTGCGCTCGAAAAAGCGCTTGCGGCGGCCTGAGAGACAGTTGTGGGCAGCTTCTCTTTCGACAAACTGGTGATTTTCGGTGTGGGCCTGATCGGCGGCTCGCTCTCTCGCGCGCTGCGTGAGCGCGGTGGAGTGGGTGGCGCACGCACGGTCGTCGGCGTCGGCCGCTCGCTCGCGTCGGCCGAGCGGGCTCGCGCGCTCGGCGTCGTCGACGAGACCGCCGCGCTCGACGACGATGCACAATTGTCCCGCGCGCTCGCCGGTGCGGATTTCGTCCTTCTCGCCGCGCCGGTGGCGCAGACTTCACCGCTCTTGGCGCGTATCGCGCCGTTTCTCGATCCGGCGACGGTCGTGACCGACGCAGGCAGCACCAAGGGCGATGTGGTCGCGGCTGCACGCGCGACGCTCGGCAAGCGCATCGCCCAGTTCGTGCCCGGCCATCCGATTGCCGGACGCGAATCGAGCGGCGTCGAGGCGGCGTTGCCCGATCTCTATGTCGGGCGCAACGTCGTACTGTGTCCGCTGCCCGAGAACCGCGCCGGCGACGTCGCGCGGATCGAGGCGCTTTGGCGCGCAACGGGGGCGCACGTTCGCACGATGGACGCCGGGCAGCACGATCGCGTGCTCGCATCGGTGAGCCATCTCCCGCATTTGCTCTCGTTCGCGCTCGTCGAGCAGATTCTCGGGGAGCCCGACGCGGCGCTCAAGTTCTCGTTCGCCGCCGGCGGCTTTCGTGATTTCACGCGAATCGCGGCGTCGAGCCCCGAGATGTGGCGCGACGTCTGTCTGGCGAACGCGACGGCGCTCGTCTCCGAACTCGATGCTTACACCGCTGTGCTCGCGCGCTTGCGCGCGGCCATTTTATCCGGCGATGGGGCGACGCTCGAAGCGGTCTTCGCCCGCTCGCGCGAGGCGCGCACCGAATGGCAGGAACGCGGCGCAAAAAACGCCGCGGCCAGTGCTCGCGGCGACCTCGCTCCGGAATAACAGGAACGGCTATGGACTATCTCGATCTTGGACCGTACCCGCATGCGCGGGGCACGGTTCGTTTGCCCGGCTCGAAAAGCATTTCGAACCGTGTGCTGCTGTTGGCCGCGCTCGCGCAGGGCGAGACGACGATCTCGAATCTGCTCGATTCGGACGACACGCGCGTGATGCTCGACGCGCTCGCCAAGCTCGGCGTGAAATACACCCGTGAAGGCGATCGGTGCGTCGTCCAAGGCGCGCGCGGCGCCTTCACGGCCAAGACAGCCGATCTTTTCCTCGGCAACGCCGGTACGGCCGTACGCCCGCTCACCGCGGCGCTGGCCGTCAACGGCGGCGATTATCGCGTGCATGGCGTGCCGCGCATGCATGAGCGGCCCATCGGCGATCTCGTGGACGGATTGCGGCAAATCGGCGCGCGTATCGATTACGAAGCGAACGAAGGTTATCCGCCGCTGCGGATTCGGCCGGCTCCGCTTGCCATCGAAGCGCCGATCACCGTGCGCGGCGACGTATCGAGCCAGTTTTTGACGGCGCTGTTGATGGCGCTGCCGCTCGTGCGCACGAAAAGCGGCTCGACGGTCGTCGAGGTCGACGGCGAGCTGATCTCGAAACCCTACATCGAGATCACGATACGGCTCATGGCGCGCTTCGGCGTGACAGTCGAGCGCGAAGACTGGCGGCGCTTCACGGTGCCCTCGGGCGTGCGCTACCAGGCGCCCGGCTCGATCTCCGTGGAGGGCGATGCGTCGTCCGCCTCGTACTTCCTCGCGGCGGGCGCGCTGGGTGGGGGGCCGGTGCGCGTCGTCGGCGTCGGCAGTGCGAGCATTCAGGGCGACGTGGCGTTCGCCCAGGCGCTCGCTCGCATGGGCGCCAACGTGGCGATGGGCGAGGACTGGATCGAGGTGCGCGGAATCGGCCACGATCACGGCCGCCTCGAAGCGGTCGAAATGGATTGCAACCTCATTCCCGATGCCGCCAT
>Ga0209672_100630_pt1 | contig 18229 bp, 15 predicted proteins | sample AraplaCol_mMS_r2_FD_184273 | JGI IMG/M metagenome (GOLD analysis project Ga0209672, IMG submission 184273) | Arabidopsis root microbial communities from North Carolina, USA - plate scrape CL_Col_mMS_r2 (SPAdes) (version 2) | ecosystem: Host-associated > Plants > Roots > Endosphere | place: USA...
GCGGCAAAGGTCAGTCTCATCGACGAATCGCTCGCCGCCGCCGTGGGCGCCGGCTTGCCCGTGTGGGAGGCGCGTGGCTCCATGGTCGTCGATATCGGCGGGGGAACGACCGAAGTGGCGGTCGTGACGCTGGGCGGCGTCGCCTATCAAGGCTTCGTCCGGGTGGGCGGCGATCAGTTCGATGCCGCGATCGTGGGCTATGTGCGCAATGTCTACGGCGTCGTGCTTGGCGATCAAACGGCCGAGCACGTCAAAAAGACGATCGGCTCCGCGACGATGGGCATACCGACCGAACGGATGTGCGCGATCGGCCGCAGCCTCGCCGATGGTCTGCCCCGGACGATCGAGCTTACGAATCATGATGTGGCGGAGGCGCTCGCCGCGCCGCTTCGCATGGTGGTGGACGCCATCAAGCTGGCGCTCGAAAAGGCGCCGCCCGAGCTCGTCACCGATATCGCCGATAGCGGCATCGTCCTGACGGGCGGCGGCGCACTGCTCGCCAATCTCGACAAGCGGCTCGCCGAAGAGACCGGCCTTGCCGTGCGCGTCGCCAACGAGCCGCTGACTTGCGCCGTGCGGGGCGCGAGCGCGGCCGCGGGCCGCGTCAGCGCCGCCGCGTTCGGCTGAAGCGGCAACTGGTTGGCGGGCGGACCACATGCGCCGCCAGCCAGATGAGGACAGGCTCCGAGCGTCGGCCCGTGCCACGCGGCAGTGTTACCATCGCCGCTTTCACCGGCATTGCGGCCAGGCAGGCCCTCATCCATGGCAACGATCAGCCAGCTCAACATTTATCCCATCAAATCTTGCGCGGGCATTGGGCTCGATCAGGCGCGTGTCTTCGCGCATGGGCTCGAATACGACCGTCATTGGATGCTCGTCGATGCCGACGGCCGGTTCGTGACGCAGCGCACGATGCCCCGGATGGCGCTGATCAGGCCCGAGCTTCTCGGCGACGAGCTGGTCGTCCATGCCCCCGGTCGGACGCCGTTTCATACTCCGCTCGATGCATCGGCCCTCCGGGACGCTGATCGTATCGAGGTCACGGTATGGCGCAGCACGCTCGCCGCGCTTGATGCAGGTGCCGACGCGGCGCAGTGGTTTTCGGGCTTCTTGGGTGCGCCTGTCCGCCTCGTACGCTTCGACCCCGCGGCGCAGCGCATCGCGAACCGCGACTGGACCGGCGATACGATTGCACCGTTGCGGTTTGCCGACGGCTATCCGTTGCTGGTCATCGGCCAGGCATCGCTCGACGATCTCAACGCGCGGCTCGCACAAAGAAACGTCGATCCCATTCAGATGAATCGTTTTCGCCCGAATCTGGTGGTGAGCGGCATCGAGGCGTACGAGGAAGACTATATCGACACGCTGCGCATTGCGACTGCTGCCGGCGCGCTCACGCTGCGAATCGTCAAGCCGTGCACGCGTTGCCCCATCCCGACGATCGACCAATCGAGCGGCGCACCCGATCCGCGCTGGCCGCACGAGCCCACCGATACGATGAGCGCATACCGGGCGGATGCTCGCATGGACGGACAATTGACGTTCGGACAAAACGCCGTGATCACCGAAGGTGCCGGCAACGCGCTCGCGGTGGGTTGCGATGCGGCGTTCGAACTGCGATTCGAAGATTAATGGACATACAAGCGCCGATGTCTTCCCGTCCCTCCCTGCTGGAACCTGCGGCTGATCTGCGTTTCATCGAACTCGGCAGTGGCTTGCGTATGCCTTACGTCGAGCGCGGCACGGGCGAACTGCTCGTCTTCGTGCATGGCTCGCTGTGCGACTACCGCTACTGGCAGCCGCAGGTTGCGGGGTTGTCCGCGCACTATCGCTGCGTCGCGGTGAGCCTCACGCATTACTGGCCGCTGGGCGGACTGCCCGGCACCTTGCCGTTCAGCTGGAGCCGCCACGCGGACGAGCTCGCCGAGTTCATCGACAAGCTCGACGCCGGTCCGGCTCATACCATCGCACATTCGCGCGGCGGGTGCGTTGGATTTCATTTCGCGTTGCGCCATCCGGGACACGTGCGCACGTTGACACTGGCCGATCCTGGGGGGCCGCTTCAGACCCCTGGCCAGTCGCTCGCTATCCTGCCCGAGACCGTCAATGCGCTGCGCGCGCATGCCGCGATGCTGATCGAAGCGGGCGAGCTCGAGGCGGGGCTGGAGCTGTTCGTCGACTCCGTGAGCCGCGTGGGTTCGTGGGCGAAGAGCACACCGGCGTTCAGGAGAATGGCGATGGACAATGCGGATACTTTGCCGCGTCAGTTCGCCGATCCGTTGCCCGCATACACTCGTGAGGCGGCTGCGCGCATCGCCTGCCCGACATTGTTGATCGACGGCGAGAAAAGCCCCGAGCTTTTTCGCCGCAACGTGGCCGCGCTCGTCGACTGGCTGCCGGATGCGCGGCGCCATACGATCCGCGGCGCCTCGCATGGCATGAACCTCGCGCACCCCGCGGCGTTCAATCGACACGTCGAGGAGTTCATCCGAGGGCGGTCGTAGCCGAGCAGGCACCGCTCTTGCGGTACGTCGTGCCCGGCACGCCACCGCGGATTTTGTTCTTTGTCTTCGCGTATCGCTTTCTACAATCGAGAAGAGCCAACGTCAGGAGCCACACGATGCTGGATACCGAAGTTCCCGATTTAGTGACACGAGCGGGCGGCCCGAACGAACATCAGCCCGACGGCGCGTTCATTGCCCCCGAACATCCCTATGTCGCGCGCACGAGTCAGTACGTACTGAAGTCGGGCGACACATTCGTCGTCAACGATCCGTTGGGTGACATCAACGGCTTCGACGATGGCCTCTTCGTCAACGATACGCGCACCCTGTCGCAGCTTCGCCTGACCTTCGGCGGGCGGGCACCCTCGCTGCTGTCGGGCAACGTCAGCAGCGATAACACCTCGTTCACGGCGCATTTGACGAACCGGCCGCTACCGCCCGTGGGCGGCGGGTTCACGCCCGAGGGCGTCATCCACGTCGAGCGCATGCGCGTGCTTGCCGGGACCGTGCTTTACGAGGCCATTACGCTCACCAACTATGGTTCGACGGAAGCCGTCGTGCCCTTGTCGATCTCGTTCGCATGTGACTTCAAGGACATGTTCGAGGTGCGGGGTCTCTCGCGGCCGAAGCGCGGCACGATCGCGGCGCCTGTCGTGGGCCGCGATGAAGTGCAACTGAACTACACCGGTCTCGACTGCGTCGAGCGGTCCGTTCGGATTGCATTCGCACCCGAGCCCGATCAGCTTGCGCTCGATCGTGCCGATTATTCGATCAAGCTCCCGGCCCAGGCGTGCGTGTCGCTCTACTTGTCTGTCGCGGTCGATGCCCACAAGCTCGCGGCGGCGACCTGCGCCGAGCCTCCGGGCGCGCAGGTGGCGCAGCCGCCCCACAGCGCCCATCCTGCGCACCTGACGCAAATCGATGCGGTCCGTCCCCGTGTGGGCCGTGCGGCCGTGCGCGCCGCGCTCGCGAGCGCGCACTTGTCGATGCGCGAACGGCGGCGCGCGACGGCCCGTATCCGCACCAGCAACCCGCTTTTCAACGGATGGCTCGAGCGTTCGTTCGCGGACCTGGGCCTCTTGACGACCGATTTGCCGACCGGCCCTTACCCCTACGCGGGTATCCCATGGTTCTCGACGCCATTTGGACGCGATGCGGTCGTGACGTCGCTGCAGACTCTATGGCTGCAGCCGTGGCTGGCACGCGGCGTTCTGCGTTTTCTGGCCGAGTATCAAGCGCGCGAGGATTCGGCCTTTCGCGACGCATCGACGGGCAAGATCATGCACGAGATGCGCAAAAGCGAAATGGCGGGAACGGGTGAGGTGCCGTTCGCGCTTTACTACGGCGGTGTCGACACTACACCGCTTTTCGTGGTGCTGGCGGGTGCGTATTTCGCGCGTACGGCCGACGACGCGTTCATCGACGAGCTGTGGCCCGCGCTCGAGCGTGCCGCGCAGTGGGTGGCCGGCGTCTGCGACAGGAACCCGCACGGACTCGTCGATTATCAGTCCACATCCGATCGCGGGTTGGCGAATCAAGGATGGAAAGACAGCCACGATTCGGTGTTCCATGCCGATGGCCGCATGCCCGACGGTCCGATCGCGCTCGTCGAAGTGCAGGCTTACGCATGTGCCGCTTTCGATACGATGGCAAAGCTCGCCTCGCGGCGCGGATTGGTCGATGCGGCCGCGCGCTACGCCGCACGCTCGGAGACGTTGCGAGAACGCGTCGAGGCGCTGTTCTGGATGCCGGAGGCTGGCTTTTACGGCATAGCGCTCGACGGTCATGGCGAGTTGTGCCGTGTGCTGGCCTCGAACGCGGGCCATCTGCTTGCATTCGGATTGCCGTCGCGCGAGCGTGGCGAGGCTGTTGCTCGCAAGCTCGAATCGACGCAGTTTCATACGGGCTGGGGCGTGCGTACGCTGGCGGCGAATCAGCCGCGTTTCAACCCGATGTCGTATCACAACGGCTCGGTCTGGCCGCACGACAACGCGTTGTGCGCACGCGGGCTCGCATGTTACGGCGATAAACCGGCGGCGGTGCGCCTGCTGCAAGCTCTGTTCGAGGCCGCTGTCAACTTCGATATGCGTTTGCCCGAGCTCTTTTGCGGCTTCATGCGCCAGCGCGGCGAGCCGCCCACGGCTTATCCCGTGGCCTGCCTGCCGCAGGCCTGGGCAGCCGGCGCGCCGTTCATGATGCTCGAAGCCTGCCTGGGCCTGACCATCGATGCCGAGCGCGAGCAGATTCAGATCGAGCAGCCGGCACTGCCCGAAGGGATCGACTGGCTCGAAGTGCGCAATCTGCGCGTGGGCCGCAAGACCGTTACGATCACGTTCAGCCGCGTGGGAGGCAAGATCGTGGCGTCGGCGGACAAGTCCGATGTGCGCGTGGCTGCCGTGTTGTGAGTGGGGCGGCGCGCCCGCATGAACGGCGGGCGGTGGTAACATTTGTTGCCGCCGCCAGTCGTTTGGACACCACCGCATGCCGCAAACTTTCGACGAACTCACCGCACTCATTCGCGCGCGTTTCACCGAGCTGAGCCCCCAGTTCCAAACCGGCGCGGCATTCCTGCTCGATCACGCGGACGAGGTCGCCGTCTTGTCGATGCGCAAGGTGGCTGAGCGCGCGCAGGTCCAGCCCGCTTCGCTCGTGCGTCTGTCGCAGTTGCTCGGTTTTCCCGGCTGGAACGAGCTGCGCGAGCTGTTCGTCGCACGCCTGCGCGCGCGGCCGGAGCCGATGACCACCCGGGCGAGATCGCTCGTCGCGGGAACGAAAAAAGATACCTTCGCTCACGATCTGCTGGTTGCGCAGCAGCATAACCTCGTTTCCACGGCCGCACAAAACGAACGCGCTCTTGCACAAGCGGCGCGGCTTTTGCGGCGCGCGAAGCAGGTCCATGTCGCCGGTTTCAGGTCCTGCTATGCGGTCGCGTTCGGTCTCGTCTACGGCTATCGCCTTTTCAGGCCGACCGTTTCGTTGCTGTCGGGCGAAGGCGGCACGCTCGACATGCAGTTGCGAAGCATCGGGCGCGATAGCGCGACCATCGTGATCAGTTTCGCGCCGTATTCGGTGGAAGCGGCGCGTGTGGCCGAGGCGGCGCTCGAAAACGGCAGTCGTCTCGTCGCTATCACGGATAGCGCGGTGTCTCCGATTGCGCTCAACGCGGATCAGGTGCTGATCTTCTCGCACGAAAGCCCGTCGTTCTTCCCCTCGCTGCTCGCCGCAACCGCGCTTGCCGAATCGCTTGTCGCGCAGCTGCTGGCCCTTGAAGGCGCCCATGCCGTCGAGGAGCTCGAATCAGCCGAGCGTGCGCTGCATGCCAAAGGCGCGTACGTGGCCTGATCGGGCGAGACCTGGCCCATCACGCTCCGCTCCAGACATCCCGCGCTCTGCCACGCCATCAGCGCCTGTTTTGCAACGTACGTGTCGCCGGAGGGAGGGGAGACGGCACTGTCAGGTTGTTGTCGTGCGCCCGCTGGGCGGCGTAAGCCCCGGAGCATACCTTCGCAACGCCTTTGCTCGTCCGCGCACAGAACAACTTGACAATACCTATCAATCGCATCCCCGGCATGCCATGCCCGGCGTGGACGTGCACCTGAGGAGGCAAAATCGGCGTCGAAACTGGCAACCAGTTGGCGACTATTCGGCTGCCGATGCGGATTTGCGCGTACGCCCCGCCGTCTTCGGCGAGGATCAGGAGAATGCGATGCGCAAACTTCAGCAAGGACGATCATGGCTTTCCGCATTCCCGGGCAGCGGCCCGCACAGCCCGGTGCTCATTTCGGCGTCACGCGACAGGAAATTGTCTCCGCTGCGGGGACCGTGAGGCGGCGTTTGACGGGCGCTCTGGAGGAATTGCCGGCCACGTTGCCCGGAAGACTGCGAGAGGTGGGCGCGCGCACGCGGCAAGTCAGGGATGCGCTGCGTGATCCAGCAATACGACAGGGCTTGCGAGAGCGGCTTGCGGTGGGATTGCATTCGGCGGCGGACCGTTTTCAGCAGGGGCTTGGCGCGACTTCGAAGGAGGCGGAAGGGCTCGAGGAGGTCGCCTCCTTGGATACGCCGGCCGCTGCCGCAGCGTCAGCCCGTTCCGATGGGCCGACTTCGGTGCGCATGTCAGGCGAGCGACTTATGCACGCCGGCAGGCTTCGCGAACTCGAACGACTGTTGTCCCCGGAGTACGGCTTGACGTCACTGTCCATCGACGGAAGCGAAATCGACGGAGATACAGTCCGCTCGCTGGCCGCGCTGCTTTCGCGGTCCGGCAACACGCTGACTTCGCTAACGCTCTACAACACGAGTATCGGCGACGACGTCGGTTTCGCGCTGGCAGAAGCCCTTCACTCCGAGTATTGCCAACTGACATCACTCTCCCTGACGGATAACCTGATGAGAGGGGAGGGGCGGCGCTCGTTGCTCGCCGCGTTGCCAAACGCGAACTGCAAGCTGACGTCGCTCGATCTCTCTGGGGAGATCGACGACGACACATTGTGCTCGTTGACAGACGTGTTACGCGATCCTGCGAACAAGCTGACATCCCTGCAACTCAAGGATGCAAAACTGAAGAGCGGGCGTTTGGCGACGCTGCTTGCCGCACTCGGCGATTCCAACTGCAAGGTGACGTCGCTGGGTTTGCGGCGCAGCGGCATCGCCCATGACGAAGCCCGCGATCTGGCGAGCCTGTTGCTAGATCCTTCATGTCGGTTGACGTCGCTCGATCTGTCCGAAAATCGTGGCTTGACTTCTACCGGTGTGGCCGAGCTTGCGTCCGCCATTCCCTGGGACAGGTTCCAGTCGCTTCTTCTGCACGGGACATCGTGCGGCGACGTGGGTCTTATATCGATTACGCACGGGCTGGCGAATACCCATAGTGCGCTCAAAACGCTCGACGTATCGAGTTGCGGCATCGGCGCAACGACTGCCCGCAAATTCGCGCAAGTATTGCGCAACCCGAACTGCTCGTTGACCCGGCTCAACGTGTCTCTCAATAAAGACATCGGTGATGAGGGGGCGATAGCATTCGCCGATTCGTTGTGTGATGCGAATTGCAAGCTGACGGAGCTTGATCTCACGTCGATTGACATGGGGGAATCGGGAGGCTGTGCGATTGGCGATGCGCTGAGCAATGAACATTGCGCGCTCACATCCCTCAGGATCAGTCTCAACCCGGTTGGTCCGCGCACTGCGCAAAGTATTGCGCGCGCATTGTGCAGCGCGCACTGCAAGCTCAAGAACCTGGAAGCGGGCTTTGCCAATTTCGGCGACACGGGTGTGCAGGAACTGGCCGGTGCTCTGACTCACGAGAACTGCCGGCTCACCTCGCTGGCTGTCCCGTTCACTGGTATCCGCGCCGAAGGCGCGCGAGCGATTGCAGAGGCGATAGCTCATCCCCACTGCCGGCTCCAGACGTTGGAGATGGAAATGAATTCTGGCTTGGATGAAGTGGAAGTCGCGATGCTCGTCGATGCATTCTCAGCCCCGTCGTCCCGGTTGCACCGCCTCCAGGTGAGCGCCGATTGGAGCAGCCCAGCGACGCGGCGTCAATGGCGTCAGATGCTGCCGCCCGGTAAAACGCTCTTGCTTTGATGGCTGGAGGGGCACTCGCTCGATGGAACGGCTGGAGCATCTTTGCCATGTGGCGTGGTAATTCCGCCAAGAACCATGAGTCGCGCTTGCGGCGTTCCCGCGCTTCAGTGCGCTTGCCTCGCTTGTCGCCGATACCCATCATGTGCAAAAGCGCGTGAGAATCGCCTCACGGCGGGCGCCCAGTCTCGCTATGACGGGCGTAGCAAGAGCGGGGCGCACTGCAGCGGTCGCGAAGATATTCGCCTCACGCTCCATCGTCATCGGCCTCACGACCTCGAGGGCTTCACGCAACAAATCAGGATGACGCTCAAAAAGCGGATCGTAAAGCTGCGCGATGCGAGGTACGGCGCGCCGATAGCGGTCATCTTCCGCGAACCATCTCACGCTCGGATCGGGGCGAAGGCGCAGTCGGACCAGACTGCGTGCGAGCATGCTCGCCCCCACATCGATAACCACGAGTCGCTTGATTGCGGGATCGTAGCCCACATTGTCGAACCAGCCCAAGAAGTCAACGTTATCGACTTTGACGGAAAAGGCATAGAGCCTCGCAAGCTCCAACGGATGGGCCTGTGCCAGTGCCTCGAGCGAACCGGTCTGAAGCCCCTTACGCCAGGGTGAGGCAATACCGACACGCGAACCAAGCACGACCAGCGAGGCGTCTACCGTATCAAAGCCGGCTGCGGCGTAGGATCGCAGCATCGCGAGTTCGTACGTCGGATGGTCCGGCGTCGGATAGAACTTCACGTAACGCAACTCGCCGTGACCGCCGCGGAACAGACCGCCCACTTTCGATCCGCGCTGGGAGCCGGGGATGCGCTCCCAATTCACGATATCGGTCGCGCCAAGCTCATATATGCGCCGTAACGCATCGTCGATGCGGCGTGTACCTCTCGATCTGAACTTGTTGCGTGCTGCCTCGACAACACCGGCCTCCGCAACCCCGGTTTGTCCCCGCGACGGCTGCCGCTTTCTGTCATCGTCTGCCCCCTCGGGGCTTGGCGCATAAGCATTGATCACGACGTTGGTCGCCTCCACTGAGATCGCAGCCTCGTCCGTATCGCCGTGAGCCTTGAGAGCGGGTCCGGACAGCGAGGCCGTATCAGGCAGATGGCTTGCGATGGTGGGCAGAACATTGCCTGTCGTCACCAAGTGCGTGATCAGCGTGGCACCGCCGCGTCTGACCATCGACTTCGCCCGCTGCGCGAGAGTGGCCGAAGGCGGCATCGCGCCGTTGACGGTCCGAGCCTTCTCGCGCGCAGCGGAAAATGCCTCGGTCAACCGCTCAGCACCGCGTGGCAGCCCCGTTACCGGTCTATTTGCCGCGGACTCACCGCGTTCACCTCTTCGCGCGAGCCTGCTCAATAGCGCAGGCGGCGTTGCCGGCTCCGAGGCCGGTGCGGGATCCGCGTGCGGGTCGTGGCTCGCGGTTTGGTCATTGCTGGCTGCTGCAAGATCGAACGCACGCCATGGCGGGAGTTCGCGGCCGTCTCCAAAATTCGACATCGTTCAATCCTGAGATCAGATCCGCCGCGATCGAAGGCGAGAAAATGGTTGGCAGTGCTATCTATTCTCGCAATTTCGTCAATCGCTGTGCCTGCCCGCCGCGAACTCCGGATTGTTGTAGCGAACCAGCACTGCCGCCGGGAGGCCCCCGTTGACCCGGCGTGCGACTTTGCCGCGGCGCAACGGTCTGATGAACGGCGGTCATGAGCGCCATCGAGCGATACGACCGGCAGTTTCCGGAAGACAACGCTCGGTTTCTTGACGCGCTGATCGACGAAGTGCGGGTCGTGACTGCGCGCCTGTACGGTACGGCCACCCCAGTAGCCGGGGCCGCGCTCGGACTGGAGGCGCACGCGAGGAGATCCATCGTGCGATCGGCGAGTCGGACACCGCGTAAACTCCGCTTGACGATTCTTTTTGTTGTTATAGCATTCGTGGTGACAACATATGTTGTAGAGAAATCGAATCGCACATCGTCCGTTGAGGGTGCCGGCGATACGGGCTTCGCTCCAGCGTGTGTCGTCCGAGATGCGCGAGGCTGGCTTGTCGGCCTTATCGCAGCTATTCAACCGGCGGTGGAGGCCAATATGAAAGGTCGTTCGTTCTTGATGTCATTGATTGCTGTACTCGCGTTGGGATCGGCGGCAGCTCCCGCGTGGTCGGGCGAGGCGCTCACCGTGGGCACTGATACGTCGTTCATGCCGTTCGAATTCAAGCAGGGGGACAAATACGTAGGTTTCGACATCGACCTGTGGGCTGAAATCGCGAAAGACCTGCATTTGACCTACAAGCTGCAACCGATGGACTTCGCGGGACTCATCCCCGCTTTGCAGACGCACAACATCGACGTCGCTCTGTCGGGCATGACGATCAAGGAAGAGCGCCGAAAGGTGATCGATTTCTCCGATCCGTATTACGACAGCGGGTTGGCCGCCATGGTGCGCGTCGACGATACGACCGTGCACTCGATCGACGACCTCAACGGCAAGGTCATCGCCGCGAAAACGGGCACGGCGACGATCGATTGGATCAAGGCTCACCTCAAGCCCAAGGAAATTCGCCAGTTTCCGAATACCGACGAAGCCTATATGGCGCTTGAAGCGGGACGTGTGGATGCCGCGATGCACGACACGCCGAACGTTCAATTCTTCGTGAATACGGCAGGCAAGGGCAAGGTGAAGGTGGCGGGTGCCCCCGTCAGCGGCGACAAATACGGCATCGGATTTCCGAAAGGCAGCCCGCTCGTCTCGCAGGTGAACGAAGAGCTCAAGCGCATCAAAGCCGATGGCCGGTACGCAACGCTCTATCGCAAGTGGTTCGGCGCTGAGCCGCCGAAGTCCTGAGCGAGGCGCGTACGCGGCACCTCGAAAACACGCGATGACGCGGCGAGGCCAGAAGTCATGCCGCGCTGCGCTGCGCGCAATGGCCTACTAACAACGGGAGCATGAACGTGGAGTTCGATTGGTCGGTGATCTGGGGCGCTCTACCCGATCTGCTCGAAGGCGTGAAGCTGACGATATGGATCGCGGTGGCGGGCCTCGCGGGCGGCTTCGCCGTCGGCCTGCTCGCAGGTCTTGCGCGCGCTTACGGGCCGCTCGCTTTGAATGTGCTGGCACAGGCGTATATCGAATTGATTCGAGGTACGCCCATCGTCGTGCAGGTGATGTTTCTTTATTTTGCGCTACCGCTGTTGGCACGTGTGCGGATAGACGGTATGACGGCGGCCATCGTCGCCATTGCCGTCAATTCCGGTGCCTATCTGGGCGAGGTAGTGCGCGGCGCGTTTCTTTCGATTCCGCGCGGGCTGACCGAGGCAGGGCTGGCGATGGGTTTGTCGATGCCGCGCGTGCTGATGAAAATTGTCGGGCCGCTTGCGTTTCGGCGCCTGATTCCGCCACTCGGCAACCAGTGCATCGTGAGTTTGAAGGACACGTCGCTTTTCATCGTGATCGGTGTCGGCGAGCTCACGCGCAAAGGGCAGGAAATCATCGCGGGCAATTTTCGCGCAGTTGAAATATGGACGGCGGTGGCCTGCATCTACCTCGTTCTGACAGGCGCGATGACGCTCGTTTTGCGAGTCGTCGAAAAAAGGATGCGGATGCTATGAGCATGGTCGAATTTCACTCCGTGACGAAGCACTTCGGCGCCGTGCAAGTGCTGAACGGCATCGATCTGAAAATCGATGCGGGCGAAGTCCTTGTCGTGCTCGGACCATCGGGGTCGGGCAAATCCACGATGCTTCGCTGCATCAACGCGCTCGAGAAGATCTCGGGCGGTGACCTTCTCGTCGATGGTCTCAGCGTGAAAGGACGGGGAGCGGATATTCATCGCATCCGGCTCGAAGCGGGCATGGTGTTTCAGCAGTTCAATCTGTTTCCGCAGATGACGGCGCTCGAAAACGTCATGTTCGGGCCGATACAGGTTCGGGGTGCGACGCGCGCTGCCGCCCGCGAACAAGGACTTGCCTTGCTGCGCAAAGTGGGGCTCGCGGAGCGCGCGGGCCACTACCCCTCCGAGCTCTCCGGTGGGCAGCAGCAGCGCGTAGCCATCGCTCGAGCGCTTGCGATCCGCCCGAAACTGATGTTGTTCGACGAACCGACGTCGGCACTCGATCCCGAGTTGCGGCACGAGGTGCTTAAGGTCATGCAGGATCTGGCGACCGAAGGCATGACGATGATCGTCGTCACGCACGAGATCGGCTTTGCACGGCGCGTCGGCACGCGCTTGGTATTCATGGACGAAGGGCGGATCATCGAGGATGGCCTGCCCGCCGCGCTGCTTGATCGTCCGCCGACGCTGCGGCTGCAGAACTTCCTCAAACACGTCGCATGACACGCAACTCGTTGCCCGCTATGACCGCTATGTCTCAGTTGGCGTGCTTTCGGATCGAAGGCGATCCACACGAAATGGGACGTCGCCTGGGCGAGCTCGCTCGGCCGCAGTTCGATGCCTATATGGCGCAAAGTTCCGCGTGGCGGCGGTTGCGCCGTTGGCACGGCCATCCGTTCGTTGCCGCGTTGCGCGCGGCGGCGCTCACCGCGTTTCCGCAATATGTTGCGGAACTCGATGGTATGGCGCACGGCCTTGGGTGGTCCGCCGACGATCTGTTCATCTGGAACTGCCGCGGCGAGCTGATCCACCGCACGGGCGACGGCTGTACGACGGTGGCCGTTGCCACAGCCTCGCACCGAGCGATTGCCCACAACGAGGATGGCGATCCGTATTTACTGGGGCCGGGACATTGCTTTTTGGTCGACGCGAAGCCGTCGGGCCGACCCGGTTTTGTCAGCTTTTGCTATCCGGGTTCGTTACCCGGACATACGTTTGCGGTGACGCGCGCCGGCTTGGCGCAGACGATCAACAACGTGCGTATCGTCGAAACGGTGCCCGGTATTCCGAGGATGATCCTGGCCCGCGCGGTGCTCGACGCGGATTCGCTCGACGCGGCGCTTTCGCTTTTGCGGGCGACGCCGTCCGCGAGTGGCTTTCATCACACGCTGGGGTGTGCGGGCGATTCGCGGATCGTCAGCGTCGAAGTGACGGCGCGCCGCAGTTCGATGATCGAAGTGCATGGCCTATACGGCCACGCGAACCATCTGGTCCATCCCGAGCAGGCGAGCGAAGCGCAGATCGTGACCGCGTCATCACGCGACAGGCAGGCGCGGTTGGCTCAGCTGTTGCCCCGAGAGCAAAGCGATGTCAACGAAGAAGCGTTGCTACCGATGCTTCGCGATCGCGCCCCCGAGGGGTTACCGATCTATCGCGACGATCCGCGGGACCCCGATGGAGAGAACACCCTGGCGACGGCGTTGCTGCGTATCGAAGACAACGGCGTTGCGATGCGCGTCCATCGAAGCGGTCATAGCGTTTTCGAACGGTTCGTCGAACGCTCATTCATGTCATGACACGAGGCTTACTCCATGTCTTACGTTTTTCATAGGATGCCTAAACAATCGTTGCCCGTTGCGGTGGCGGGTGACGGCATCGAGATCGTCGATTCGCAAGGACAACGCTACATCGATGCAAGCGGCGGGGCGGCCGTTTCCTGCCTCGGCCACAGTCATCGCCGTGTAATCGAGGCCGTGGCGCGCCAGGCGCGCTCGCTCGCCTACGCGCATACATCCTTCTTTACGAGCGAGCCGGCCGAAGCGCTCGCGCAAACGCTCGTCGAATCGGCGCCCACGGGGCTCGGTCACGTCTATTTCGTCTCGGGCGGATCGGAAGGCATCGAAGCCGCGTTGAAACTCGCACGGCAATACTTCGTCGAAATCGGCGAGCCGCAGCGCCGTCATTTCATTGCGCGCCGGCAAAGCTATCACGGCAACACGCTCGGCGCACTCGCGATCGGCGGTAACGCGTGGCGGCGCGAGCCCTTTCTGCCGCTGTTGGCCGAAACGCATCGTGTCAGTCCCTGCTATGCCTACCGCGAGATGCGGGCAGGCGAGGCCGAGACTGTCTACGCGCAACGTCTGGCGGACGAGTTGGAGCAAGAAATCCTGACACTGGGTCCGCGGACGGTGGCCGCATTCGTTGCGGAAACCGTCGTGGGCGCCACGGCCGGGGCGGTCCCGCCGGTGCGCGAGTACTTCAAGAAAATCCGCGCGGTGTGCGACAAGTACGGCGTACTGCTGATTCTCGACGAAGTCATGTGCGGAATGGGACGCACGGGCCGAATGTTCGCCTGCGACGACGAAGAGGTGGTGCCGGATCTGCTCGTGATCGCGAAGGGGCTCGGCGCTGGATATCAGCCGATTGGCGGTGTACTGGTGCACGATCGAATTTACGATGCGATCGTCAGCGGCTCGGGGTTTTTTCAACACGGGCATACCTACATGGGGCACGCAACGGCGTGTGCTGCGGCACTCGAGGTGCAGCGTGTGATTGCCGACGAGTGCCTGCTCGACAATGTCCGCGTTCGCGGCAAGCAGCTGCGTTCGATTTTGGGCGAACGCTGGAAGCAGCACCCGTTCATCGGCGATATTCGGGGGCGGGGCCTGTTTATCGGTATCGAGCTCGTTCAGGACCGCGAGACAAAGGCGCCGTTCGATCCCGGGCTCAAGGTCCATACGGCCATCCGGCGCGAGGCGATGGCGCGCGGACTGATGGTCTACCCGATGGGCGGCACCGTCGATGGCAAGTTTGGCGACCATGTTCTGCTTGCTCCGCCGTTCATTTGCACCCCCGACGACATTCAGCGTATTGGCGAGCGACTCGCGGATGCCATTGATGCAGCGCTGGTGTCGAGCGGTGCCGCGCTTGCGATCACAGGGGAGTCGCGTTGAACGATCCGACCGTCCGTGCCCCCAGGTTGCCTGCATTCGATCGCGCGACAGCGAGTGCCGAGCAGCAAGCCGTACTGGGCGAGATTCTTTCCGGTCCGCGCGGCAACCTCGACGGGCCGTTTCTTGCGTGGATCGCCAGTCCGGCGTTCGCGCAACACGCCCAGCGGCTGGGCGCGTTTTGCCGCTACCAGACGGGGCTGTCGAAACGTCTTTCGGAGTTGGCAATTCTTGTGACGGCGGCTCGCTGGCATGCCCAGGCCGAATGGCAGATTCACTATCCCATAGCCATTGATGCGGGCGTGTCGCCCGCTATTGCTGAGGCGTTGCGGGCGGGCGAACGCCCTCGTTTCGACGATGAGGATGACGAACTGATCTTCGTTTTCGCGACCGAACTCTACGAAAACCGACGCGTTTCCGATCGCACTTTCGAGGCCGCGATTTCGCGGCTCGGACGTGCAACCACAGTCAATTTGGTGGGCTTGCTGGGCTATTACGCACTCGTTGCAATGACGTTGAATGTTTTCGAAGTGACGAGGCCCGAGCTCGGCCCACCGCCTTTCGGCGAATAGGGGCCGTCGTTCAGCTTGGTCTGCGGCGATGTGGTGCGGCTTGAATTATTGACTGAAAAGTCATATTATCGCCTCATGATCCCCGCTATCCCATCCCGCAAATCCCGCACCGAGCCGCGAGCAACGCGAGGCCGTCCCCGCGAATTCGACGTTGCCGAAGTGCTGGACCGCGCGAGCCGGACCTTCTGGAACCACGGTTACCACGCGACGTCGATCGACGACCTTTGCGAGGCAACGGGGGTGCTCAGAGGTAGTTTGTATGGCGTGTTCGGCGACAAGCATGGCCTGTTGCTGGCCGCTGTCGAGCATTACTCGGATGGGGTCATTGCGCGTTTGGCCGAGCGCTTGAGTGCCGAAGGCTCGCCAACGGAATCACTGCGCGAGGCGCTGCTGCACTACGCCAAAATCACCAATGCCCTTTCGGGGCAGCGCAGCTGCTTCATCACCAATACGACGCTCGAGATGCGGCCCGACGATACAGCGCTGCGCGAGAAGGTCGAATCATTCCACCGGCGCACGACAACGCTGCTGACCGCCGCAGTCATTCGGGGCCAGGCGGCGGGCGAATTCGACGCGTCGCTCAATGAAGGCGAGGTCGGTCGATATCTACTCTGTGTGACGCAAGGGTTGCGCGTCATGAGCAAAGTGGTCGACGACGAAGCCCAACTGGCCGATGTCATCGATCTGGCGTTGCGAGCGCTGACTTGAATATGTTGACTCGGTAGTCAGAAAGTCTGCGCGCGGTCGGGCTGCGCCGAGCAACTATTCCGTCATCGAAATTCGAAACGGTTTCCCTCGAGACGTCGCGCGGGGGTATCACCGGCTTTCGGCTGCCAGTTCGGCAAAATCTCCGGACCGAACAACCTTGACGCGCCGGCTTTCCCGTTGACTACGCTGCCAGCCTTGATGCGCTGCATCGAGAAGCCGTCGTAACGAATTTGCGCGCCGAGCGGAGTCGGCATTGAAAACGGCTCGGGTTCGGTGGCCTGGGCCAGGAGCGGCAGCGCGCACCACAGGCAGGCGGCGCCGAGTGAGCGAATGGTGGTTGAGGACATGGCTGCACCTCATTGTCCGAAAGAGAACGAAGTTTGCCGTTGCACCCGTGCCGTCCGCGCGCTTTGTGCGTTTGTCCGCAGCCTCGGAGCAAGTGCGCAACGAGATTAGGCAAGGAATCTTAAAAATGGCTTAAAGCGACGATCCGGACGTTCGCTCAACATGGCGGCTCGGCCGTGTTCGCGCGAACGTAGACGAAGGACCGAAGCCTGTTGTTGCGCAGCCGCTGGATCCCATAGGAAATCGACATCGATTGGCTGCTCAGGGTGGCGGCATCCGCGAACTCGCGAGTCCCCCCCTCGCTATCGAGAAGCAGTTCCACTCGGGCGTAGCGGGTTGGAAACAGCAAGTCCGCAGGCGGAGTAAAACATCCATCGAGCTTATCCAGTAAGGAGCCGACGGCATCGAACCCGTAGCTGTCGCGCACGACTTCGCAAATGAAGCTTCCCGCGATGCGCGGATTGAGCTCGACGATGGACGCATGGCCACTCGTTACGATGCAATCGATATGAACGGGCCCCCAAGCCAGACCAGCGATTTCGACCGCATGCGTGCAGACGTCCTTCATGCGTCTAAGCGCCCGCTCGTCCAGACCGAGCTCCGAGGTGTAGCCGCGTTCTTGAAAGGAGTAGCCCGGCTGTTTGAGCTTGCGTATGGCGCCGACGTATCGACCGTCGAAGCACTCCACGCAGTATTCCTCGCCGGGCACATATTCCTCGACCACCACCTCCTCGCAGACAGGGTTCGGGACGGCCGGGGAAGATCGATGCTGGAGCTCCGTCATATGCTGCTGAAGCTCGCGGCGATCGAAGCACAATTTGACGCCGTCGCTGGCAGAGGCTTCCGCAGGCTTGGCCACGACAGGGAAATTCAGTGCTTCGACTCGGCGCAGCAGAGTGGGCAAGTCTGTGAGCGAACCGGTAACAAATCGGGCGCTCGGCAATCCGTGCTTCAAAAGCAAAGCCTTCTGCCGGGCTTTCGACACGCAACGTGCCACATCGGATGGGCAAGGACCAGGTAGGCCGGCATGGTCCGCGACTTGTGCCGCGAGCCGTGCATAGTTGTCGTTGGTCGTCGTCACGCGCAGGCTGCGCGCAGCGTATTCGTCCGGATGCTGCGTTTGCAGCCATGACGTGACCGCGCTCGGGTGCGGTTCGAGATAGGCCACTTGCACTTGCGGCGCGAATGCCCCGTCGACGATGTCGTGGGGAGCGCTGATGACGGTGACGTTCAAGCCCCGGCGAAGCGCCGCCTGCACGAGCGTCAAGCTCGCGCCCGTCGTGCGTGTGCCCACGACAACGACTCTGTTCACGAATGCCGCTATCGGCTTGCCACGACCGCACCCTCCGCGCGGCGCGATAGACCAAGGAGGGCCACCATGCATGCCGCCAGCGCGAGGAACGGCAAGGCAGTCAGGTTGACGCCCCGCCATCCCCACGCGTCGAGGAGGCTGCCTGCCGAGAACGACGCCAAGGTAACGGCGCCGAACATGGCGAGATCGTGCGTCGCCTGCGTCTTGGCGCGTTCGGCAGGCCGATACGACTCCGTCAACAACGTGGTGCCCCCGATGAAGAGGAAGTTCCAACCGATGCCGAGCAGAATCAAGCCGCACACGAAATTCGGAAACGCCACGCCGGCGATGGCGACGCATACGCTTGCAAACAGCAACGCGATGCCGCAGGTCATGACCGACAGGACACCGAAGCGACGAATCAGCTTCCCTGTGAAGAAC
>Ga0209672_100632_pt1 | contig 18220 bp, 12 predicted proteins | sample AraplaCol_mMS_r2_FD_184273 | JGI IMG/M metagenome (GOLD analysis project Ga0209672, IMG submission 184273) | Arabidopsis root microbial communities from North Carolina, USA - plate scrape CL_Col_mMS_r2 (SPAdes) (version 2) | ecosystem: Host-associated > Plants > Roots > Endosphere | place: USA...
GGTGTGTGGGCGGCCATACTCGGTATCTGCGGTGCCAACTGGACGATGACGCCCGACCGCACACTCACCCTCGTGCACGCCACCCAGCATCCCGTGTGCGAGCCGACCTTCCTCACCATCAATGGCCATCGCGACGATGGCGCCACCTGGATCGACTTCCAGCGCGAAACCTTCGTGCGCTATCACGCCCGCAGCACCGGTCAACTGGAAGTGATGGCCGACTGGATGGAATGGATCGACGACGTGACCTCAGGCAAACCGCCGTATCGCAAGCACGTCACGGCACGGCTCAAGCCCGTGCGCATCGAACAGCCGGGCATCGCAGCCAGCGAGCCCACCAGGTCGGACTATGGATTCCTCGGCCCCGTGCCCGACAGCGGCACGGTGCGTCCGCATGTACGCCACGATTTCGGCGACCAGAAGTTCCGCTTCGTACGCTACAGCCTGCTCGCGACCACGCGCTTTCGCGAATACCTGCCGCCATCGATCACCGCCGACCCGGCGCAGGTGACACGGCTAGGGCAGCCCTGGTTGCAACACGCACTCGCCTTGCCTGCGAACTATTACGACGACACGGTTGAAGCCACCGACGTGGCATGCGGCGCACCCTTGCTCCAGTCGAACGCTGCGCCGCAGGGCTACATCGTCCCCGCCTCGGGCCGGCCGCAACCGCCGCACCTGGTCTACATCATGCCCACGCAACACTGGTCCGACTCACAGGTCGGAGGCGTGCATCGCGTGGTACGCGACGGCGGCACCTTGCGCATCTACCTGGAGCGCCCCTGGTTCACCTCCGGCGATGGCGAGCTGCTGGGTGTCGTGGTGATCTCCGGCAGCGATCCTAAAAAACTGGCCGACCTGAAAGACCCGAACGACGCCTTCGTCAGCCAATGGGGACAAGACCCGTTGTTCGACTCCACCCTGCCGCGCGGCACGCTAACCGCCGCAGCATTCCCCAACGCCGTCTACGCGCAAACCGAATTCCTGCCCGAAGCCAATCAAGACATGCTGATCGCAGGCCACCGCGTCTACTTCGATGCAGAACGCAACGAGTGGTTTGCCGATGTGCGCATCGACGCCGGCGACAGCTACATGCCCTTCGTTCGCCTATGCCTCGTGCGCTATCAACCCTACGCGAGCTACGACGTGCGCTTGTCGACCGTCGTAGTCGCCCCCTATGCGCAACTCCTGCCCCGCCGTCGCATCGACGTAACGGAAGCGCGCGATGCGTATATGTTCAAGGTGTATGGACCCGTGCCCACGCAAGGCGCGGGCTCCACTGCCGCCATGTATCCCGGCGTGTCGTCGATCTTGACCGACTACTTCGGCCCCGGACCCGGCCACAACCGCATCGAAGTCGTGCTGCAGTGGCAAAACACAACCTTCGAAACCGACCTCGACTGGTTCGACGTACCCAACCAGCCGCACCCCAGCGCCGACGCCACCCCGCAACAAGCCGTACTCGGTCTGCTAGACCAGATCGGCGCCACCATGCTGACGAGCTTCGCCCAAGAGCAACACGTCGCAACGACAACACCCGCGCTTGGCCGGGAAGCGGCGACCGCAAACGTTGCACAAGCAGCAAAGATCACCCACCTCACGCCAGACCTGATCGCACAACTCGTCTCACTGGACACCTGTGTCTGGGTAGGTCGCATCAGCATACCCGCCAACCTGCAGGGCAAACGCCTAAGGCTGATGTTGCGCGAGTACGAACGGCATCTATCCGATCAAGAAGTCATCGTGCAGCCCTTTTCGCACCATCAGCCCAAGGTGGTTGAGCGATTGGTCTTTGCGAGGGAGTTTCCTCTGACCCCTGCGCTTTCTTGACCACACGAAGTGCCCTGGCCGCAACTTTGCTCAGACCCCAATTTTGGTCAGCCGCTTTCGCACGGCCCCAGCTCCGCGGGCGAAGGCCGCGATGCGAGGCTACTCCGTCGCCGGGAACGGACGTGATCAGACAGAGGGGGCGCAGGTGCACATGAGGGCGACACGCGAGATGGAAACGATGCCCTTCGTTACCGGACCGCAATCCTCGACAAAGAACGGGAGCACGTTTCCTTCCTGAAGGGCTTCGATCCCGGAACTGGGCCCACGCGGGCTTGACCGCCCGTTTGTCCGAACAAGTCCGCGCTAGTTGCCTTCGGCTATTTGCTCCCAAGCCAGATCAAATCGAGCCAGGTATTTCCGCAAACGATCGGCATCATTCGTAGTTGCGCGGCGCTTTCGCGAAGCGGCGAACAATACGCGGCCGGCCTCCGACAATGATCTAGCCTTTCGACAGACGCTGATGACATCCCGCAGCTGCGCCTGATCGAAGCGATCGATATCCAGCAGTCGATCGCCAAGTAACTTCTGTAGCTCCCGATTCTCCTGACTGCCCATAGGCCCCCATAGTCGCTGGAGCCGGCCAATCTCTTCATCTACGGATTCGGAGCGAATACGACCGGACGGCGCCAGCGTTGCCATGCGCGTTACCGATGCACCCAGGTCTCGGAAATTGCCCTTCCACACCGCGTCGGATGAAGCCGCAAAGGCCAGATAGCGATCGCGCGCCTCACGATTGAAGGTCACCTGGCGCTGATTGCTCTGCGCAAATTTCTCCAACTCGAAATCGAGGTTGGGCTCGATATCCTCCGGGCGATCCGCCAGGCCAGGCAAATCAAAGGTCCAAAGATTCAGACGCGCGTACAGATCGTCGCGGAAGCCGCCATCATCGACGCGCCGGCCGAGGTCGCGATTGGTACCTGCGATGAGCTGGAAATCGCTTTCAACTTCCTTGTCACTGCCGACCGGAAGAAAGCGCTTTTCCTCCAGGGCGCGCAGCAACATCGCTTGCTCGTCCGCACCAAGTTCGCCGATCTCGTCGAGAAACAACAGCCCTTTATTGGCTGAGCGCAGCAGACCTGCCCGCTCGTTGACCGCCCCGGTATAGGCGCCTTTGATGTGACCGAACAGTGCGCTCATTGCGCCGTCGCCACGCAGCGTGGCGCAGTTGACCTCGACAAAATTCCCCGGGAGCTGATGCCGCAGCTTCTTCAGCTCGAAGATCCGCTTGGCAAGCTGGCTTTTGCCGGCGCCAGTAGGACCCATCAGAAGAATGGGAGCAGCGGAGCGTATCGCCACCGTTTCGATCTGCTCGATCATGCGGTTGAACGGCACATTGCGTGTGGCAATGCCGCTTTTCAGATACGCCTGATCCTCCTGCTTCTCGCGCACGAAGCGTTCCGCAATGCGGTCGTACTTGGAAAGATCCAGGTCGATGATGCTGAAACTTCCGCTGACACCGGCTTGCTGCTTGCGCGGCGGGGACGTCTGCAGAAGGCGTGCAGGAAAGTGCCGGCTTTCCGTCAACAAGTACAAGCAGATCTGTGCGACGTGCGTGCCGGTAGTGATGTGGATGTAGTAGTCCTCGGCATCCGTGTCGAACGAATAGCTACGGCTGAACTCATGCAGCACCGAATACACGGACTCGAAATCCCAGGGGTCGGCGATGTAGGTGTCGCGGACGCGCACCTCTGTCTCTGGCGAGACCTGCGCCAGGTCGGCGCACACCTGATCTGTCACCGGCTTGTAGCGACGCTCGTCGACGAGCAACTCGACCCTGCTGACGAGGAAATCCTCGTGCATCCCCAGTGACACTGAGGGGCGCCATTTTTCCCAGCGCCCGGCGCCTTGGCCGGAATCGAGTTGGGTTCCGAGAAAACCGATGACGACTTTTGGCTTCATGACGATACATTAGGATAAATGTGTATCTATAGCTATCTCATTTTGACCATATCGATCCGGGTCATATCGGACCGCCAAATTCACAAGTCACTGTAATTGCTACACATATCTAGCAATTTCCTGAGTTGGCACGACAACTGCTCTGTTGGGGATGTCAACGGAGAATCCTCATGGCAAACACTCAACTCTTCGCAAGCCAGCGCGGCCGTAGGGCACCCCCGGCCAATACCTCAAACGAGGCAGGTGGCGTGGCTTACCAGCGCTCCCCGGAGGCCGCCCTCGCCTTATATGCCGCGACCGGCTGCCTCAACGGAACGTTCTATAGCGACGCCACGATGCAGTTGAAGCAAGTGCTTGGCCTGTGTGAGGCAGTGTCTCCGGAGTACATCGCCAGGACTGCGCTCTACGCACGCAAGACCGCTTACATGAAGGATATGCCTGCGTTGCTGCTCGCCTATCTGGCTGTTCGCGACGGCGACTTGCTCAGCAAGGTGTTTGACCACGTGATCGACAACGGCCGAATGCTGCGGAACTTCGTCCAGATCGTGCGTAGCGGAGTCGTGGGAAGGAAGTCCCTGGGCACACGACCGAAGCGCCTGGTACAGCGCTGGCTGGAGCAGGCGTCGATCGATGCCGTGATGAGTGCAGCCATCGGCGTGAAACCTTCGCTGGCTGATGTGATTCGCATGGTCCACCCCAAGCCCAAGGATGCCGAACGCGAGGCGCTTTATGCGTGGCTGATAGGCAAGCCTTACCAGGAACGAGCACTCCCGGCCAGGGTGCGAGAACTGGAGACCTTCAAGAAGGAGCAAGGCGATGTCGTTCCGGATCTGCCGTTCCAGTACTTGACGTCATTGCCGTTGAACGCGCAGCACTGGAAGGACATTGCCAGTCGCGCTTCGTGGCATGCCACACGGATGAACATCAATACGTTTGCGCGTCACGGCGTATTCGAGGACGCAGCCGCAGCTCAACGTACAGCGGAACGCTTGCGCGATGCACAGGCCATACAGCGAGCACGGGTATTCCCGTACCAGCTGATGACGGCATTCCGCGCCTCGTCGGCGGCCATTCCTTCGGCCATTGTCGAGGCGCTGCAGGACGCCATGGAGGTGGCGACGCGCAACGTGCCGCAGGTCAAAGGCAAGGTCGTGGTCGCTGTCGATGTGTCGGGTTCGATGCAGTCGCCGGTCACGGGTTTTCGGCGCGGCGCCACGTCGGTCGTGCGTTGCATCGACGTGGCCGCGCTGATCGCGGCCTGCCTGAAGCGGGTAAACGTGGACGCTCGCGTGATCCCGTTCGCCGAATCGGTACGCGAGTGCCGACTCAACCCACGGGACAGCGTCATGACGCAAGCCCAGCAGTTGGTCAGTTTGATGGGCGGCGGCACCAAGGTCAGTGCGCCCCTGGCTCTGTTGAACCAGGAACGCAGCGAGGTCGATCTCCTCGTACTTGTATCGGACAACCAGAGCTGGGTCGACACGCGGATTCATGGAGGCACAGAAACAATGCGGCAGTGGGAGGAACTGAAATTGCGTAATCCCCGAGCACGCATGGTTTGCATCGACCTGCAGCCCTATATGACCAGCCAAACCGTGGAGTCCACGGATGTGCTTCACGTGGGTGGCTTCAGCGACGCAGTGTTCGATCTACTGGCAAGCGTGGCGTCCGACGGAACGGGTGCCACGCGCTGGGTGGAGCGTATCGAGGCGATAGCGCTCTGAAGTGTTCGCCCCCGGCGGGAGAGCCTGCCGGGGTTGGGCCCAGGTTGGTGAGGCGAATGCGCGAGGGACTACTTGGGAACCGCTGGTTCGAATCCAGCATCCCTCGCTGGGTTGTCGCTTCATCCCGTAGGGAAGAATGCTGAAAGATTTGTTTTGCAGCGAATGCCGATGAAACTACAAGGTAAGCCTTCGGGCGATAGGGTTCGAATCCCGCCTGTGTCGTGACGTGCTACGGCCGTCCGATCAGGGTGTTTCATCAATCTTTGTCGCTGCGCCTTTTAATGAAATTGTCGGATCAGTCAGCTTGACGTTTGTTGCGAATGCCGGTGAACGTACTAGAAATCCTGGACGCGGGTTCGACTCCCGCCAGCAGCAAGAAGCTGCTGCTGTAGCTCAGCGGTCAGAGCGGGATCGTTTGCCATCGTTTGTCGCGATAGGCCGATAAAGTTTGAAGTGAGTTATGTTTTCGCGTTGTGGCGAATGCCGGTGGAACTACATGACCTGTTAAGTCCCGTGTCGCGGGTTCGATCCCCGCCAATGCAGCGCAAGCTTCGTTGTAGCTCAGCGGTAGAGCAGGAGTTTCACCCCACTTGTCGCCACACTTTTATTTGGACCACGAACGGCATTGACCCTTTAAAGCACCGTTCGACGAGGGAATGAGATATGAGCAAGGCCTACGAAGTCATCAACGAGCCGGGTGCGGTACCGATCAAGACCTGGACGCGAGGCGTCCCCGTCGAAGACTCGGCGCGCCAGCAACTGATCAATATCGCCAAGCTGCCCTTCATCCATCGCTGGGTGGCAGTGATGCCCGACGTCCACTTGGGTAAGGGAGCAACGGTTGGATCCGTCGTACCAACCGTTGGCGCGATCGTTCCTGCGGCGGTTGGTGTAGACATCGGCTGCGGAATGATCGCCACGTGCACGTCCTTGACCGCACTGGACCTGCCGGACAACCTGGCAGGCTTGCGCTCGGCGATTGAGCGCGCGGTTCCACATGGGCGCACCGTTGGCCGGCGCGACAAGGGTGCATGGGAGACTCCGCCCAGCGCTGCGATCGATGGCTGGTCGCTCCTTGAGCAGGATTTCCGGCGCATCACCGACAAACAGCCGAAGCTTGCACGCACGAACAACCTCAACCATCTCGGCACGCTGGGTACCGGCAATCACTTCGTCGAGGTCTGCCTCGACGAGGAGGATCGCGTGTGGTTCATGCTTCACTCCGGCTCGCGCGGTGTCGGCAACGCGATCGGCACGCGTTACATCGAGCTGGCGAAGGAAGACATGCGTCGGTGGATGATCAATCTTCCCGACCAGGATCTGGCCTATCTTCCGGAGGGAAGCCAGCACTTCGACGACTATGTTTTCGCCGTGGAATGGGCGCAGCGGTTCGCCAAGACCAACCGCGCCATCATGATGCAACATGTCATCGAAGCGGTGCAAAAGGTGATAACAAAGCCGTTCGACGCATGGGCCGAAGCGGTGAACTGCCATCACAACTATGTGAGCCGTGAGCATCACTACGGCAAGGACGTTCTGGTGACGCGCAAGGGGGCCGTGAGCGCCAAGGTTGGTGAGCTCGGCATCATTCCCGGCAGCATGGGCGCGAAGAGCTTTATCGTGCGCGGCCTTGGCAATGAAGAGAGCTTCCATAGCTGCAGCCATGGCGCCGGTCGCGTGATGAGCCGTACCGAAGCGCGCAAGCGCATCACGCTGGACGAGCACAAGCAGGCCACCGCCCACGTTGAGTGCCGCAAGGACAACGACGTGATCGATGAATCGCCGGCTGCCTATAAGTCGATCGATGCGGTCATGGCGGCGCAGCAGGATCTGGTGGAGATCATGCATACGCTGCGGCAGGTGGTCTGCGTCAAGGGATAAGGTTGGCAGGCTTCGGCCTGCCTATCTACGGGAAAGGGCGATACAGGAAGTTGTGCACATGATCGATATCGATGGATCACAGGGTGGCGGTCAACTGCTGCGCACTGCGTTGACATTGAGCATGGTGACGGGAGAGCCCTTCACCATGACGGGCATTCGTGCCAAGCGAAGCCGTCCCGGCCTGATGCGGCAGCATTTGACAGCGATCGATGCCTCTCGCCAGGTAAGCCAGGCGCAGGTACATGGTGCTGACCCCGGGTCACAGACCCTGACCTTCATCCCACGTGGTATCCGCGCGGGCGACTTCCACTTCCCGATCGGCACTGCTGGTTCCACCACATTGGTGCTTCAGACCATCTTGCTTGCATTGAGCCGTGCCGAGGGCGCCTCAACGGTTCGTTTGGAGGGCGGCACGCACAACCCACTGGCACCGCCAGCCGACTTTCTCATTGAGGCATTCGCACCCGTGCTGGCGAAGATGGGGCTACAGACCGTACTGCGACTTGAACGCCACGGCTTTTATCCCGCCGGCGGCGGTGAGATTCATGCACATATCCAGCCCGTAAAGGTACTTCAACCACTTCATCTTCATGAGCGCGGCGCGCTGAAGGCGATCGATGCAACCGCACTCCTCTCGGGAATCAGTTCGGGCGTGGCGGAGCGCGAACTGAAGGTCGTGGCGCGCCGGCTTGCGCTTCCTGAAGAGTCGCTACGGCTGCGCCAGATCAAACCACCGCTAGGGCCTGGCAACGCTCTCAGCATTCGCATCGAGGCCGAGCACATCACGGAAGTCTTCACGACATTCGGTGAGCGGGGAATCAGTGCCGAGCGCGTGGCAGAGCAAGCATGCGATGAAGCGCAACGGTATCTGAGGTCAGGCGCGACCGTTAGTGAACACCTAGCCGATCAGCTGCTGCTACCTATGGCATTGGCAGGCGAAGGATCGTTCACGACAACCACGCCGACCAATCATTCACGCACCAATGCGGCACTGATTGAAAAATTCCTGGCCGTCGACATCGACTTTATAGAGATGCGGCCAAACGCGTGGCGTGTCGATATCGCCTAGCAAAAAGGGCAGGCTCGGAGCGGGGTTTCTTACCAGCAAGACCTTGGTCCAGCCAAGGGTGTATGGGTCAGTGTTTGGTCAAACGCAAACGGACCGATTGAAGGAAAGGGGGGGGCATGAGTGGACTTTCCATTAAAACTGGCAGCAAAGTGCACGCTGACCCGAGTTCTGCAGCTGGACCGGCGTACATCCTGTAAACCGCGAAGCACACCGGCCCAAGCAGCTGACTTACTTCACCTCGGCGCCTTCGCCATGCAAATGGCTATACGCGGCAGGCACGTTGACTTGGTTGTGTGCCCAATCGAACAAGCTGTACTCGCCGTAGTTGGCCATGTTGACGGTCTTGAGCGTCTCCTCGACCGAGCGGCCCTCTTCGACCGCTTTACTCACTGCGCTGTCGAGTTCGCGCAGGTAGCGCAGCGGAAACTCGATATCCGCAGGGCTCATCGGTCGGCCGTGACCTGGAATGATGGTGGCGTCTTCCGGCAGAAAGTCGCGAACTCGAGCGAGGGTGGCCATCGTTTCCTTGTGCCGTCCCTCCAGCAGCCAGGGAAGCGCCGGCGAGGGTGCCTGGATCATATTGCCCACCCACAGGACCTTGGAGTCGGGCGCCCAGATCACAAGATCACCGGGTGTCTGCGCGAAACCAAAGTGGCGTATCTCCACCGTGCGCCCGCCGAGATCGACGCTGATCATGTCGGGAACGGTGATATCGGCGGAACGTGACTGCACGCGCTCGATGCCCTTGCCCTTGCCCATGAGGCCAAGCATGAACTGACGGTCGTCCTCGAAGTTTTCATCCATGTAGCGCTTGGTGGCCGGGTGTTGGATCACCACAGTACTGTCGGGGAACAAGTAGTTTCCGTAGGCATGATCGCCGTGATAGCTGGTGTTGACCAGAAAGCGAATCGGCTTGCGCGTTTCTTTGCGCACCAGCCCGATCAGCTGCGATGCGAGATCGCCATTGAGCATCGCCTCGACGACCAGCACACTGTGCTCGCCGATGATGAAGCCGGCGGTCGTGGCGACGTGGTCTTTGGCAAACACGTCGTCAGGCATGACTGCAAAGACGCCAGGCGCCAACTCTTTCGACGTGAGGTTCACCCGCGAGGCATCCCACGGGGCTGTGGATTCGTGATCAGTTTCGTGCGACATCGTTTGTTTCCTCAAGGTTGTATGACGAAATGCAACGCCCGCCGGGCACGTTGAAAAAGCAAAGACAGGGTGTCCGCTCGGCGCTAGTCTTTTTAAAGCTCTCGCGTCCGCCGCCATTTCAGGGACGGCTTTCGTGTCACCGGGAGCCACCGCTCCCACGGTGCCGTCAATGGCGTCAAGCAATGTTCCAATCTCATCGGTCGCGTGTAGCGCAACCGGAATCTGCGGATCTGGCGAATCTCAAGTCCGAAGTCTTCGCTCGGTGCCAAGCGCTGCGTCGGCGTGTTCTCAGCGCAAGTGATCGGTGCCTTGTCATCCGTCATTTAGCAAAAACATCGACGGCCCGACGTGAATTTAGTTAGGGGGTAGTTCCGCTGATTGGCTCGCACGTGTCGAAGTATTCCAACGACGTCGGCATGCTTTACAACGGCCAACAGGTTGCTTAACGACGCAGCGCCAACTCGCTGTCTTTGATATCGGCGATCGGTCCAAGAATGGCGCTGTCGAAGGGTCGCAACGCATGTCCGGCGGCCAGCAGCGCTGGCATGTTCGGATTGGCCAATGCGCCTCGCCCCATGGCAATGACGTCCACACCGGCGCGCAGCAGTTCTTCCGCGCGATCAAGATCGTGAAGGCTGCCGTTGGCAATAATCGGAACATTCGGCGCGTACGTTTTGGCCAGTGCAGCCAACGAGTCGACACCACCTTCAAAGGCCGGGCGCCAGGCTTCGAACTCGGTGACGTGGATGAAATCGACGCCAGCGTCGGCCAATGCAGAGAAGATGATGGCCGCATCCACTTCGCCACCCATCCACTTGGCGTGAAAATCGTTCACCTTGCCTTGTGAGATACGAATACCCACTGGTGCAGCGCCGTGTATCGCGTGCTTTACGCGGCGAACCGTTTCCACCAGAAGGCTGACTCGATTGGCGACGCTGCCGCCCCAGCGGTCGGTCCGCTGGTTCGAATATTCGGTGAGGAATTGATCCAGCAGATACCCATTGGCTCCGTGGATCTCTACCGCATCGAACCCGGCCACGCCGACTGCGCGTTTGGCGCTTGCCACGAAGCCCTCGATGGCCTCTTCAATCTGCGCCTCAGTCATTGCCATCGGAACCTTGTAAGGCCCCTCGCCGTAGTAGAACGCCAGCTGCTGGCCCTTGGGCTGAATCGCAGAAGGGCCGACGCTCTCGTCGCGATGGCGATTGCCCTGGCTCAAGGCACCCGCATGCATGAGCTGCGCCACGATCTTTGCGCCTGAGGCGTGAACGGCCGAGGTGACCGCCTGCCAGGCCCCCGCCTGCTCGTCATCGGCCAGTCCAGGCTGGTTGAGGTAACCCTGCGAGTAGGCGTGGTCGGGATAAATGCCTTCGCTGATCAAAAGTCCGAACCCACCCTCGGCAAAGCCGCGGTAGTACTCGACCATTCGTCCGGTCGGCAGTCCCTCAGGCGTCGCGGTGACGCGGGTCATGGGAGCCACGGCCAGGCGATTGGCCAAGAGGACGCCATGCATATCAAGCGGCGTTAGAATGGGTGACGGCTGATCGGCGGGCATGTTTCGCACTCCTGGTAGCAACTGGGTCATCAGGGCGCCACGCATTGGCGTCTGTGCTACATGCTAAGGAGATTTGGCCGCGTGCCTAGCCGCTGGGAACGAGATGCGGCCTTATCTGAATTGGATGTACTGCATGCATCTGCCGGATGTTCGGATCTTTGCGATGGTGGCCTCGGGCAAGAGCCTTTCCGCCGCGGCCAGGCGGTTAGGTATCACCCCGATGCAGGTGTCCCGGCGCATCGCCGCCCTGGAAGAAGAGCTCAGCACGCGCTTGCTGCACCGGACAACGCGCTCCGTATCGCTCACTCCCGAGGGCGAAGCTTTTCTACCGTATGCGCTGGTGATCCTCGATGCTGAAGAGGGCGCGCGTAGTGAACTGGGGCAAGAGCGCTCTGCAGTTCGCGGTCATCTCAAACTCACCGCACCCAGCGTTTTCGGCCAGGAAGTGATCCTTCCATTGCTGACAACCCTCTTGAGGCAACACCCCGAACTCAAGGTCGAACTCGATTTGAGCGATCGGGTATTCGACATCGTCGCGAGCGGCTACGACCTGGCCATTCGCATCGCAACGCTGAAAGATTCCGACCTGGTCGCGCGCCGGCTCGCCGCCAATGCACGTGTCCTTTGTGCGTCTCCGGAATATCTCGCTGATCGCGGCGTGCCCCGAAAGCTGGCCGATCTGGATCACCACGACTGCATTCTGCTCACGCCGGTGGGTAAGTGGCCTTTCGTGATCGATGGCGAGCTTCATCGCGTGCCACTGTCAGGGCGCTTCACGACGACGAGCGTCGAGGCCGTCAGAGCAGTCGCGTTGAACGGATGCGGAGTAGCCATGCTCGCGCGCTGGGATGTGCGGCAATACCTGCTGACAGGACGCCTGGTGGAGCTGCCGCTTGACGATGCGTCGACCGAGCAACTGTCCATTTGGGCCGTCACGCCCACTCGTCGTTATGTGCCACCCCGCGTCAAAGTCTTTCTTGATGCCCTGGAGCTCGCGCTGTCTGCCGATTGACGCAAACGTCCGCCACGTTCCGTTCGGCCCGATAGGCGAGACGAATGAGCATAAAACGGACAATTTAAAGCATTAAAGAACTCCATCCTCGCGACTACAGTGACTCCACCTCAACACCACCACGGAGTCACCTATGTCACGCATGCTTACCCCCGCCGTCGATGCCGCCACCGGTGCAACGGCCGAAGTCTTCGAGCAGATTCGCAAGGTCGCCGGCGGCGTCCCCAATACCTTCGCAGCCATTGGCGCGCTGAACCCGGCAGCCCTGCAAGCGGTCCTGAATGCCGATGGCGTTCTGGCGCATGGCTCGCTCACCAAGCAGGATCAGGAAACGATCAAGCTGGTCGTCAGCGCCGTGGCCGGCTGTGACTACTGTGTCGCGGCGCATAGCGTGCTTGGCAAGATGACGGGCCTGAAGCCGGACGTGCTCGCCCAGCTTCGCGCTGGTGGCGCCACGGGCGACGCGAAACGTGATGCGCTGGTGGGTTTTGTCCGCACGCTGACAAAGACCTCGGGCACCATCACCGACGACGAGTTCGCCGCCATCAAGAACGCCGGTTATACCGATGCACAGCTGGTCGATATCAGCCTGGCGATCGCCGTCACTGTGTTTACCAACGTGTTCAATCGCATCAACGACACTGACGTGGATTTTCCCGCGGTGAAGTGAGTGCGTCATCGGGGCGCCGCAACGGCGCCCCAGACCCGGTGCGCTGGCAGCACCGTGATGCCGCCAGTGCACAGGCGAGCTATAAGAGATCGGCCATGCCTTCGTTGACGTCGGCTTGCTTGCGCCAGCGCGCTGGCGTCACGCCCATATGAAGTTTGAATGCGCGTTGGAACGCCGCCTCGGATTGATATCCCACGGCCTCCGCAATCGCGCCCGTCGAGTTGGATGTTTTCCGCAGCTCGTTCGCCGATAGCGTCATGCGAATATCAGTGAGCAAGTCACTCGCCGAAATCCCCAGCTTTTCCTGGAAAAGGCGAACAAACGTCGCGCGCGACATATTGCACTTGTCGGCCAGCAGCGGCAGCGTCCATGCATGCCCGGGATCGTGGAACATGGCTTCCAGCGCTGGTGCCAGTCGCGGATAACCGGCCAAAGCAAGCAACCCGGCAGGAGCTTGCTGCGACTCGCTGGAAAAGCGCAGCGTCAGTGCGAACAGCGCAGTCGACAAAGCGTCAAGCATGGCGCGACCGCCCAGGAAATCCGCCCCACTCTCTGCCTGCATGAGTGCCATGAGACCGTGCAACTCGGCGCCGCTTCCCGGATTTCCCAAGACCGGCCTGGACAGACCGGTACGCACGATCAGCCGCGGTGGAAGATAACGACGCAAGAGTCGAGCGTGCTGCGGGGTCAACACAAAGCGGCCGCACAACATATCCAGGCGAGCGCCTGTTCCTTTGTTCTCGCTGAAAACCACGTTGGCCGCGATTCGGCTGGTGGCTGGCTTGGCCCGTGCACCACTGCCATCGTGCAAGGTGTGCGCTTCGTCATTGACCATGAGCAACAGGTCGCCAGCCTGCAGTTGCTCCGTACCTCCCCCCTGAGGATCCGCCAGCGAAGCGGTGCCACTCAACACGATGTGATAGGCCATCTCACCGACTGCCGACGCCTCCTGGTCGATGCGCCATGGCGCGCCGTATTGGCAGCGCAGATCGAGCTGCCCCCGTACTGGCGTGATTTCCAGCAGACGACTTAGCCAATCGAGCGGCGGGGACATGGCGAGCCTCCATTGATACTTTCGAGCATAAAAACAATACATGTGAACATTAACGTGCTCAGTACCGCCGCGTAAAGTGCGCATCACCACTTAACGAAGGCGTGTGTCATGCAGCGCATCAACACTCCCAAACTCGAGTCGGCCACGGGGGCAGCAGCAGCCATCTTTGAGCGCATCCGTGAATCCACCGGTGCCGTACCCAATTGCTACGCAGCCGTCGGGCATCTCAACCCCGCGGCACTGAAGGCCATCCTCCAAGCCGACGGCGTCCTGGCCTCGAGTTCACTGAGAAAGCAGGAGCTGGAAATCGTAAAACTCGTCGTCAGTGAAATCGCGCGCTGCGATTACTGCATGACGGCACACGGTCTGTTGTCCCTCCTCGCGGGCCTCTCACCGGAATCACTGAAAGCCATTCGCGAAAAGCGACCCACCGGCAATCGCCGCCATGACGCGCTGGTTCGCTTTGTCCATGCGGTGGTGACGACGCGCGGCACCGTCGGTGACGACGTCTACGCCGAGATCAAGTCGGCTGGCTACACCGACACGCACCTCGTGGACATCAGCCTGGCCATCGCCACGGCAACGTTCACCAACGTCTTCAACCGCATCAACGACACGCCGATCGATGTCACGGCATTCGTCTAAGTCATCCCATCACAAGGACCGAGGTACATCGCCATGAACGCACTTATCCAACTGCTTGCAAAGTCCGGCCTGCTTAGAAAGGATCTCGATTACCACCTGCTGCGCGCGGCGATGGTCGTGATCTTCGCCTGGTTCGGATACGACAAATGGTTCCAGTCCGAGATCACTGCACTGGCGCCGCTGATCGAGCATGGGCCGCTGATCTTCTGGACCATCCCTGTCCTGGGCATTCATGGCACCGCCATTCTCTTGGGCACCGCCGAATGGACCTTCGGCTCGCTGCTGCTGCTGGGCTTCTGGAACAAGAAGCTGGGCGTGCTGGGCGCTCTTGGCTCCATCGCCACGTTCATCTCCACGCTGACGATACTGCCGTTCGTTCCCGATGGCTGGGATGCCGGTGCCGGTGGATTCCCCGCGATGGCGATGAATGCGGCGTTCCTCTTGAAGGACCTCGTACTGCTCGTGGTGTCGGTCTATCTGCTCAAGCAAGATGTCGCTCGCACAGTCGGCCACCAAAGCCATCAGGCTAGCGAATCGACTTCGAACCTGCGCTCTTACTAAGCCGAACGTCCTGATTCCGCTTACCGCTGATCTACCGGCACCCAACGGTCAATCGACATGTCCACCGCATGCATCAATGAAGCAAAGAAGGGCTACTGCGTCTATTGGATCGCTGCAGCCTTGTTTCTCAGCATCGCGGCCATCGGCTATATCCCGCCGCTACTTGTGGGACAGTCGCTGGGCACGACACCGCTGATCGCACCGATGGGTGCCTCAGCCATGCTGATGCTGACGCTGCCAAAGAGTGACTACGCCAAGCCCTGGACCGTGTTGATTGCCAACGCCGTGGCCACCGTCATTGGCTTGCTCATGCCACATCTGATCTCCTCACTGGTGATCGCTGGAGCAGCTTCGATGGCGGCCACGGTGATCGTGATGGGCGTGCTGCGTACCATCCATCCGCCGAGCGCAGGCATCACGCTGATGGCCGCGTCACTTGGGGCGCAGTCCCTGCCCGCAAGCCTGGCGTTTCTGATCGGGAAGGTGATGCTTGGGACAACCTTGCTGGTGGTTGTAGCGGTCTTGCTCAATTACTTTGGCCGCTTGATCTTCGCTGAGGGCAAACATCTGCGAAGCTCATCAAACAATTGAATCTTGAACTAATCGCCCCTTACTCATAGAGCTGAGCCTCTACCGTAGCGGTCTACTCCAGTGGCCTGACGCATATGCGCCGGGCCACTGCGCCTCCCCAGCCAAACGCTTCTACTGCTTGCGCTCACCAAACCGATACGTCGCCTGAAGGTAGTAAGCCTTCCCATACACGCTGTAATTGCTCGAGTTATACGGCGCCCCCGACGTACCCGGATAACTGCCATCACGCGGCGGCATCGCATCGAACAGGTTGTTGACCTGCATCGACAGCAGCAGGCTCGGCATCGGCTGGTACGACACGCTTGCGTTGTAGCGGATCCATGGCGCCAGGACGCCTGCGCCGGGATAGTCGTAGCCATTGTTGGAGGCGAGGTAGTTGGGTGTCTTGCCGTAGCGGTTGGCGTAGAGGGTGGCGGACCAGTTGCCGCGATGCCAGTTGGCCGATGCATTGGCGCGCGTCTTGAAATCGGTGCTCCACGTGGGGTCGCGCAGACGGTCGACCATCGGATCGCCGGCATACGGTTGGTAGTCGTGCTTGAGCATGTCGGTGTAGGTCGCGGTGAAGTTCAGGTCGCCATAACTCCCTATGCCGAAGCCGTAGCGAAAATCCGCCACCAGCGCACCGATGACACGGCGCGCGACATTGACCTTGGTGCGATAGATCGACGTGATATCACCGATGGTGCCGTCGTTGGCAACGCCGGTACTGCGGGTGATCTGCGCCAAGGCGGTGCGGCAGGACGGTGTATTGATATCCCTTTCGCCAAGCCGGCACAGCATCTCGTCGTTGAGCAGCGAGTCCACGCTCTGGTTCTGCACTTCGCCTTGCACGTTCCAGTGCAGGTAATCGACGCTGACCGCCATGCGGGACAACGGCGACCACACCACGCCGTAGCTCCAGGCGTTCGCCTCGATCGGCTTCAGCGCCGGGTTGCCCGATTGCTGGCCGAAGTACTGCACGTTGCCGTAGCGCGCCGGGCACTGGTCGATCTTGGGTCCGCGGTAACCCAGTGCGGCGCAATTGTAGTAATCCGTGGCGCTGCTGTAGAAGCCGCTCAAGCCCTGGAACTGATCGGATAGCGTCGGCGCCTTGAAGGCGGTGCCGACCTTGCCACGCAGCAGCAGCGTTTCGATCGGCCGATACTCCAGGCCGAGATTCCAGGTGGCGCTGGCCACCTGCTTGCCGGCCACCTTGTAGCTGTCATAGCGCGCCGACGCATCGACGGTCAGCTGACGCCACACCGGGGCGCGCAACTCCAGCGTGCCGGCGTAACGCGAGCGATGGCCCGCTCCCTGCACCGCCGTCGTGCCCCACACGCCGCCATTCATCAGACGCGCATCTGGCGTGTAATCCCACCCCTGGTTGCCGGCTTCCACCACCGCGGCGATACCCGCATCGCCACCCGGCAAGGTAAACAGCGAGGCGCTGGTGAGCTGGCCGCGCGCCATGTTGTCCCAGGTCTTGCTGCGGCTGCTGGTGTAGCCGGTGAAACTGCGGAAGTCGGCGACCGACATGGGGGTGTAGAACGCAGCGTAGTCGGGCGCGAAGCTGCGATAGCCGCGGCCGCGCGGGTCCGGCCCCAGGTCGGGGCCCAGCACGTGACTCACGAAGTAGTCGTTGATGGGGTCGGTCCAGCGCGCAAAGCCACGCTGATTCAGCTGGTCGTCCGAGTGCGTGAAGCCAAGGTCGTAATCCCACGCGCTGGAGCCCAGGCGCCCTTGTGCGCCCAGCGTGAGCATATAGGCGTTCTCCAGGGACTTGTTCATGATGGAGTCGTAGCCGCCCACGTCCTCCGGCGAAAACGCGCGCTGCATCTGCACGTAGTCGCGCAGCTTCGTGTCGTAGAAGTAGCGGTACTTGGCGCTGCTGCCCCACCACGTGTAATTGGAGCCCGTCGCGTAGCGGGTCTCGTTGTAGTTGTAGAGCAGGTCGCCGTACAACTGCACGTGTTCGCCCGCATCGTAGCTGGCGTGCGTATACAGCTGCGCGTTCTCGGTAGCGTTGGCGAGCGTGCGGTAGCCCGGTGAATAGAACGAGCCGCAGTAGCTTCCATTGGGAGAGCGCACGCGATAGCCGGTGGTGCCGGCAAACTGTTCGGTCACGCGGCTGCAGGCGCTGGCGTCGACCTTTTCCACGTTGATGTAGCGCCCGGTGGTGCCGCTAACCAGCAGATAATCGCCGCTGGCGATCGAAGGGCCGGTGCCGTCGGTATTGCGCCGGCGGGTTAGCTCGCGCTGATAGCCCCAGATCGGGTCGACGTTTTCGTATTGCACGCCGCCCATCAGGTTGAAGCGGCCTCGCTGAAACCCGTCGCTGAAGCTCAGCCGCCGGCTGACGCCACCTCCCTCCTGGTAGAAACCGTAACGCGCATCCAGCGCCGCGCCATCGACATGCTTCTTCAGCACCACGTTGATTACGCCAGCGATCGCATCCGACCCGTACAACGACGACTGCGCGCCCGGCAGGATCTCGATGCGGTCGACCAACTGCATCGGGATGCCGGACAAGTTGTTGAACACGTCCCGGCCGTTGTACAGCGCGGGGAAATTGCCCATCGGCCGGCCATCGATCAG
>Ga0209672_100634_pt1 | contig 18174 bp, 13 predicted proteins | sample AraplaCol_mMS_r2_FD_184273 | JGI IMG/M metagenome (GOLD analysis project Ga0209672, IMG submission 184273) | Arabidopsis root microbial communities from North Carolina, USA - plate scrape CL_Col_mMS_r2 (SPAdes) (version 2) | ecosystem: Host-associated > Plants > Roots > Endosphere | place: USA...
AGCGCAGTCCCGCGCTTCGGGAGACTCGCCGAGGAGCGCATCGAATTCGCTCGTCAGCAGATCGCAATCGATGCGCTTGAACTCGAGCGAGACGCCAAGCAGGTCGCGATAGAGCGAAGGCGTCTTGAGCAGTCCAACGAGAAGATGCCCCGTGCGCACTTGCTCGGCGTCGAACAGCAGCGACGCATAAACCCAGGCGCGTTCAACGGCCTCCTCGACCCGCGACGATAAATCGATGACGCCGTCGGCGCGACGCGGCAACGCATCGAGCGCTTGGGTGATATCGCGCGCAAGCGCCGCGCGGCCAAGGCCGAAGCGGCGCACGATCCGATGCAAGTCCGAATCCTGTCCCTGCAGAATCTGATGGAGCCAGTGCGCGAGTTCGACGTTCGGATTGCCGCGCAGTTTGCAATAGACCGTGCCGCTCTCGATCGTGCGATAGGCCAGTGTTCCGAGCTTGCCGAAAAGCGTCGCTCGACGAATTTCCGTCATAACGAATCCCCAAAATGTGAGCGTGGTGCCGCCGCCTCGCCGCGAAAGCGCAACGACGGCAACGCGCGATGCAACGCCGTGTCCGCGCGGCCGAGCCACGTCTCGCGAGCGAGGCGTGCGGTTCGACCAAGACGCATCGGAGTCGGCACCTCGGCGTTCAAGCGAATCTCGACATCCCAGTCGAGCATGCCGCCTGTGTAAAGACGAACCCATTCGACGAGCTCGGCGAAGTGAGCCGTACCCGGCTCGAGCAGTCGACGCGTAGCCTCGTCGACAGGCCCCATGGCGATGCGTATGCCGTGCTGACGATCCCAGATGCGGCGCCCCAGCACGTGCCCTTGTCCCAGCGACGGCACCGCGCGAGAACCCAACGGAGCGAGCGCCTCGTCCGGCGGTGCGATCCAACGGCCCACGAACTGCTCGATCGAAACCGGCACGCGAAAGTACGTGCTCAGCAGCGTCGCGAGCCCACTCGCGTGCCGCGTTCGCCCTGCGATTAGTCCGCCGAAATAAAGCAGTGAGCGCGCGTCGAGACGTCCGCCGTTGCGCCGGGCCGTGCGGCCGAATCCCGCAAGGCTCCCCACGGTGCGCGCGAAGTCGTCGTCGTTCGGTCGATCGAACGACACGACGGGCTCGCTGGCCACGCGTGCCCGATAGAGCAGGCTCAGCATCCGATGGTGAAAGACATCGAGAAACGCGGCCCAGGTCGAGTCGCCCGCGCGCAACCAGCGCTCGCGCACGTATTCCGTGAAATGCAGCGGCATCGGCCCTTGCGGGCCCAGCAAGCCGGTATTGACCGCGAGACGAGGAACGCCGCTGCCGGGCGCCACGCCCGCTTCGGTGATCTCCTTGCCGCGAAACGCGAGATCGGCGTTCTGGCTGAGCCGAAGCGGCTCGTCGGCGACGCGCAGCGCACGGCCGATACGCGGCTTGTCGCGGTAAGCGGCCTCGACGAGCCGCAGTGCGGCGATGAATTCGAAGCGCGCGGCGCCGGCCCCGATGCGGCGCATCGTGATCAGAGGATCGCGCATTGCCCGACTCGCGGCGGCCACCGCATCACTTCACCGCGCCCGGGCGTGCGTACGACCGTCTCGGTGAAGTGATTGATGGACACATAGAAGGCGAAAAAAGCCTGCAATACCGCACCGAAGAGAAACCCTCCTTCGTAGGCGAACGGCGAGTCGGCGAATTCCACGTCGATTTCGAGACCTCGACCGAAGGCGGTCGGTCCTGCGATCGGCAGACGACGCATGACGGGCCGCGCGCTCAAGCGCTCGATCGACATGATCTGACGCTTGGCGACGTGATCGTCCTGCCGGCAGTGCAGGTTCAGCAGATCGCGCAATGCGTGCGCTCTGGCATGCGCCGCGTCGCTCTCGTGGCCTGCGCCGAGGTTCTCGGTCAGCGGAAGATAGTTTGCCGATAACCCGTCCGCGAGACGCCAGACGACGTCGTCGTGTTGCGCGAGCGCACTGCGCGGCTCGCTCGGGCCTGCTACGCAACGCACGGATTCGACCGGCATCGGTTCGCCGCAAACGAAATCGGTTGTGCCCGCCCCCACCCGCATGCGCAACGGCAGATCGCGGTTCGTGCAGAGAGCATTGACGCCGAGTTGATGCAGATCAACCGGCAGGTGTTGCTCGGCTCCGTCGACGAGCGCGATATAGACCTCGCTGCCCACATAACGGGAGCGGGTCCCGAGGCGGCGCTCCTGCTCGGACGGCAGACGCGTTTCTCGCCGCATCTGGTAGTACGCGCCGGCATGCCCCGCTTCCCCGCTGCGAAGACGATAAAGCGGATCGAAGCGCCTGGGTTCGCTTGCACCCATGCGATAGCCATCCACGCCGGCGATGGAGTGAATTTCAAAATCGATCGGTCGCGTGCGATCGGCCACCACGTGATATTCGAATTGCTCGTCGCTCACCCAGATGCGATCGGTTCTGCGCTCGAACAGGTTGATCGCCGGTGTGCTGTAGAGCGCGAACTGCGACGCATCGATCGCCGATTCGAGCGTCGAATCGTGTTCGTCGAGCAGCAGCACCAGCTCGAACGCGGTGCCTTCGCATGTGCGCAGCGCCTGGCGAAGCCCTTGCAGCTCGACGAACAAGAACCGTTGCGCGAACGCGAAGTACTCCTGCAACAAGCGGAAGCCCGAGAACGACCGCGCGGTATTGGGCAACAGCGCTTCCTCGTCCGACAACCCGGCGGGCATGACGCAATTCGCGGGCAGCACCGCCGAAGGCACCGACGAGCCGGCCGGCACGATATAGCCGCCGACGACATGGCCGGTCAGTTGCTCGTAGACTCGTACGGCTGAGTTATCGCTGCCGCGCAGATAGAGCGGCAGCGTATCCAGCGCCAACGCGCTCAGCGCCTGAACGCCGTGCGCTTGAAAACGCAGATGCAGCGCCGCGAGCGGACGCGATGCGCCCAAACCGGAGACATGACCGGACACACCGCTATCGGGCGCGTAGCGCGCTTCGACCAGTTCGAGCGGCCACAGCATCAGCTCATGGGCGGTACGGTATTCACATCGCGTCGTTTCGTGCTTGTCGAGCTGTCCCACGAGCGCCGTATGGCGCGGCACGCGAATGCCGCGCGCGAGGCTCGGGTGCGAGAAGTCGGGGGCGAATTGAGCGACGACCATCGACGGAATCGGTGCGAGATACTGCGGAAACACGATCTCCATCAGATGCTGCGCGAAGCGTGGGTATTGCGCGTCCAGGCGCATTTGCACCCGCGCGGCGAGAAAACTGAAGCCTTCGAGCAGACGTTCGACATAGGGATCGGCGCACTCGAATTGTTCGAGCCCGAGACGTCCCGCGACTTTCGGAAAGGTTTCGGCAAACTCGGCGCCCATCTCGCGCAGGTGCGCGAGCTCCTGGGTGTAGTACTTGAGTAGCAGCGGGTTCATGGTGCGCTCGTTCCGTCGAGCCCGCGCACGCTGACATCGCCATCTTCGAGGTCCAGCTCGGTGCGGAAATAGAGCCGTTCGGGATAGGGCTGCATCCAGAGATCGCCCTCGATCAAGAAGGCCATGGCGGTCGGCCGCGTGCGCTCTTCGTGAGGCAGTGCGCGCACGCGCAAGCTATCGCTGACGATTCTCGGCTCGAACGAACGGATCGCTTCGGCGATCCACTCCGACATCTCGTTCGAATCGAGATTCGACAGCGCCTTGCCCGTGAAGTCGGGCAAGCCATAATTCAGGACTGAAGTCGCAACCGCGCGGCCACTCCCGGTCCGGCTGAGCTCATCGCGATCGACGCGGTTGGCATTGAGCAGATTGGACAAGTCGCGCAGCACGCTCCGGCGCAATTGCTTCGCGGACACCACGCGCCGCTCGCGCGCCTCGAACGGATCGGAGGGGGCGTCGTCGGTCAGCCGGTCCAGCAATGCCGGCTGCAGACGGTCCTTCGCTGTAAGTTCGGCCATGAGTAACAGGGTCTCTGAAGTGAGGCCACGACACAGGCACGTGCCGTGGCGAGACGCACCGCTGTCCCGCCGCGCACAGCCGACGAGACAGCCGCGAACGATTAGAGCTTCGTTGCTTTCTTCGTGCGGTCGTATTCGAACGAGATCGCGGCTTCGAGCCCGCCGCCAGCCGTCTTCTGCGGGAAATAGTCGACGTGCATCGTTTCGAAGACGAGCGACACGTTCTCGACCATTTCGTCTGTCGAACCGTCGCTGCCCGTGGAATACGTCGCGACGAATACGTTCGTCAGATTGACCTTGAGATAGACTTCCGGCGTCTCTTTACCAGTCGACTTACGCATTTCCAGCGTGCCCTTCGAGAAGTGCTTGCCGCTCGTCAGGTATTGCATGATGGTCGGCGAGCCCTTGCAAAACTGCTTCTGGAAATTGATGCCGCTCACCTGAGCCGTGCTGGCGGACAGACCGCCGTCCGAGCGGTCCTGAGGATAGTTGCTCATCCCCCAGTTCCAGTTCATGACGTTGAGTGCCGCCTTTTCCGTACCTGCTCCGCCCTCGACGCCTTCGAGGACGATCGTGATACCGTTATCTGCCATCTTTCAACTCCTTGAGGTCTTTCGACCAGACTTACAAAATGACTCCCGCGAATCCTGATCCGCGGGTGCTTCCCGAGGTCGTTCCGGCGCAATGCGCCGGCCTCGTCAAGCCCCTCCGACAGAAGGCAGCTTGCTGACCAGTCGCAGCGAGACTGTCAGACCTTCGAGCTGGTAATGCGGACGCAGGAAGAACTTCGCCGTGTAATAGCCCGCATTGCCCTCCACCTCATCGACTTCCACACTTGCCTCGGCAAGCGGTCGACGAGATTTCGTCTCGTTCGACGAGTGCGCCGGATTGCCATCCACGTACTGGATGATCCAGTCCGACAACCACCGCTGCATCTCTTCCCGGCTCCTGAACGAGCCGATCTTGTCGCGCACGATGCACTTCAAATAGTGTGCAAACCGGTTGCAGGCGAACAGATAAGGCAACCGCGCGGCGAGGCCCGCATTGGCGGTGGCAACGGGATCGTCGAACTCGGCGGACTTGTGCAGCGACTGCGCCCCGATGAACGCGGCCGTGCCCGAGTTCTTCATGTGCACGAGCGGCAGAAACCCGGCCTTCGAGAGTTCGGCTTCGCGACGATCGCTGATGGCAATTTCGGTCGGGCAGGTCGAGGCCGTGCCGCCGTCGTCGCTCGGAAAGATATGAACCGGCAGATCGTCGACCGCGCCGCCCGACTCGATACCGCGAATGCGCGTGCACCAGCCGTAGTGTTTGAACGAGCGATTGATATTGGCTGCCATCGCATAGGCCGAATTGGCCCACACATAGCGGCTGCTATCGCCGTCACCGGTGTCCTCCTCGAAATCGAACGAGTCGACCGGATTCGATTTCGCCCCGTATGGCGCGCGCGCCAGAAAACGCGGCAGCGCGAGGCCGATGTAGCGCGAATCCTCCGATTCGCGCAGCGCGCGCCATCCCGCGTGCTCGGGCGTCTCGAAGAGTTTCGCGATATCGCGCGGATTGGCGAGCTCGCTCCACGATTCCATCAGCATGACCGATGGTGCGGCCGCGGCAACGAACGGTGCGTGCGACGCAGCGCAGATCTTCGCCATTTGGCTCAGCAGATCGACATCGGGACCGCTGTTGTCGAAGTAGTAGTCGGCAACGATCGCGCCGTATGGATAACCGCCGAACTGACCGTACTCCTCCTCGTACAACTTCTTGAAGAGCGGGCTTTGGTCCCAGGCCGATCCCTTGTACTTGCGCAACGTGCGATAGAGCTCGGTCTTCGATACGTTCATTACGCGGACCTTGAGCTGCTCGTCGCTCTCCGTGTTGCTGATCAGGTAGTGCAGGCCGCGCCACGCGCTTTCCACCTTCTGAAACGCCTCGCAATGCAGGATCACGTTGATCTGATCGGTGAGCTTCTTGTCGATGGCCGCGACGAGCGCTTCGACCGTGTTCAGCACGTCGGTCGAAACGAGCGCAGTGTCTGCCAGTGCGTGCTCGGCCAATGTGCGCACGGCGTTTTCGATCGCCTCTTGCGCCTTGTCGGTCTTCGGCTTGAATTCCTGCATCAAAAGCCGGGGGAAGTCGTTCGCGTCGATCGCCTCGCTGACGGCCTGCGCGGCGGCGTTCTGCTCGAGAGTGCTGACGTCTGTCATGACTGAATTCCTTTCAAAGATTGCGTTCAAGCCGCGGGACTATCGGCGGAAGGCTCGCCCTCGGGCTTCGCTTCTTCGGACTGGGCGGCCAGCGCACGCATCAGATCGGGGTCGGCAAGCAGCTTCGCCACCAGATCCTCCGCGCCGACCTTGCCGTCCATGTAGCGCAGCAAATTGGCAAGATGGCCGCGCGCCTCGTAAAGCCGGCGCAGCGGTTCGATGTTGCGGGCGAGCGCTTCGGGAGAAAAATCGTCGATCGAGCCGAACGTCAGGTCGATGCCGAGTTCACCTTCGCCCGTCAGCGTGTTCGGCACCATCGCGGCGACGCGCGGCTTGATCGCCTTCATGCGATCGTCGAAGTTGTCGGTATCGAATTCGAGAAATTCGCGCTCGGCGATGGACGGCAGCGGCTCGACGGATTGCCCCGACAGGTCCGACATGACGCCCATGACGAACGGCAGCGAGACTTTCTTGTCCGCACCGTTGATCTCGACGTCGTATTCGATTTGCACACGCGGGGGGCGCGTACGCGCGAGAAACTTTTGACTGCTTTCCTTGGCCATTGAAACGATCTCCAAATGAATGAGTGGACCGGGCAAAGCGCAGGCGTCACTGCGACTCGATACCGGCTATGTGCTTGACTTCGCCTAAGCCCGCGGGCGACAGGTCGCTCACGAGTTCGATGAAACTCAGGTTGACCAGGCGGCGCGCGCGTTGCAGCAACAGCGGCACGGGACTGGCAGGCTCGTTTTGCTCGTAGTACACACAGAGGCGGTCGAGCATGCGCACGACGTCGACCCGATTGACGATTTCGTGCGATGTGTCCGCCGACGCAGCGCTTGCCGTTTCGTTCGCGTCCGAGATGACCACGGGACGCCCAGGGTGACGGGCAAGGCGCTCCTGCACCGCTGTTGCGGCTCGCCGCAGCAGTTGGTGAAGACGATTCAAACTGATGGCATGGCTGCGCCCCGCGCACTCCGTCAACAGAGCGTCGATCTTCGACATACGCTCGCATGCCATTGCGAGCGCGGCCTGAGTCGCGCTCAATTCATCGAACGGACACGCCGCGAACGCCGCCTCGATTTCGGCCGCATCCGCCGGCTTCACATCGGCCGGCGCGACCCATTCGCCCGCGACGATGTCGAGATCGCGCAGGCTGAACGCCTCGTGCATTGGCGATTGAACGAGCGGCGTCGCATGAACCTCGCGCACGAGTCCCGTTGGATCGTCAAGCGCGGCGAGGATGTTGATGCGCGCCGTCGGGTCGTTTCCATCGCCGGCGTCGAGCTGCGGGTGCAAGTGATCCCAGTGGCGAGCAAGCAGGCCTTCGATCAGCGCAAGCCCCGCATCGAGACCCGCAAATCCGGACAACGACTGCAGCGCGCGGGTGAGCCATACGGCCAATCGCAAGTCGTGGCTTTGCGAGAAAAGTGTCGTGGAGTGTGCCTTTACCGCCTTCCAGTCGGGCTCGACGGCCGCGAGATGCATGTTGCCGAACTGCACATCGGGGGAACCCTCGACGAGACGCGCAAGTTCGACATACTCCGGCGAATACTCGAGTTCCGGGCCGCATGGCGCCTCGGGGGAGATTTCCGCCAACATCGCATCGAGATCGAGCAGGGACATGTTTCTCAACGGTAGACATCAAAGAGAGGAAAGGCCGTATCGCATCGCCACGCGTAAAGGGCATTGGCGTGCCGCGATCTGGAAGCCATTGTTCTCCGTTTGATTTGCGCTGCCCTTGCGAAACTTCTCAAAATGCACGACGTAGCCGCCATGGAGGCGAACGTTTTTGCGCGCTAACGCCAGGAGGACAACGCCCAGGCAGGATTGGCCTCGACGCGGAATCCGTCGCGCCTGATATCTCGCAACAGGCGTTGAAGCTCGGGCAAGCACGTGGCGACGCGATGCTCGGCGCGGCGAAAGCCGCTCGCGGCATGCGGAATGAAAAAGATCAGCGGATAGTCGATTTCGCCGAGCGCAAATCCACCGTAGTCGCCATGCATGACGACATCGTTACCCGGACGGCATACCGCATTCAGCCTGCGCCGAATGCGATCGACGGCAAACGAGATATTGCCCAGATGAGGGTCGCCCATCCCAGCCGCGATTCGTCCGCGCTCCGCATCGTTTGCGAATACGAGCGCGGCCTGATGGGCGAGCTGTCTCACTGCACCGCCGATCTTCGGCGACACGAACGTCGCGCGCGGCATGGCCCGATCGTTGACGCCGGGGCTCGCGAGGCTCGTATGCGGAAAGACACACCAGAGGTCGTAGTCGCCGCAAACGGCATCCGTGTCGCGCGCGAGCTCGTTGCCCGCGCGCGGATTCGTCAATCCGAAGACCGGCTCGCAGCCTGCCGCGGCAAGCGCATCGAGCGCGGCGCGGCCGGCTGTCGAGCCGGTGGCAATACATGCCCGGGCGAGCGCGGGCGGTAATGGCGCATCGGGTCGATACCCGATGCTCCACTTGGAGGCGCCCTCCGTGGGCGCGAGAAAGAACGAACGCGGCTCGGCCGCGCCATGCTGCCGAGCCGTCACCTCGACCACCGAAGCGGCCGTCGGCCCGGCGGCACGCGATGCCGCACGCTCGATCACGCCTCTTGCGAACAATGCTGAAAGCCGGGACGAGGAAATGACGAGCGGCACGGCGCGCACGCCGGCCGCCACGGCCTGAAAGACCGCTGCCTCCTGCTTCGTCAGACTTTGCGACGCCTTGGTGAAATGTGGATCGAGTGCGACGAAACCCGCCATGGGTCCCCAGTCGCAGGTCTTCGCCTTGATATGAAAGCCCTTTGCCGCGTAGCCCTCCATCATCAAATCCGTACACAGCGGATTCAACTCGCGAGACGCAATGACCATGCGCGACTCGATGCACACCTGTTTGAACGACTCAACGTGCCGGGGATGAAATCCCGCGGTCGCGTCGTACTCCGGAAATAAACTCATCGCTTGCCCCATTCGCTTTATCGAAGTCAAGGGCAAACATTGAAAATCAGACCGAATTACATCGCGACGCGAATATTCTAGAAATGAGCGTGCGTCTCAACTTCGTCGCAGATAGCGGTCCTCCAGGGCTGCCGCGCGCTGGGCGGCCGTTCGCAAGCTCTGCAATTGCGCCAGCGCATCGGCGTCGTCGGCGAGCGCGAGCGCCGCCGCAATCTGCCGCGGATAGTGAAACCCGGCCTCGTCGAGCACCCGGTCCGTGAAATAGACGGCCGCTCCACGATTGATGCGGGCTTCGTCGAGCCCGAGCAGCTCGAACCCGCCCAGCGCGCGAACCACTTCGTAAGTCAACTGGCGCTCGAATTCGACGCTGCGCAAACCGGCCTCGCTCAGATACTGCATGTCATCGTCATCGAGATAGAGCCGATGCGCTGCCGCACCGCTTTCATTGCGCGCGGCGCCTTGCAGTACCGCGTCGGCCGGCGCGCCACTGTCGAGCATGATCTTCCACTCCAACGGCTGGCCCCGAGCGTCCGTACGCGGCGCACGCGCGAGCAGATAGCGGAACGTCTCGCTCTCGCGATAAAGGCGGCGATAGAACTCCGACAGCACCTGCGTATCGGCTCGGAGCGTCTCGTTGGCACCGCCCGCGCTTGCCACGAAAACGAAGCGCTTCTCGAACTGGGCTTCGAAGTCGTGCCAGGACAGGAAAACGTCGTCCTCCTGCGCCGGCATCGCATCGACGATCGCCTTCGCCTCGCGCACGGTCACGCGCGAGGCGAGCGGCGTTTCACCGATAAGCGCGTCGCCCGATACGGGTCCGCGCCCCGCGTCGACGATCGGATCGAGATAGGCGTCCTCCGCTTGCGCGGCTCGGATCGCGGCGTCGCGATGCACGTCGAGCGTTGCCAGTTCTTCGGGCTCGGGCGACGGATCGCTGACGGGACTCACGACCTGTTCCGCAAACTGATAACCGGCTTCGTTCAGAATCTTGTCCGTCAGATACACGGGCGAACCTCGATTGAGCAAACCGACGGCCGGCACGGGATCGGCCTCGCCGGTGAACGCATGCATCATTTCGCGCAGATAGGCCTGCTCGCGCGTCCACGATTCACGTCCGTTGGGCGATTCATACCGCATGGCGGAGATGTCGCTGTCTTTCGGCATGAAGATCCGCTTTGTCGTGAAGTCCGTGTACGCCTTCGTCGGAGAGCCGAGTGGGTTCGCATCGCCCACCACCATCGTCCATTTTTTCCAGCCGGCTCCCACTTCGGTGCGCTCGCGTATTTGTTCGTCGTCGAACCGGTTGGCGAGCCGTCGAAACGTCGGGCTGCGCTGAAAGAGCGTTTCGTAGAACTGATCGATATCGAACTCGGGCGCCGGGCCCGCCGGCAACTCGATCGCGAAGTTCTCTGACATGATCCGTTTGAAATCGCGCAGCGCGACGTCGTTCGCGCGTGCCAACGCCCGCTCGACCTTCTGCACCGTGATCCGTTGCTGCAGATGTGCAACCGGGATATCCGATCGCACTTGGAGACCCGCGTCAGGGTCCGTGTAGTAGCGCTCGCTGACGGGATCGCGCTCGATCATCCGCTGATCCCGCGTGGGGCGACCGGTGCGCCAATCGATCTCGTAGTTGAGCCCGTCCCGGCTCAGCATCGGCACGATCCGGTCTTCATCGGCAAGATGCACGATATTGTGCTCGCGCCACCGCACGTGGCGTTCGCCCGCGCGCACGCGCTGCGCGAGCTCGCTATAGGCGGCCGGGACGTTGCTGTCGCGCCGGCCGATGTCGACATGATCCGCGGCGGCCCGCGTCACCGACGGATACACCGACAGCTCGATCATCGATCCATCCGTTCGCGCGACCGCGCGCCCGAGCCTCGTCATGACAGGATGGCTCGCCCGGCCCGTCCCGACGTGCGGACCGCCGCCGGTCGTCAGATCGAACAGATCGACACCGAGGAAGATCAGACCGAACGCCGCTTGCGCCGCATCCTTGTGACGCACACCTTCTTCGATGTTGTAAACGGAACCCAGGACCGGTACGGTGTTGATCCAGGTCTCGAAGCCTCGCACCGTCGCCCGGTGTGCCTCCGTTTCAGCCGTGAAATCGTTCTTGATCTGCGAGACCTCGCGCTCGATCGAATCCACAGTAACAGGTTGCGACCGCTCCCACAGGTTCTCCTTGGCGCGGGCCAGAATCCAAGGGTTCGAGGATAGCGCGGCGTTGAACGTTTCCTCGGCCGCTTGCAACGCATCGCGCGGGACGATCTCGACGTCGGGCCGCGGCAACATTCGCGACCCCACGAGACCGCTCCAGTCTGCTCGATCGAGAAACTCGTCGATGCGGTTGCCGAACGCTGTTTTCGCGATGTGAGGGTTGTCGCCGGCGATCGTATAGTGACGTTCCGCTTCGATTTGCTCATCGGTCAATCCTGCGCCGCGCAAAATGTCATGCGCCGCCTGTGCGCGTTCGAAGCGCGGCGGTGTGCCGAAAACCGCGAGCAGGCGCTCGTTGCCGTAGTCAGTCAACGCGCGCGTACGCGCGGCCCAGTCGCCGACGATGACCCGGTGCGCGCCCAGCGCACCGTTGCCGCTCACCTTCCGCGCGAATTCGCCGATCGGTCCGTCGCTTCCCGCCGCTTCGTGCAGCGCACCGATGAGCGACTCGACGGCCGCGGTCGCGGTGGCGTCGCCTTGCGCGTCCCATGCCTTGCCCGGCTTGTCGAACTTCGACAGATGCGCGGCGATCCATTCCATCGGCACCTTGTTGCCGCGTGCGAGTTCATCCGCCGCGGGCGCTTCGACTCCGTTGCGATAGAGCAGCACGAAATTCGCCGCGTCGGAGACGACGATATCGTTGCTGCGCGCGAGATGTGACGCGAAAAGCAGTCGCGGATGAGTCGGATAAAACGGCGCGGCACGCCACTCGTCCTCGAGGCGCCGGAACGTTTCGAGGAGCGTCGAGCGGTCGTCCAGCTTCGGCGGAACGGGCTGGCCGCGGTAGTGCTGGATCCGCTCAATGGCGGTCGCCATCGAGTGCTCGGCCGTGCCGAACCGGTAGTGGACACTCTCGCCAATCTGCTCGAATTTGCGCTCGAGCAAGGTGCGCTTTTGTTGCGGACTCAGCAGCATGAAGACCGGGTCCGCGCAGACATCGGGGGATTCGAGCAAATTCTCGAACGACATGCGCTGCACGTTGCGTAGCGCGAACCCGTCGAAAAACGGCGTGGCGTGCCGGCTTGCGTCAGGGACAGGTAACAGCAACGCGAGCGAGCGCTGCGCAGCGCGGTCTTCCTGAAGCGCCTTCGCAAACGCGGCGCGTAGCTCGGCGATCGGCGGTAGCGCGGCTGTGCCCGCCATCGAGGTGTCATCGCGCAAACGCCGATAGAGCACAGCGGCGGCGTCGAACACCGCTTCGTTCTCGAGCGCGGGCGAGCCGGGCCGCGCATCGAAATCGGGCGGCACCGGCGTATTGAAGTGGCGCGCGACGCCTTGCATCAGAGCGCCAGGGCGATCAGCGTACGGCGCGACTTTGACCGGGTCCACCCATTGCCGCAGCAAGGCCTCGATGCGGGCCACCTCGGCGTAGCGATCGAACTGGCCGATACTGCCGGCCGTTGGAGCGACTCGAACGCCGTGCGCGCCTGCATCCGCGGCTTCGATCGCGCGGCGCAAGCGGTGCTCGCGCACGGTGTCGGGACGACTACCCGCATCCGGCCCTCCCGCGGAGGGTGCATCGTGCTCGATCCCGGCCGCGTGATGCGGCTCGGCGAGCGCGCCGGTATCGGACACCGCCGACGAGCGCAACAAGTTTGATGGGAAATCAAGCGACAACGACATCAGAGATCTCCTGATCCACATAGACGGCCAGCTTGCAAAAGCTGCGCCTCGAATGCCTGTACCAAAGCCTCTATTGCCTGCCGCGCGTCCGGCAACGTCAGCGCGATGAACTCGGGATGCGCCAGCGAAAGGGCTTTCTCGGCGCAATGAAGCGCGGCGAGTGCCTTTTCGCCGCAGCTGAAAAACGATGCAGTGCCCTTCATTCGATGCAGCCGCTGCGAAGCGCTCGTGTAAGCGCGTGCGCCGAGCATGCAGTCGAACTCGGCGAGGTCGGCACGCAGCTGTGTCAGCGCGCGCTCGACCAGGTTCAAGAATGGGGCCTCGCCGTACAGCGCCTCGAGTTCGGCCCATTCGAATGCGCTTGCATCATGTGCGCGTGCCACCATCCGTGCTTTCCCTCCACTTTTCGAAGATTGCGGCCAGTTTTTGCCGCGTAATGGGCTTCGACAGATAGTCGTCCATGCCCGCGTCTTGACAGGCTCGCCTGTCGTCGGGCGTCGCGTTGGCGCTGATCGCGACGATCGTCGTGCGACGGTTCCGACGCGCGCCATCCTCCGTTTGCCTTTCGAGCCCCCTGATACGGCGAGCCAGCGTGTAGCCGTCCATACCGGGCATATGGCAATCGAGCAGCACGAGGCCCGGACGCAACCGCGTCCACAGCGCATAACCTTCGAAGCCGTCGGACGCCGCCTGCGCGGTAATGCCGAGGGCAGCAAGCTGGCGCACGATGATGTCCCGGTTGATTTCGTTGTCTTCCACCACCAGCACGCCGGCGTCCGCCCAGTCCTTCACCAGTGGCGGCAATCCAACGGGTGCCGCAGGTGCGGGCGAGGCGTGCGCGTCGCCCCTCGAGCGCGAGGCGGCGGCCTGCACCGTGTCGATCAGCGCATCGATCGAACGGACGTGGTGCGTCCCGCTTGCGCCGATGGTGACCGCGAATGCGCCGGCGGCATCGAGCGCGATGTCCGCATCGGGGGGGCGGTCGTTGGCCGTCACAGGGCGCACGCCAAGTTTCGCCAACGCAGCCCGCGCGACGGCCGCCATGGCCGGCGCAGGCACGCGCATGCTCACGCGGACCGGATCGAGCCTCGGCCAGCGCCGCGCAAGCTCACCCCATCGAAGCGGCACTCGGACATCCACGCGCGTCCCCACGCCGCACGCGCTGCGTACGTCGATGGTGCCGTCCATCGCATCGACGAGCTTCTTCACGATCGACAATCCGAGGCCCGTGCCCCCATAACGCCGGGTCGTCGATCCGTCTTGCTGGGTGAACGGTGCGAACAGATGCGGCCGGTACGCTTCGGCAATACCGCGGCCCGTATCGGTCACCACCAACTGCAGCAGGCTTCGCCCGCGCCCGAGACGATGCCGGGCCTCGAGTACGACCGAGCCGTGGGTCGTAAATCGGATCGCGTTGCTGAGCAAGTTGGTGAGGATCTGATTCAGGCGCGCTTCGTCGCCGATCACGAGGCGATCGAAATGCGGCATCGCCGCGAGATGAAGCGGCAGCCCCTTGCGGGCCGCGAGCGGTGCATGGAGTTCGATTGCGGTCTCGACGAGGCGATGCACGTCGAACGGCGCCGCTTCGAGCAACAGCGCGCCCTGCTCCATCTTCAGGTAATCGAGCGTATCGTCGATCACGCGCAGCGTCAGCCGGCCCGAACGCTGCGCCACATCCACATAGCGGCGCTGCTCCGGCGCGAGCGACGCCGTCTCGAGAAGATCGAGTACGCCGATGATGCCGTTCATCGGCGTACGAATCTCGTGGCTCATCATGGCGACGAACGCCGTTTTCGCGCGATCGGCCGCCAGCGCCCGCTCGCGCGATGCGACAGCTTCATGCCGGGCCGCCTCCGCGGCGCGCCGCGCCGCGCGCGTGCGGCAATAGCCCCAGAGCAGCAGCGTCAGCGCGATGACGACGAGCACCGCCGCGGTGATCGCCACGCCGGTCACGATGCGTTTGTCGTAGCCGAGCAATACCGAAACGGAACGCTCTCGACTCGCGACCCGCGACAGTTCCGCCGGGCCGAGCGAGGCGAGGTAACGGTCGAGCATACCGACGAGTACCGCATTGCGCGTCGCGGCCGCGAAACTGAGACGTTCGATGCCGATCACCGCGGCATCGACGTTCAAGCGTTGAACAGGCGGATAACGCCGCGCGATCTCCCGAGCCGCTATCGTATTGATGAGCGCAGCATCGGCGTTGCCGGCGAGCACTGCGCGCAGCGCGTCGGCCGCGCGTGGGCGCGGCACGACCTCCATCTCCGAGAGACTCGCCTGCGGGCGCAACTGCTGAACCCGCCAAGCGTTCGCCGCCACCCGCGGGCGGTGCGCCGGCGCGTCCGCGCGCGACACGAATGACCACGGAAGATTGTCGTACGGACGGGTCAGGACGAGCCCTTCCGGCGCCCGCTTGGCTTTCGGGTAAGAGGTCGCGAGGTCGATCGCGCCGTCACGCAGTGCATCGGTCAGCGTTTGGACGCCGCCGATCGGTACGGGCCGCACCCGCATGTGCACGTCAGCCGCAAAGCGCCTGAGCAGTATCGCGCCCGGCCCCTGCCAGTCGCCCTGATCGTCGAGGAAGTCATAGGGCCGGTTGAGCCGCTCGACGCCGATACGAAGGAAAGGATGGGATGCAACCCAGCGCCGCTCTTCGTCCGTCAACGCGAACGGCGCGTTCGGCGTCATTCCCGTGGACGCCGCAAGCGGCGGCCATCGCATCTCGTTGCGCCGTGCGGGCGATAACCGCGCGAGCCCCTGCTCGATCAGAGAGACGGTACTCGGGTGTTGGCTGTTGGCGGCCAGGCAGAGCGGCACGGCAAGCGGCAGCGGCTTCGATTCGAGCATGCCGAAGCCGAGTGCATCGATGGCGACGCTGTTGGCATCGAGCAGCCCGACGAATGCATCGACGCTACCGTCGGCAACCCGCTCGAGCCCGGCCTTCAAATCGTCCACTTCCACGACATTCGCAGCGGCAAGCCAAAGCTTCGGCACGCCGCCGCCGGCGTCGCCTCGTTCGATCGCGACACGGCGCCCGGCCAAATCGCCCAGCTCGCGCGGTGCCGGGCGCCCTCGTGCGACCACTGTGCCGGCCTGCGGCTGCGCGTAGGGCTCGGAGACCCAAAGCCGCCCCTGGCCTTCGCGATCGGCGCACGGCATCGGCACGACATCGATCGACCCGCCCTCGAGCGCGCTCAGCGCGGCCGAAAGCGTCGAGAACCGCCGGTGCACGAGCACGATGCCGTGCGGATCGGCCAACGCGTTCAGCGTTGCCGCATCGTCGAAGACGCTCGTACCGTGGGGATAGTTGCCGACGCGCAGCTTCGGCGGCGCGATTTCCTCGATAGACGGGCTATTCGCCGCCGCAGGAGCTTGTGCGCCAGCCGCCGTAGCCGACCAGAGAACGAGTGCACCGAGAAGGATGCCGAGCAAAGCGCCGCACCCGCAACGACGCAATTGATCGAAGGCCCGGCTCATTCGTGGATGATCGCGCTCACACGCGGAACTTCTCTTTCAGATAGAGCGCGAGGCTCAGGTCGTCCGCGACTTGCAGCTTGCGCATAGCGCTGCGCTTGTGCGTGCTGACCGTCTTCTTGCTGCGCCGCAGGCGCTCGGCTGTTTGTGACACGGAAAGCCCCTCGCCGATATAGCGGAGCACTTCCATCTCGGCCGATGAGAGCGTGTCCGCGCGCGGCAACGGGACGATCGCCTCGACTCTGCCGTCGCGCGCGGCGAAGAACTTGCGCGGCGAACCGACGGCATCGCGCACCGCGTCCGCGATGAGCGGCAACGGCGTGGCCTTTTCGAGAAACGCGTTGGCGCCGGCGCGATGGCAGACACATTCGGCGTCGGCGCCGCGCGCCGCCGACAGCACGACAATGACGAGCGACGGGGCCATGACGCGCAGGCGGCGGATGAACGCCGCGCCGTCCACGTGGTCGTCCGGCAGATAGAAATCGACCAATGCCACGTCGAAGATATCGCTCTCGATGGCGGTAAACAGCGCATCGGCCGAATGCACGGTCTGCGCGATTTCGAAGTCGGCGTATCCCCGGAGAAACGTTTCGACGCCGAGCGCGACGACGGGATGATCGTCGAGCAGCACGACGCGGATCCGATGCTTCGGCCGGGATAACAACAGGATTTTTCTGGACTGCATGCGCTTGTGCCCTCGGCAACTATCTTGTCGATTCGAGCAAACGGCCTACCGATTCTCAATTGCCCGTCGATCTGGAATAAATGAAAAATTAACGTCTAATATTATTGAAATTGCAGACGACGATATATGCCAGATGCATTTCGATTTGCATCGTCGAAATTTCTCATTTCGCCTTTGATGTCGCAGCGGCGAACGCCTCGCGCTGCAAGCGCAAGCGCTTCATCCCTGGCTGGGATGGGCGACCGATTCTAACGGACGACAATGCATTGAGCAATAGATTTGGGTTATCTCAATATAATGCCGAATGGCTATGCTTCACTTCGTCCTATTCTTTGTATTTTCTCGCTATCTTGATTAAATCTTGTGATAGGCGGATTACATCGTCTCTGACAAACACACGTTCATTGGAAATGACGTGGCCCATCAATTTATGAGCCTCTGGATCTGCGCAGGTCGGCCCAGGGACGACTGTTGGGCCTTTCGCTTGTCTGCGGGCGCCGTGCAGGCGCGCGTCATAGCACTTGCTTTATTGTATCTACACGGATACAATGGGTGTTCATCCCATTCCAGTTTTGACCTTGAACACGCTCAACGCCATTGAACAATTCGACTCAGAAAGCCGACATCAAGCGCGCTCGATCCATGTGGAAGGCAATCAAGGAGCAAGCATGACCAAGGTCAAGATCGCCCGCTTCGACATATCGGAGCATCTGGACAGCGAGGAAGTCATCGCCGCTTACCTCAGTGCCGCGCTGGAGGCCGGCGACCCGGACTTGCTGATGGCAGCGATCGCGGATGTCGCCAAGGCCCGCGGCATCGCCAAGGTAGCGGCTGATGCAGGTGTCGGGCGGGAAAGCCTATACAAAACGCTGGCTCCCGGCTCCAAGCCAAAGCTCGAAACCGTGTTCAAGCTGATGCATGCGCTTGGCGTCAAGCTAACGGCTACGCCTGAGGCGGCGCACGCCTGATTCCCGCTCGCTCTGCCAAGCTGCCGTGAATCGCCCCGGGAATCGTGGAGGCTGGTTGGTTTAAGTTGATGCCGGCATCGCAACTGCGTTGCTGAGTTGCCGGTAGTAGTTTGCCTCAGCTTCAGCGG
>Ga0209672_100636_pt1 | contig 18108 bp, 15 predicted proteins | sample AraplaCol_mMS_r2_FD_184273 | JGI IMG/M metagenome (GOLD analysis project Ga0209672, IMG submission 184273) | Arabidopsis root microbial communities from North Carolina, USA - plate scrape CL_Col_mMS_r2 (SPAdes) (version 2) | ecosystem: Host-associated > Plants > Roots > Endosphere | place: USA...
GACGGCGGGGTGTTGGCGGCGCCCTCAGTGGACGATGCCGAGACGGGCGCCACGCAGGCAGCAACCATGGCGGCCATCAAGGCCGTGCGGATGAAACGTGGCATGAGCGTTCCCCTTAAGTCCCTTTCGCGGATCCCTCCATCCGCCCGGCGATGCTAGCGCATGGCCGATGGGCTGTCGCAAGTCCATGCGACGTGCAGGGCTGTCATCCGTGGCTGATCATTTTTCCAGCATGTTTGGTGCGCTGCAAAATGAAATGGCGCCGCCTAGGAAGGCGCCGTAAAGGCGGCTACTGCCCGATGCCTCTGCGGCCATTGAAGATCGGCAGAGTGGAATTGAAGACGGCGCGCCATGACACCAGTGTTTGGACGTCTGTCCGTCCATCGAGCAGACCAGTTATTTGTCTTGACCCCATTCTCACTGTCAGTGCGCAATACCAGTGCAGGCCTGTGGTACGCATGCCACAAGCAGTCCACTTGGGCAAAGGAAAGCAGGGCAAAAAAGCCTGCGCCAACCCTCTGGAAGATCCACGTGATTTTGCTAGTCTCGATGTATGACTACCGATAATCCGCTGCGCCGCACAAAAATTGTTGCCACCCTCGGTCCTGCTACCGATGCGCCTGGCATGCTCGAAAAAATCATCGCCGAAGGCGTGGATGTGGTTCGCTTGAACCTCTCCCATGGCCAGCCGGACGATCACCGCGCCCGTGCGGTGGCCGTGCGTGATGCGGCGACCAAGCTCGGCCGCGAGGTAGGCGTGCTCGCCGACCTGCAGGGTCCCAAGATCCGCGTCGAACGCTTCGCCAACGGCCCGATCGAACTCAAAGTGGGCGACAGCTTCGTGCTCGATTGCAGCCCGGGCGCACCGCTGGGTGATACCACCCGCGTCGGCGTCAGCTATTACGACCTGCCCAAGGATGTGTCCGCCGGCGACGTGCTGTTGCTCGACGACGGCCTCGTCGCGCTCACCGTCGAAGCCGTGGTCGGCCAGGAAATCCGCTGTCGTGTGCTGATCGGCGGCAAGCTGTCCGATCGCAAGGGCCTCAATCGCCAGGGCGGTGGCCTCTCCGTGACCGCGCTGTCGGAGAAGGACAAGTCGGACATCAAGCTCGCCGCCGAAATCGGCTGCGACTTCCTCGCCGTGTCCTTCGTGCGCTCCGCCGAGGACATGCACGAGGCGCGTCGCCTGCTCGAAGAAGCCGGCGGCAAGGCCTCGCTGGTGGCCAAGATCGAACGCGCCGACGCCATTCCGGTGCTCGGCGAAATCATCGACGCCTCCGACGTGGTGATGGTGGCGCGTGGTGACCTGGGCGTGGAAATCGGCGACGCCGAGCTGCCGGGCCTGCAGAAGAAAATCATCCGCGAGTCGGTGCAGCGCAACCGCGCCGTCATCACCGCCACCCAGATGCTGCAGTCGATGGTGCGCTCGCCCATTCCGACCCGCGCCGAAGTGATGGACGTGGCCAACGCCGTCATCGACGGTACCGATGCGGTGATGCTGTCGGAGGAATCCGCCGCCGGCGCGCATCCGGACAAGGCCGTGGCCGCACTGCGCCGCATCTGCCTGGGCGCCGAACGCCAGTTCGAACCCAAGGAAGATCCGGCCACGCAGGGCCATCTGCTGGATCGCACCGACCAGGCCATTGCGCTCGCCGCGATGGTGCTGGCCAGCCAGCTGGGCGTGCGTGCCATCGTCGCGTTGACCGAGTCGGGCGCCACGGCACAGTGGCTGTCGCGATATCGCAGCGCGGTGCCGATTTATGCGCTGTCGCCGTTCGACGATGCGCGCCGCCGCATGTCCATCTTCCGCGACGTCACCGCGGTGAAGTTCACGCACATCTCGCAAACGCCGGCCGGTTCGGCGCGCGATGCGGTGCGCCAGCTGTTCCTCGCGGGCAAGCTCGTCGAAGGCGATCGCGTGGTGCTGACCCATGGCGACCACATCGGCCAGGGCGGCGGCACCAACACCCTCAAGCTGCTCTCGGTGGGCGCCGAGGGCGTGGTGGAGTGCCTGCGCGACCTCTAAGCGATCGTTGAGATGCCTCGTCCGCCGACCGGGTGTGGGCCCGTTCGGCGGGCGATGGCTCTCCGTCGGGAGCGGCCGTCGTATCGAATCTTCTGCTTCACGCTGTCGTCGCCGAGGCCGCGCATAGTGCCAACAGGCCCTAGAATCGCCGCATCGTCCCCGACCATGAGCAGGAGGTTTTCCATGAACACGAAGTCACGTCGCATGACCCGGGCGTTGGTGCTGGCATTGGCCATGACCGGCGCGGCGCCTCTGCTCGCGCAATCCCAGGCCCGCATGGTGGGCCCCGAGCACATCCAGGCCTACTGGCTGATGCTCAACACCAAGGTGGACGCGGATATCCCCAATAGCGGCCGCAATATGGACAAGCCCGGCTGCGTCGCCGTGAGCTTCATGATCGGCACCGACGGCGTCCCGCAGAACGTCACCGTGCGCAAGGTGGTGCCGCAGAGCGATCTGGACGCCGTGGCCAAGAGCGTGGTGACCAATCTGCGCTACGGTCCGTCGCTCAAGAACAGCACGCACGAGCCGGTGAACACCTATTACATCGTGCCGTTCAACCTGCCGGCCGATGCCGCGCAGAAGCAGGCCATCATCGACGCCTGCAAGCTGCCCAACTTCGACCAGGCCTGAGGGTCGCGCCGGCCCAACGGGGGCGCCGTTCAGGGCCAATCCGGCCCTCGGCGGGCTTATGACCTATAATCGCGGCCTTTCACGACCTTGCCGCCCCCGGGCGGCATCACCTTGTGCGGCCCACACCGCCTAAGTATCCGGAGTTGTCATGAGCATCGAAGATCTCGAAAGCGTTGCCCTCGCAATGGTTGCGCCCGGCAAGGGCATCATCGCCATCGACGAGTCGACCAACACCATCAAGAAGCGTTTCGAGGCCGTTGGCATCGACAACACCGAAGAGAACCGTCGTGCCTACCGCGAGCTGCTGCTCACGGCGCCGAATCTCAGCGAGCACATCTCCGGCGCGATCCTGTACGACGAAACCATCCGCCAATCGACCAAGGACGGCGTGCCGTTCACCCAGGTGATGAAGAAGAACGGCATCATCCCGGGCATCAAGGTCGACAAGGGTCCGGTGCCGCTGGCCGGTTTCCCGGGCGACGTGGTCACCGAAGGCCTCGATGGCCTGCGTGAGCGCCTCGCCGAGTACGTGAAGCTGGGTGCGCAGTTCGCCAAGTGGCGCGCCGTGATCAATATCAGCGAAGACAACCCGTCCTCCACCGCCATCGAAGCGAACTGCCACGCGCTGGCCCGTTATGCCGCGCTGTGCCAGGAAGCGGGCCTGGTGCCGATGGTCGAGCCCGAAGTGATCATGGACGGCGACCACAGCATCGAAGTCAGCTACGAAGTGCACGAAGCCGTGCTGCGGAGCCTGTTCAATGCGCTGTACGAGCAGAACGTGATGCTGGAAGGCACCATCCTGAAGGTCAGCATGGTCATTCCGGGCAAGGATTCGGACGAGCAGGCCGAAGTGGAAGAAGTCGCCGAAGCCACCGTGCGCGTGCTCAAGACCACTGTGCCGGCCACGCTGCCGGGCATCGTGTTCCTCTCGGGCGGCCAGACCGACGAGCAGTCCACCGCCCACCTCAATGCGATGAACCGCATGGGCCCGCATCCGTGGCCGCTGAGCTTCTCCTACGGCCGCGCCATGCAGCAGGCCGCGCTGAAGCTGTGGTCCAAGGACATGAAGGCGAACTTCGCCGACGCGCAGAAGACGGTCCTGGCTCGCGCCAAGGACAACGGCCTCGCCGCGCTGGGTCAGTGGAACGCCAAGTAAGTGGTGAGGCCGGCCGCTGGCGCGGCCTGTGAGTGGTGAAGCCGCTCGCTGCGCGAGCTGTGAATGGTAAAAAGAAAGGGCGCCGCGAGGCGCCCTTTTTTGTTTCCGCTAACCGCAACCTGCTTTTACCACTAACCATTCACAGCGAGCGCAGCAAGCGACTTCACAGGTCGCAAAGCGACCGACTAAACCAACTTAGAACCGATACTCGGCGCTGACGCTATACAAATTCGTCGGCAGGTGGATGTTCTTGTCGCTCTGGCTGCCGTCGTAGTAATCCCAGTTCAGGCCAACACTGATGTTCTTGTTGATGTTGTAGCCCGCACCCAGGCCGGCGTAGTAACGGGTGCTGTTGAAGTTGACCATCTCGGGGTTGGTCTTGTCGTTGGTCAGGCCCGAGCCCTTGGCGAAGAAGGCGCCGCCACGGACTTCGCCGTACCAGTTCGGGCTGAAGCTGTAACGCAGATTCAGACCGGCGGTCGCGCCCTGCAGCTTGGACTTGCCGTTGTCGCCGTTGTAGTTGGCGTAGTTCTGGGTGTACAGGCCACGCGCGTCAGCACGGCCCAGGTAGACGTAACCCACTTCCGCACCCAGCGAGGTGTCGGGGTTGAGGGCGAAGCGGTAACCACCCTTCACGCCACCGGCGAAATTGCCGTTGTCGTAAGGACCCTTCTGCACCTGGGCGTAGCCGGCATTGGCGCCGACGTACCAGCCCTGTTGGGCATTGCCTTGAGCGGCATCCTGGGCGAAAGCCGCCGGGACGACCGCGAGACCGGCCGTAGCCAGGGCGAGAGCAAGAATGGTGTTCTTCATGGGGGACTCCTCATCATCTTATTGGGCCAGTCCGCGGCGCCGGGGGTTCGGTGGAGCGCGGCTGGGTACCTTGTGGACCCGGTACTTTTACTTAGATGGTGAGTGGATCGATTAGTTTCAATACTGGTTAGTTCATTATTAAGGCGGAGTTAATTTTCTTAACATTTGAGCAAGAGGACGTGGAGCATCCCTGGTGGCGACAGGGGTAAGCGGGATCGGCGACAATAGGCACTTTTATGGCCGCCTTCCCCGGAGACCCCTAGATGACAACCCGTCGCGAACTTGCCAATGCCGTACGCGCCCTCGCCATGGACGCTGTGGAGAAGGCCAATTCCGGCCACCCGGGCATGCCCATGGGCATGGCGGATATTGCCGAAGTGCTGTGGAACGACTTCCTCCAGCACAACCCGACCAACCCGAAGTGGTTCAACCGCGACCGGTTCGTACTCTCCAACGGCCATGGCTCGATGCTGCAGTACGCCCTGTTGCACCTGACCGGCTACGACCTGCCGATGGACCAGCTCAAGCGCTTCCGCCAGCTGCATTCCAAGACCGCCGGCCATCCGGAAGCCAGCGAAACCCCAGGCGTGGAGACCACCACCGGTCCGCTCGGCCAGGGCCTGGCCAATGCGGTCGGTTTTGCGTTGGCCGAGAAGGTGCTCGCCGCCCACTTCAACCGTCCCGGCCACGAGATCGTCAACCACCACACCTATGTGTTCCTGGGCGATGGCTGCCTGATGGAAGGCATCTCGCACGAAGTCGCCTCGCTGGCCGGCACCTGGAAGCTCGGCAAGCTGGTCGCGGTGTACGACGACAACGGCATCTCCATCGACGGCGAAGTGCACGGCTGGTTCACCGACAACACGCCGGAGCGTTTCGAGGCTTATGGTTGGAACGTGATCCGCGGCGTCGACGGCCACGATGCCGATGCGATCAAGAAGGCGATTGCCGCAGCCACCAGCCAGTCCGACAAGCCCACGCTGATCTGCGCCAAGACCATCATCGGCTTCGGCGCGCCGCACAAGCAGGGCAAGGAAGAGAGCCACGGCGCCGCGCTGGGCAAGGACGAAGTGGCCGGTGCGCGCGACGCGCTGGATTGGCGTCACGCGCCGTTCGAGATTCCGGCCGAGATCTACGCCGGCTGGGACCACAAAAAGTCTGGCGCCGAGCGCGAACAGAAGTGGGACGACGCAGTGGCCAAGTACGAAGCGGCCTTCCCGGAACTGGCTGCGGAATTCAATCGCCGCATCTCCGGCGAGCTGCCGGCCGATTGGGCGGAGAAGTCGCAGGCGTTTGTCGACAAGCTGCAGAAGGACGGTCCGGAGATCGCCTCGCGCAAAGCCTCGCAGATGACCATCGACGCCTTCGCGCCGCTGCTGCCGGAACTGATCGGCGGCTCGGCCGACCTGGCCGGCTCCAACCTGACCAAGTGGAAGGGCAGCGTCGATGCCGGCAACGGCTTCGACCCGAAGGGCAACTACGTGTATTACGGCGTGCGCGAGTTCGGCATGACTGCGATCGCCAACGGTCTGGCGCTGCATGGCGGCTTCATTCCGTATGACGCCACCTTCCTGGTGTTCTCCGACTATGCGCGCAATGCGGTGCGCATGAGTGCGCTGATTCCGGCGCACGCCATCCACGTCTACACGCACGACTCGATCGGCCTGGGCGAAGACGGCCCGACCCATCAGCCGGTCGAGCACCTCGCCTCGCTGCGATACATCCCGAACAACCAGCTGTGGCGTCCGTGCGACGCGGTGGAATCGGCGATGTCGTGGAAGCTCGCGATCGAGCGCAAGGGCAACCCGGCATGCCTGGTGTTCTCGCGCCAGAACCTCAAGCACCAGCAGCGCAGCGCGCAGCAGGTGGCCGATATCGCGCGCGGTGCCTACGTGCTGTCCGATCCGCAGGACACCAAGTTCAAGGCCATCCTGATCGCCACCGGTTCGGAAGTGGAACTGGCGATGGAAGCGGCCCGCACGCTGGCGCAGCAGAACGTGCCGGTGCGCGTGGTGTCGATGCCGTGCACGGAAGTGTTCGATGCCCAGCCGCTGGAATACCGCGAAGCCATCCTGCCGGGCTGGTGCCGCGCACGCGTGGCGGTGGAAGCGGCGACCGGCGATTTCTGGCGCAAGTACGTCGGCCTGGACGGCGACGTGGTCGGCATGACTACGTTTGGCGCCTCCGCACCGGCACCGCAGTTGTTCGAGCACTTCGGTTTCACCGTGGCCCATGTGGTCGACGCGGTGAAGCGCGTGATCGGTTGAGTCGATTGCGTTGAACTAAAAAAGCCGCGGCATGCCGCGGCTTTTTTTATGTCCGTACCCTTGTAGGAGCGCACTTGTGCGCGACCGCCCACCGGAGCAGCGACCTGGCAGGTTACGGTCGCGCACAAGTGCGCTCCTACAAGGTGAGCAGTTGCGCCAGATGGCCCGGGTCGCGCGCCAGTTCATCCGCACCGGCCTTTTCCAGTTCCGCGCGGCTACCGAAACCCCATAGCACGCCGATACCACGGACGCGGTTGGCCACGGCGCCGTCGATATCGAAATGACGGTCGCCAATCATCACGGCCTGTTCCGGCGCGGCGCCGAAATCGGCCAGCGCCGCAGCGATCATGCTCGCCTTCTCGCTATGCGGGCTGGACGGATCGGGGCCGTATAGACGGCTGAACGATCCACCAAACGGCAGGTGCTCGATGATGGGGCGCGCGTGCCGCTCCGGTTTGCTGGTGACGACGGCGAGCGTATGGCCTGCCGCCTGCACCCGCTCGATCATCGCATCGATGCCGGGATAGACCGAGTGTTCCTGCCAGCCGATCGCATGGAAGCGCTCGTGGTAGAACTCCACCGCTTGTTCGATGCGGTCGTGGTCGTGCTCGAGCAGCGGCGCGAAACTGTGCCGCAACGGCGGGCCGATCCAGTGGCGCATCTCCGAGGGATGCGCCACGCCCAGCTGCGTCAGCGCATGGCGGACGCAGCCCAGGATGCCGATCTCCGAATCGATCAGCGTGCCATCGAGATCAAACAGACAAAGCATTACTTGCCCGCACGTGCCTTGAGCGCGGCCACGGCCGGCAGCTCCTTGCCTTCGAGGAATTCGAGGAAGGCGCCGCCACCGGTGGAAATGTACGAGACGTTTTTTTCGATGCCGTACTTGTCCACCGCAGCCAGCGTGTCGCCACCACCGGCAATGGAAAACGCCGGCGAGGCAGCCACGGCGCGGGCCAGCGTTTCGGTGCCATGGCCGAAGGCGTCGAATTCGAACACGCCCACCGGACCGTTCCACACCACGGTGCCGGCCTTGGCGATCATCTCGGCATAACGGCGGGCCGTCTCCGGTCCGATGTCGAGGATCAGTTCGCCTTCCTTCACTTCATCCACCGGCTTCACCGTGGCGGGCGCATGCGCGGAGAACTCCGGCGCAACGACCACGTCCACCGGCAGCGGCACATCCGCATTGCGGCGCTTGGCGTCGGCGATCACTTTTTTGGCGGCCCCAATGAGGTCGGGCTCGTACAGAGAGTTACCCACGGAATAACCCATGGCCGCGATAAAGGTGTTGGCGATGCCGCCACCCACGATCAGCTGGTCGACCTTGCCGATCAGGTTTTCCAGCAAGGTGAGCTTGGTCGAGACCTTGGAGCCGGCAACGATGGCCAGCAGCGGGCGGGCAGGCTGTTCCAGTGCCTTGCCGAGCGCGTCCAGTTCGGCCGACAGCAGCGGGCCGGCAGCGGCGATCGGAGCGAACTTGATCACGCCATGGGTGGAGGCCTGGGCGCGGTGCGCGGTGCCGAAGGCGTCCATCACGAAGATGTCGCACAGCGCCGCGTACTTCTTGGCGAGCGCGTCGTCGTCCTTGCCCTCGCCGACGTTCATGCGGCAATTCTCGAGCACCACCACTTCACCTTCGGCCACATCGACGCCGTCGAGGTAATCGGCCACCAGGCGGACCGGCTGGCCCAGCTTGTCGCCCAGCCACTTGGCGACCGGCGCCAGCGAGGACTCGGCGTCGAACTGGCCTTCCTTCGGGCGACCCAGGTGCGAGAGCACCATCACCTTGGCGCCGGCGTCGCGCGCGGCCTTGAGCGTCGGCAGCGCCGCATCGAGGCGCTGGGTGGAGGTGATCCGGCCGTTCTCGATCGGTACGTTCAGATCTTCGCGAATCAGCACGCGCTTGCCGCGCAGATCAAGATCGCTCATGCGGGTAACGGACACGGCGGAACTCCCTGGTTGGATTCATGAATGCGGCGCCGTTGGGCGCGAACCGCCTATTGTCCCGCCCGGGTCCCGGTGATGCAAACCGTACGGCAGGTATCCTATGAATCTCACTTTGGCCGGAGGAATGGGTATGGGGCAGGATCTGGTGCTGTACGGCTACTGGCGCTCGAGCGCCGCTTACCGCGTGCGCATCGCCTTGAACCTCAAGGGTTTGCCCTACGAGTCCGAAGCCGTGCACCTGGTGAATCAGGGCGGCGAGCAGCATCTGCCGGACTTCCAGGCCTTGAACCCGCAGGAGCTGGTGCCAGCCCTGGTCGACGGCGGACGCGTGTTCACCCAGTCCATGGCCATCATGGAATACCTGGACGAGACCCGTCCCGAGCCACCACTGCTGCCTTCGGACCCGGTCGGCCGGGCACGTGTCCGTGCGCTGTCGCAGGTGATCGCCTGCGACCTGCACCCGCTGGGCAATCTCCGGGTGCTCCAATACCTCACCTCGCAGCTCGGGGTGGACGATGCCACCAAGGGCGTCTGGTCGCGTCACTGGATCAGCCTGGGTCTGCAGGCGATGGAAACGATGCTGGCCGGCAACGTAGCTACTGGCCGCTTCTGCCATGGCGATACGCCCGGCATGGCGGATGCGTGCCTGGTGCCGCAGGTCTACAACGCGGTGCGCTGGAAGCTGCCGATGGATGATTACCCGACGATCCGTCGCATCCATGAAGCCTGCGAGGCGTTGCCGGCGTTTCAGCGGGCGGCGCCGGAAGCCCAGCCGGATGCACCGGCGGCGGCCTGAGCAAAGTGCGCGGGGCGATGTGCGCCCCGCCACTTGAAGGATCGAGCTTAGAAGCCCAGCCCGTACGGATCGTTACCCGCCAGCTCGGTGCTTTCCGTGTTGCCGCCGCTGTCGGACAGACGCACCTTGAGCGCCAGGCCATCGCGCGAGTCGGCTTTGTTGAGCGCTTCTTCCAGCTCGATGCGGCCTTCCTTGTAGAGGCGATACAGCGACTGGTCGAAGGTGCGCATGCCTTCCTGCAGGCTGCGATCCATCGCTTCCTTCACGTCGTGCACCTGGCCGCGGCGAATCATGTCGCGGATCAGCGGCGTATTGAGCAGCACTTCGGTGGCCGGCAGGCGGCGGCCATCCTTGCCGATCACCAGGCGCTGGCTGATCACTGCGCGCAGGTTGAGCGCGAGGTTCATCAGCACGTTCTTGTGCGCCGATTCCGGGAAGAAGTTGAGGATGCGCTCCAGCGTCTGGTCGGCGTTGTTCGAGTGCAGCGTGGCCAGGCAGAGGTGACCGGTTTCGGAGAACGCGATGGCCGCTTCCATGGTGTCGGTGTCGCGGATTTCGCCAATCATGATCACGTCCGGCGCTTCGCGCATCGCGTTGCGCAGGGCCTCGTGATAGCTGTGCGTATCCAGGCCGACTTCGCGCTGGTTGACGATGGATTTCTTGTGGCGGTGCAGGTATTCGATCGGATCCTCGATGGTGAGGATGTGGCCCGAGGAATTCTGGTTGCGGTGATCGATCATCGCCGCCAGCGTGGTCGACTTGCCCGAGCCGGTGGCGCCCACCACCAGGATCAGCCCGCGCGGTTCCATGATCAGCTCGCGGAAGATGCTCGGCAGCTGCAGCTGGTCGATGCTGGGGATTTCGCTCTTGATGGCACGGATGACCATGCCCACTTCGCCGCGCTGCTTGAACACGTTGATGCGGAAACGGCCGGCTTCCTTCACCGCCAGCGCCATGTTCAGTTCCAGGTCGCGCTCGAACTGCGGTACCTGGCCCTCGTCCATCAGCGAATAGGCGATTTTCTTGACCATGCCGCTCGGCAGGCCGGTATTGCCCAGCGGGTAAAGCTTGCCCTCGACCTTAATGTTCACAGGGGCGCCCGTCGTCAGGAACATATCCGACGCGCCCTTGTCAACCATTAGCTTGAGGAAATAACCAATGTCCACTCGAATCCCCTAGTTCCGTGCGCATTGCTAAAGTGGATTATGCCCGCCCACAATACGCTGTGACACTCTGAGAGGACTGAGTGATGGTGCACATCTTTTCCCCGCCAGGGCAGCGACCCCAGTTCGCGCGCTTTGCGGTTTCCACCCTGGCGCTGGCGATGACGCTGGCGCTGGCAGGATGCGCGTCCGCGCCGCCGCCGGACGGGATCATGAATCAGGCGCAGATGCAGCTGCAGGCGGCACGGGATGCCGACGCGGCCGTGTACGACCCGATTGACCTGGGCAACGCGCAGGACAAGTTCCAGCAGGCCCAGAACGCGGTGGCCAAGCGCGACTACGACGTCGCCGCCCAACTGGCCGACGAGGCCAGGGCCAGCGCCGAACTGGCCCGCACCAAGGCCCGCCTGGGCGCCGCCCGGGCGCAGATCCAGAACAAGACGTCGGCCAACCAGCAGCTGCGCGAGCAGATCGACCAGTCCCTGGCCGACCAGCAACAGCAGAATCAGAGCCAGGCGTCCGGCCTGCCGCAACAGCAGCAGACTGGCGATATGCCGGCGCCGCCCAGTTCCGCGCTGGGTGAGCCTGTACCGCAGGGGCAGGGCTTCCAGACCTACCCGCAGAATCCCAATCCCGACCAGCCGGCTCCTCCGTCGAGCACTGACCAGGGAGGCCATCTATGAAACATCTGACCCTCCGCCTTTCGACGCTGCTGTTCGCAGTAGCTGCCGTGGGCAGCGTCCATGCGGCCAAGGACGATATGGACGTGGCCCGGCTCACCAATAGCCTGGACCAGCTCTCCAGCGATCCGTCCATCGGCACCTATGCCCAGGCCGAGCAGGCGCGCGCGCGCGACGCCGTGAACCAGCTGTCCCAGGCCCGTTCGCGTGATCGCGCCCACGCGCTTTACATCGCCGAGCGTCGTGTCGATCTGGCCCGCGCCACGGCCCAGCTGCAGGATGCCCAGCTGCAGATCGGCAAGCTCGATCGCGAACACGACCAGATCCAGCTCGACGGTAGCCGCCGCGAGACGGAAATGGCACGCCGCGAGCTGGAACGTCAGCGCCTGCAATACCAGGCCGCCCAGGAAGAATCGGCCCGCCAGCTCGCTGCGGGTGCGGAAGCTGCCGCCCAGGCCCAGGCCCAGGCCGACCAGGCCAAGAAGCTGGCCGCCGCCCAGGCCAAGGTCGCCAATGCCGCCAAGAAGCAGGCGGACCTGGCGGCGCAGGCTGCTCGCGCCATGCGCCAGCAGATGCAGGGCGACACCTCGACCAACAAGGACCAGGGCAAGTAAGTCCGGCCGTGTAGGTGTTAACGAGGCCGGCGGTCATCCCGCCGGCCTTTGTTTTGTCCGCCGACGGGTGAGATATCGCCCGTGGCGGCGTGCTCTGTTCAAATTTCGCGACGCCGGCGTTGGCCTTGTGCAAAAGACTGTTCTGGCAGTCTTTTTTAGGAAAGTTCCGCTTTTTCCTGCCGCTTATATGACGCTTGCATGACCCCAAATCGGGGAGTAGGGTCAAGTTCCCAGGGGCATCTCCGCGCCTGGGTCACCGACGTGAGTCATGCGCCCAACCTTCCTCCTTCATCGATCTCCATGGACCGGACAACCGGCATGGATGGCGGGTGCGTGTGCGTGATTCCTCGTCAGCGAGTGCCCCCCAAGGTGCCCGCCGTACTCTCAAGAGGAGGTTCCATCATGTTTGAAAACCAGCAGCGTGATGATGTCGAGGCTTTGATGAAGGCCGATGCCGAATTCCGTCGGCTTTACCAGCATCACAAAGAACTCGACAGCAAGGTGCACGACGCCGAAATCGGCGTGCTTCCCATCGATGACATGACGTTGTCGGGCATGAAGAAGGAGAAACTCCACGCGAAGGAGCGACTCCAGCGCATGTGGGATAGCCGAGCGCACCACATCAACTGAATCTGCAGCGTTTTCGCATGAACGCGGCCCCGGCGCCTCACGGCTCCGGGGCCGCGTTGTTTCCGGGGCCGGCAAAGGGTGCAGGCCGCTCGGTTATCATCGTCCTCCCGAGCGGCCACCAAGAAGTCGTCGCTGCCTACAGGAAGGAGTTTTTATGTCGGTCCACAACAGTGTCCTCGAACTGATCGGACGTACCCCGATGGTACGCGCGCAGCGCCTGGACGTTGGACCGTGCGAGCTCTTCCTGAAGCTGGAAAGCGCCAATCCCGGCGGCTCGGTCAAGGACCGTATCGGACTGTCGATGATCGAAGGCGCCGAGCGGGCCGGCCGGATCCGCCCGGGCGACACCCTGGTGGAGGGCACGGCGGGCAACACCGGCCTGGGCCTGGCCCTGGTCGCGCAGCAGAAGGGTTACCGCCTGATCCTGGTGGTGCCCGACAAGATGAGCCGCGAGAAGATCTTCAACCTCAAGGCGATGGGCGCCGAGGTGGTGCTCACGCGCTCGGACGTGGCCAAGGGCCATCCGGAGTATTACCAGGACATGGCCGAGCGCATCGCGCGCGAAACGCCAGGTGCGTACTTCATCAATCAGTTCGGCAATCCGGACAATCCGGCCGCGCATATCGCCACCACCGGCCCGGAAATCCTCGAGCAGCTGGATGGCAAGGTCGACGCGATCGTGGTCGGCTGCGGCTCCTCGGGCACGCTCAGCGGCCTGTCCAAGTTCTTCGCCGAACATTCGCCCAACACCGATTTCGTGCTGGCCGATCCGGTCGGTTCCATCCTGGCGCAGTACATCAACGAGGGCGTGCTCTCGACCAAGTCGGGCAGCTGGATGGTGGAAGGCATCGGCGAGGATTTCCTGCCGAGCATCAGCGACTTCACGCGCGTGAAGAAGGCCTATGCCATCCCCGACAAGGAAAGCTTCCTGGCCGCGCGCGAGCTGCTGGCGAAGGAGGGCATCCTGGGCGGCTCATCCACCGGCACCCTGCTGGCCGCCGCGCTGCGCTATTGCCGCGAGCAGACGGAACCCAAGCGCGTGGTCACCCTGGTCTGCGACACGGGCAACAAGTACCTGTCGAAGATGTACAACGACTACTGGATGCTCGACAACGGCTTCATCGAGCGCGAGCAGCACGGCGACTTGCGCGACCTTCTGCTGCGTCCCTTCGCTCAGCGCGACACCGTGGTGATCGGCCCGAACGAGCTCTTGATGACGGCCTACACGCGCATGAAGCTGTACGACGTCTCGCAGCTGCCGGTGATGGATGGCAGCCGCCTGGTCGGCATCCTCGACGAATCGGACGTGCTGATGCACGTGCACTCAGACGAAAGCCGGTTCCGCGATCCGGTGTCCACCGCCATGATCACCAGCCTGCACATGCTGGACGTGCGCTCGCCCATCGAATCCTTGCTCCCGGTGTTCGATCGCGGCCATGTGGCCATCGTGGTGGACGGCGAACAGTTCCTGGGCCTGATCACCCGCATTGATCTGCTGAACTATCTACGCCGCAAGGTGCATTGAAGATCGTGTAAGCGTGCGTCCAGCATAGGCCATCGGATCAACCGCCCATGGCCCCGAAAGTTTGCTGAAATCGGCTGCGGACAAAGTCGCGGTTTCGCGACCGTGACTGGCCGCGTTCGTTCTAAGGAGTAACAGCTCATGTGTGGAATCGTTGCCGCCGCCGCCCAGCGTGACGTGGCCCCCTTGCTCATCGCCGGCCTCAAGGCGCTCGAATACCGCGGCTACGATTCAGCGGGCCTGGCTGTGTTGGATCGAGGCGAAGTCCAGCGCGTGCGCGCCAAGGGCAAGGTCCGTGAGATGGAAGCCCTGTATCTGGCCGATCCGTTTCCCGGCGGTACCGGCATCGCGCATACGCGCTGGGCGACGCACGGCGTGCCCAACGAGGCGAATGCGCACCCGCACATGGCCGGCAGCGTCGCCCTGGTGCACAACGGCATCATCGAGAACTACGCCACGCTGCGCGCCGACCTGCAGGCTCGTGGCCACGTATTCACCTCGGAAACCGATACCGAGGTGATGGCTGCGCTGATCAATGAACACGTAGAGTCGGGCATGAACCTGCGCGAAGCGGTGCTGGCCACCGTGCGCGAGCTGGAAGGCGCCTATGCGATCGCCGTGATCAGCAGCAAGGAGCCGGGCCGCGTCGTCGGCGCGCGCCACGGCGCACCGCTGCTGGTAGGCGTGGGCATCGGCGAGCACTTCCTGGGCTCGGACGCACAGGCGCTGATCCAGGTCACCAACAAGATCATCTATCTCGACGAAGACGATGTCGCCGAGATTACCCGCGACCAGGTGGAGATCTTCAATCTCGACGGCCAGCGGGTCGAGCGTTCCATGCACGAGAGCGAGCTCTCGGCCGACGCGGTGGAGCGTGGCGAATATCGCCACTACATGCAGAAGGAAATTTTCGAGCAGCCCCACGCCGTGGCCGCGACGCTGGAAGCGCGCATCGGCCCGCATGGCGTGTTGCCGAACATCTTCGGCGTGGATGGCGACGAACTGCTCGCCAAGGTGCGCGGCCTGCACATCATCGCCTGCGGCACCAGCTACCACGCGGGCCTGGTGGCGAAGTACTGGATCGAGGAACACGCACGTCTGCCGGTGAGCGTGGAAGTAGCCAGCGAATATCGCTATCGCGAAGCGGTGGTGCCCGATGGCACGCTGTTCGTGGCGATTTCGCAGTCCGGCGAAACCGCCGATACGCTGGCCGCCATGCGCGAGTCTCGTCGTCGCGGCTACCTAGGTACGCTGGCGATCTGCAACGTGCCCGAATCGTCCGTCGTGCGCGAGGCCGACCTCAAGTTGATGACGCGCGCCGGCCCCGAAATCGGCGTGGCCTCCACCAAGGCGTTCACCACGCAGCTTGCCGCGCTCGGACTGTTGACGCTGCATCTGGCGCACCATCGCGGCATGGACAACGCGCGCTACGTGGATCTGTGCGCCCAGCTGCAGCATCTGCCGCGCGCGCTGGAAGACGCGCTCAAGCTCGAGCCGCAGGTGATCGAACTGGCCGAGCACCTCATCCATCGCCAGCACGCGCTGTTCCTCGGGCGCGGTGCGCAATATCCGGTGGCGCTGGAAGGCTCGCTCAAGCTCAAGGAAATCTCGTACATCCACGCCGAGGCTTATCCCGCTGGCGAACTCAAGCACGGCCCGCTCGCACTCGTCGACGAAGACATGCCGGTGATCGCCGTGGCTCCCAACGGCCCGCTGCTGGACAAGCTCAAATCCAACCTGCAGGAAGTGCGCGCCCGCGGCGGTGAACTGCTGGTCTTCGCCGACGGCGAGGCCAGCCTTGAAGGCAACGGCGCCCGTGGCGTCACCCTGCGCATCAACGGCGGCGGCGACTTCATCGCCCCCGCCGTGTTCACCGTGCCCTTGCAGCTGCTCGCTTACCACGTGGCGGTGCTGCGTGGCACCGATGTGGATCAGCCGCGCAATTTGGCGAAGTCGGTGACGGTGGAGTGATAGGGGGGGGGCGGCGGACTGCCTCGGCCGGACGATGAATGTCGGCGAATGCTGATTCGCCGTCACTTCCCGCCTCCCATGCCGTAGCAGCAGTCGAGCCTACTCCAGGCTCCCAATCTTGGCCGCGCTGCGATGCTTTTGCGCATCCCGGTGCCTGGTCCAGCAGAGTCCCCTCGGTTATAGCGGCTCGCTGGTAACCAAGCTATCCACGCAGCCCGTCAAGGCCATCTTGTGCGGTGCCCGCATGATCATTCCACGCGGCTGACACCGCATCGCCGCGGTACTCGACGTGGGTAGCTTCGTTCCTCCATGCAAAGAGGGCGCGGCAGTCGCTTCGTCGGATCAGCCGGGCAAGGGCCGTTGTCCGGGAAGGGGGGCAAGCCGAGGACGACTCGGCAGCGTGCCTGTTGTTCGCTTTTGCTGCGCGCTACTCGTTGCGCCCCTTCCATTCGTGACGCAGCCATGGATCTGACGACGAGTCAGGACGGAGTGGGGCTTGCGCAGTGCCGTCTTTGAAATTTTTTCGCCCAGGCATTTCCGACAAGGCCGTCTCAAACGTCTAACTGTCTATGGCGTCCTGACAAGAAAGCAAATCCATGGCGCGCAAGCTGCTTGTAAGCATCGTTCTGCAAAAGGTTCATGATCATGATCTAGATTCAAGTCGATGAATGCATCCCCTCGCGGATCCAATTCTCAACCATTCCGTCGGATTTCTGCAGTCCATGCACAAACAATCAACAGTAGCCGCGGTGTCAGACATCGCGGCAGCTACGCGGCGCATGCCGCTTGTCGGCATTCTCAGTTGGCAGGACGTTCGCCAGCGCTATCGAAGGTCGGCGCTCGGGCCGTTTTGGCTGACCATCAGCATGGGGGTCATGATCGCGACGATCGGCATCGTCTTTGGCTCGATCTTCAATAGCCCGATAACGGAGTTCCTGCCTTTTCTCGCAAGCGGCATCATCTTATGGAGCTTCATATCGACGGTCATCAATGAAGGCTGCACCAGCTTCATCGCGTCGGACGCCATCATCAGGCAGCTGCCGATTCCGTTGTTCGTCCATGTGCTGCGCATGACCAGCCGCAATGCGATCATCCTCGGCCACAATCTGTTGATTTTGCCGATCGTGTTCGTGGCGGTTGGCAAATCCGTCCACCCCGTGATCTTTGTTTCCATCATTGGTTTCGCGTTGCTGCTCATTAACCTGCTGTGGATGGCGCTGATCCTTGGCGCGGCATGTGCGCGCTTCCGCGACCTGTCCCAAATCGTCAGCAGCGTCTTGCAGGTCGTGTTCTATTTGACGCCCATAATGTGGTTGCCGCGAAGCTTGCCGGCAAAGGTGTCTGCTTATTTGCTGGACTTCAACCCGGCCTACCACCTGCTTGAAATTGTTCGCGCACCACTGCTGGGCGTCTCGCCAAGCCCCATGAATTGGGTTGTGTCAGGCAGTCTCGCAGCCGTTGGTTGGGCCGTGGCCTTGATCTTCTACGGCCGCTTTCGGCGACGCATCGCCTATTGGTTGTGACAACCAAAGACGCATGCGATCCAACCACCTACTCTGACTGGATGTGACCCCTATGGCGCTCATAGAATTTGAAAACGCGACCGTCGAATTTGCGATTTACAACGCAACAGGGCGTTCACTGAAGAAGCAGATCCTCCAGATCGCGACTGGCGGACAGATCGGTTCGGACGATCGAGGCCGCGTGGTGGTGCGCGCTCTCGAAGGCCTGACGTTCTCCTTGCGCAAAGGTGACCGGGTCGGATTGCTTGGCCATAACGGCGCAGGCAAAAGCACGCTATTGCGCGTGCTTAGCGGGGTTTATGAGCCGTCGTCGGGGAGCGCGCGCATTGAAGGAAAAGTCGGCTCGCTCATCGACATCTCGCTG
>Ga0209672_100637_pt1 | contig 18104 bp, 14 predicted proteins | sample AraplaCol_mMS_r2_FD_184273 | JGI IMG/M metagenome (GOLD analysis project Ga0209672, IMG submission 184273) | Arabidopsis root microbial communities from North Carolina, USA - plate scrape CL_Col_mMS_r2 (SPAdes) (version 2) | ecosystem: Host-associated > Plants > Roots > Endosphere | place: USA...
CACCCATTCCTCGATGCCTTGCATCACGTAGCGCGAGTCGGTGGTCAAGGCGACCTTGCATGGGCGCGTCAACGCCTCGAGCGCCCCGATGGCCGCCATGAGTTCCATCCGATTATTGGTGGTGGCCGGATCACCACCTGAGACCATGCGTTCGGTGCCCTTGGCGCGCAGCAAGGCTGCCCAACCGCCAGGTCCCGGATTGCCGAGGCAGGCGCCATCGGTAAAAGCTTGCACTTCAGTCATTGTCACCATCAATTTGCGAATAGTCAGGATGCCGCATTGCGTCGGGCACCCGGCGCCAGACCTACGTTGACCGTGGCCGGCAGTGCTTTGGGTTTCAGTCGAATCGGTGTCGCCATGCGACGACGCTTGCGTGCGATCAGCAGATAGCCGCCGCCGAATGCATGCGTAGCGTCGAGACCGGCATGACTGCTCGGCCAGAGTCGCCCCACCCGCTCGATGCGTTCGATATCCAGCTCACGGCGACGCACCCAACGCTCCAGCAGCAAGGGCGAGTGCATGCTGGGCGCATGTCCGCGAGTGCGCCACATCATCCAGGGCAGCCAGGCGCTGAAGGGGTGCAGGCCGGTCAGCGCCAGCACGCCGCCGGGCGCCAGCACGCGCGAGGCTTCTTCCAGCATGTCCTGCGGCGTGGTCGATACTTCGAGCGCATGGCGCAGCAGGACCAGGTGGAAGGCGTCGTCGACGAACGGCAGCGGCTCGTCGGCGCGTGCGGTGAGATCGCCGCCGTACTGCTGGCCGGCCACGCTGAGTCGGGTCCAGTTGCCCAGCAGCGGGAGCACGGGCGGGCGGTCGTCTGCCGCGACACTGATCATCAGCGCATGGGTACCGCTGCAACGCTGCAGCCCGGGCGCCAGCGCCACCGTCTCCTCGGCCAGCAGGTTGCGCAACGGAGCACTGCTGTAGATGTCTTGGTCACGCTGAGACATGGGTGGCCGGCCGGTCATTCGATGCGCACAGTGTACCGGCAGCCCGGCGGCAACGTGTCCTGGTCGACAGCGATACCAGGCCCGAGGCCGCAAGTCTGAACCTTCCCACCTGCAATTAACGTCTCACTAACGAGCCAGCGAAATCAGGGCTTTATAGTCGGCCCTTCGCGCAAGCCAGGAGGGCCTGCGTCAGTCGATACGAAACCGCGGAGGACGACTCCTTGCACGTCGTACCGTTGCCGGCGCTTGCCGATAATTACATTTGGGTGCTGCACGACGACGCCGGCCAGGCCATCGTGGTGGATCCAGGCGATGCCCAACCCGTCGAGGCGGCGCTCAAGCAGCGCGGCCTGAAGCTTTGCACCATCCTGCTGACGCATCATCACCATGATCATATCGGCGGCGTGGACGCGCTGCTTGCGCAGCACGATGTGCCGGTCTATGCCCCGCGCGACGAACGCATCACCTGCGCCACGCACCGCGTGAACGATGGCGACGTGGTGACGCTGGCCACGCCGTCAGCACGTTTTGAAGTGATCGCCGTGCCCGGGCACACCACCACCCATATCGCCTATAGCGGCGAAGGCGTTCTGCTCTGCGGCGACACGCTTTTCAGCATGGGCTGCGGGCGCCTCTTCGAAGGCACGCCCGAGCAGATGCTCGCGTCGCTGGATCGATTGGCGGCGTTGCCGGCCAACACGTTGGTGTGTTGCGCGCACGAATACACCGCGGCCAATGCACGCTTTGCGCAAACCATCGAACCGCATAACACCGCACTTGCAGCGCGCCAGCAGGAAGTGGCCGCGCTGCGGGCGCACGATCAGCCCAGTCTGCCTGTTCCGCTAGCCACGGAGCATGCGACCAACCCGTTCCTCCGCACGGACCACGATGCCGTGATCGCATGGAGCCAACGCCACGGCGTGGCCGGCGATCGCGTGGCGCGTTTTGCGGCGTTGCGGGCCAACAAGGATGTGTTTACCGGATGAAGATCAGCCGCCGCCTGCGCCCCCTGCCCCTCGCCACGTCGGTATTCCTCGCGGCGTGCGCTACCGGCCCTGCGCAGAAGGCGCCACCGGCTCCCGCCCCCGCGCCGGCACCGCAGGCCGGACCCTCGCACAGCGCAACCGTTCGCCCGGCACCGACCCCTGTCGCGACGAACACCGTGGATGATGGGAATATCTGGCAGAACCTGCGCAACAGTTTCGCGATGGCCGACTGCGATGCCGATCCGAACATCGTCGCGTGGGCACGCCGTTACACCAGCAACCCGCAGCGCTTCGAGGATCAGATCGCCGCGGCCGCGCCGCGCCTGGCTTATGTGCAACAGGTGGCGGCACGACATAACGTGGCCGGCGAATTCGCACTGATACCCTGGGTCGAAAGCCAGTACCGCCCGATCTCCGGCGGCAAGGGCATGCCTTCGGGCATGTGGCAGATCATGCCGTCCACTGCCAATGCCATGGGCATACGCGTCGACCGGAATTTCGATGGCCGCCTCGATGTGCCCGCCGCCACCGACGCGATCATGGCGCTGCTCAGCCGCTATCACGATGATCTTGGTGACTGGCGCCTGGTCGACTATGCATTCAACGCGGGCGAGTTCGGCATCAAGCGCACGGTGAGCCAGCATGGTGCGCCGCCCGACGAACCGGTGATCCCGAAGATGCCGGTGAAGCCGGTGACGCGTGAGCATCTGGTCAAGCTGCTCGCCATCGCCTGCGTCATCCGCGAACCCGATCGCTTCAACGTGAGCTTGCCGACGCTGCCCTCCGAGCAGCGATTGGTGAAGGTCGACATCGACAACTCCATGCCTATCGCGCGCGCCGCCAGCCACGCCGGCATGTCGACCGACGATCTGAAGGACATGAATGCGGCGTTCCGCAACGGTGTGGTCGACAGCAACGCCTCGCCTTATCTGATGCTGCCGAGCAACAAGGTGCAGCAGTTCCGCCATTCGCTGTCGGCCGAAAACAGCGGGAGTGCCCAGACGATACCGGGCACCGCGTCGCTTCCTCCCCTGGGCGCGGCACTGAGCGCCGCCGACCAAGCTGACGACAGCAGCGCGGCATCAGGCAAGGCCGGCTCCTCCAGCCGCACCCATACGGTGAAATCCGGCGAAAGCCTGTGGTCCATCGCGCGCCGCTACTCGGTGGACATCAAGAAGCTGGAATTGTGGAATCACCTGCAGGGTGCCGTGGTAAAGCCCGGACAAGTGCTGAAGATCAGCGCACCAGGTTGAGCACCAGCCCATCGACGGCACCCACCTCGCTTGCCGTCACCGCATAAAAAAAGGGCGACCCTGGGGTCGCCCTTTTCTGTCTGCCATCAGCGCGCTTACATGCGATCGGCGGCGATCTTGATCTCGGTCTTGGCCTTCAACGCATCGATGTAGGCCTGCGTGGCGAGGATGCCGTAGGCCTGGCCCATCTGCTCGCGCAGCGTGCTGCGCTGTTCGGCGGAGACCTTGCTCAGGTCGCCGTCCTGGACCTTGTCCACACCCACCAGGGCATAGCTGCCATCGTGCAGCGCCACGCGGGCGAACTGGGCCTTGCCGGCGGCGGGGTGCGGCAGCAGGAAGGCCTGTTCCAGCACTTCCGGAGCGACACCCTGCTGCATGCGGATCGCATCCGGCACCACCTGCACGGTCGCACCGGCCGACGTCGCGACCGCCTGCATGTCTTCGCCCTTCTGTACGCGGGCCAGCAAGGCGTCGGCGCGCTTCTGCTCTTCGGCAGCCGTACGCTCGTCGAGAATCTTCTGGCGCACCTGGTCGCGCACGTCCGCCAGCGGGCGGGCCGCGGCCGGCACGTGCTTGTCCAGGCGGACCACCACGGCGTGATCCGAACCCAGATCGATCAGGCCGGAATTATTGCCCTGAAGCAGCACGTCGTCGGAGAACGCGGCCTGGACCAGCTTCGGGTCGGCCGTGATGCCCTGGCCGCCCTTGCGACCGAACAACTCGGTGGTCTTCACCGGCAGGTTCAGTGCCTGCGAGGCGGAGTCCAGCGTCGAGGGATTCTGGTAGGTCTGGTCGGTGAGCTTGCCGGCCAGTTCGTTGTACTGACGGTCACGCTCGGTGGACTGGTATTCCTTGGCGATCTGGTCGCGCACTTCGGCGAACGGCTTGGCATCGCCGCTGCGCACGTCGCGCAGCCACAACACGTGATAGCCCTCGTCGGACAGCACCGGCTTGGAAATCTGGCCCTTCTGCAGGGCGAACAGCGCGGAGTCGAACGAGGCGTTGGTCACGCCCTTTTCCAGCCAGCCCAGGTCACCGCCCGAGCGCTTGGAACCCAAGTCGTCCGAATCCTGTTGGGCCAGCTTGGCGAAGTTGTCCGTGGTGGCTTCAGCGGCGATCTTTTCGGCCTTGGCCAGTGCAGCCTTCTGCTGATCCGGCGTGGCGTTCTTGGGCACGTTGACCAGGATGTGTGAGACCAGGCGCTGTTCCGGCTGCACGAAACGCTGCTTCTGCTCTTCGTAGCGCTTCTTCAGCTCGTCGTCGCTGGGCTGCGCCTCGACTTTCAGATCAGCGCCATTGACCTCGATGTACTTCAGCGAGACCTGCTCCGGGCTCATGAAATCGGCCTGGTGCTCTTTGTAATAGGCATCGAGCTGGGCATCGGTCACTTCGCTATCGGCCAGCGTCGGACGCGGCAGCGCGAACCAACGCAGGTCGCGGCGCTGGTACAGCAGGCCGAGGTAGCGGTCCATGTCGGCGTCGGTGACGATGGTGCTGGCAATGATGGCGCGCGGCAAGATGCCCGGCTCCAGCGAAGCGCGCTGGCTGTTCTCGAACATCGCCGGCGTCATGTTCTGCGCGGCGAGAATGGCGCGGTAGGTCGCCGGATCAAACTGGCCGTTGACCTGGAACGCCTGCTGGCTGGAAATGCGGTCGCGCAGCTCGACAGCGGAAACACGCAGGCCCAGCGCCTCGTTGGTCTGGCGCAGCAGCTGCTCGTTGATCAGCTGGTTGAGGATCTGGCGCTTGGTCTCGGGCTTTTCGAACTCAGTCGCATCGAACTGGTCGCCGGCGCGAGCCATGGCGTCACGGCGCGCTTCGTTGACGCGGTCCTGGTAATCGCGCTGGCTGACTTCGTGCTTGCCGACCATCGCGACATAGGTGTCGGTGCGCGAGGCGAAATACGATTCGATGCCGAAAAACGAGATGGCGAAAACGCAAATACCCAGAATGACGATGGAAGGCCATCCGTGAAGCTTGGTACGCAATGCCTGCAGCATGGAAATGTTCCCGGGCTCTCGTTGTTCGGCGCACAAAGTGCGGGGTACTCAAATGGCAAGGGCGCCACACGGGCGCCCTTGCGAACTGTGGCGGAGCGGACGGGACTCGAACCCGCGACCTCCGGCGTGACAGGCCAGCATTCTAACCGACTGAACTACCGCTCCACTTATTACTGGTGGGTGCTGTAGGGATCGAACCTACGACCCTCGCCTTGTAAGGGCGACGCTCTACCGCTGAGCTAAGCACCCGAAACTAAGCAAGTAGCCGCTTAGTTTAGGGCATCCTTGAGGGTCTTGCCAGCCTTGAATGCCGGAACCTTCGAGGCCTTGATCTTGATCGTCTCATTGGTGCGCGGGTTGCGACCGGTACGGGCAGCGCGCTTGCGCACGGTGAAGGTACCAAAGCCGACCACCGACACATCGTCACCCTTCTTCAGCGCCTTCTGCACGGTCTCGAAGAACGCTTCGAGAGCACGGCCGGCGTCAGCCTTGGTGAGTTCGGCCTTCTCGGCAATGGCATTGATCAGATCGGTTTTATTCATTGAGACACTCCCTTAAACGGTTATGCAGCCCGCATGGTCATTCTGGGACCAGGCGACGTCACCTCGTGGCAGACACCGGGACATCACCAAGCAATCCCGCATCACTGCGCACCATGCTTGGCGTCAGGCTGCGGTGTCGCCTTTATACCAGTGGCCCCAAGGGTCCGCAATGACAAGCAATACCAAGGGTTCGCGCGGTTCAGCATGGTCCGCGAACGCTTGCAAAGTATGTGCTGAAACGCTATGCGACCACGCTGATTTCAAGCGTGATCCAGACACGAAAACGGGCGGTTGCCCGCCCGTTTTCGGTGACGCTTATCACGGATCAGTGAGGCCGCGTGTACGGCTCCTGGTCCTTCGCCTCTTCGTGGGGCGCCTCGGCCTTCGGCTTGTCGCCGTCGGCCGCCTGGCGCGGATGCAGTGGCCGCTCCAGCGCTATATCCAGCACCTCGTCGATCCAGCGCACCGGATGGATGTCCAGCGACGCGGTGATGTTGTCCGGAATGTCGGCAAGATCTTTCTTGTTTTCTTCCGGAATGATCACGGTGGTGATGCCGCCGCGATGCGCCGCCAGCAGCTTCTCCTTGAGGCCGCCGATCGGCAGCACGCGACCGCGCAGGGTGATCTCGCCGGTCATAGCGACTTCGGAACGCACCGGCACCTTGGTCAACACCGACACCAGCGCCGTGCACATGGCGATGCCTGCGCTCGGGCCGTCCTTCGGCGTCGCGCCTTCGGGCACATGGATATGGATGTCGTATTTCTCGTGGAAATCCGGCTCGATACCCAGGCGGTCGGCACGCGCACGCACCACCGACAAGGCCGCCTGGATCGACTCCTTCATGACGTCGCCCAACTGGCCGGTGTGCACCAGACGTCCCTTGCCCGGCATCACCGAGGCTTCGATGCTGAGCAGATCGCCGCCCACCTGGGTCCAGGCCAGGCCCGTGACCAGGCCCACTTCGTTCTGCAATTCCTTGCGGCCGAAGTCGAAGCGACGCACACCCAGATACTGCTCGAGATTGGCCGACGTGACCGCGACCCGACCCGGCGTCTTGGCCTTGGGTTTAGCCGTCTTTACGGCTGCCGCCGGCTTCGCCGCCGCACCCTTGGAAGCAGCCTTCTTGAGCTGGCCCAGGGTCAGCTCCTTGACCACTTTGCGGCAGATCTTGGAGATCTCGCGCTCGAGGTTGCGAACGCCCGATTCGCGCGTGTAGTAACGCACGATGTCGCGCACCGCTTCCTCGTCGATGCTCAGCTCTTCGGCCTTCAGGCCATTGGCCTTGAGCTGCTTGGGCAGCAGGTATCTCTGCGCGATGCCGAGCTTTTCATCCTCGGTGTAACCCGGGATGCGGATGACTTCCATGCGGTCCAGCAGCGGGCCCGGGATGTTGAGCGAGTTGGCCGTGGCGATCCACATCACCTCGGACAGGTCCAGATCGACCTCCAGGTAATGGTCGTTGAAGGCGTGGTTCTGCTCGGGATCGAGCACTTCCAGCAGCGCCGAGGACGGATCGCCGCGGAAATCCATCGACATCTTGTCGATTTCGTCGAGCACGAACAGCGGGTTCTTCGAACTCACCTTGTTCAAATTTTGCACGATGCGGCCCGGCATCGAGCCGATGTAGGTGCGACGGTGACCGCGGATCTCGGCCTCGTCGCGCACGCCACCCAGGCTCATGCGGACAAATTTGCGATTGGTCGCCTTGGCGATCGACTGACCCAGCGAGGTCTTGCCCACGCCCGGCGGACCGACCAGGCACAGGATCGGGCCCTTCATCGCGTTCACGCGCTGCTGCACGGCGAGGTACTCGAGGATGCGCTCCTTGACCTTCTCCAGGCCAAAGTGGTCGGCATCAAGCACTTCCTGCGCCAGCTGCAGATCCTTGCGGACCTTGCTGCGCTTCTTCCACGGCACGCCCACCAGCCAGTCGAGGTAGTTGCGCACCACGGTGGCTTCGGCCGACATCGGCGACATCTGGCGCAGCTTGCCGAACTCCGCGCGCGCCTTGGCCAGCACGGGCTTGGGCATGCCGGCTGCTTCGATCTTCTTCTGCAGCTCTTCGATTTCGTTCGGGCCTTCCTCGCTCTCGCCGAGCTCCTTTTGGATGGCCTTCATTTGTTCGTTGAGGTAGTACTCGCGCTGGCTCTTTTCCATCTGCGACTTGACGCGGCCGCGGATGCGCTTTTCGACCTGCTGCAAATCCATTTCGCCGTCGACCAGGCCGATCAGCAATTCCAGGCGCTGACCCACGTCGGAGGTCTCCAGCACCTTCTGCTTGTCGGCCATGCGCACGGACAAGTGCGCCGCGATCGAGTCGGCCACGCGCGAGGGATCGTCGATGCCAGAAAGCGTCGCCAGCACTTCGGGCGGCAGCTTGCGGCTCTGCTTGACCAGCTGTTCAAACAGCGAGATCAGCGTGCGCGATACCACGTCGAGCTCGCGTTCCTTGGAGCTGTAGACCGGCTCGATCACCCGCGACGTAGCCGTGAGCATGCCGCCGTCTTCGTCGTAATTTTCGATCTCGACGCGCGACTGGCCTTCGACCAGCACTTTGACGGTGCCATCGGGCAGCTTCAGCAATTGCAGCACATTGGCGAGCGTGCCGATCTGGTGCAGGTCGCTGATCTTGGGATCGTCGATATCCGGGCTCTTCTGCGCGACGAGCAGGATCTGACGCTCACCCTCCATCGCGCGCTCCAGCGCACGCATGGACTTGTCGCGCCCGACGAACAGCGGGATGACCATATGGGGATAAACCACCACGTCACGCAGCGGCAACACTGGAAGCGCGTCCAGGGTGGCACCGGTGGCTTGGGGGTGGGGGGCAGTCTTTGCCATCGAAGAGAATCTCTCGTGATGTGTCGTCTTTGCACCGACACTGCGCCGGGTGCATCTGTACGTCAAGTGGTGCCTTAGGGTCACTCACACAAGTGCATGAGCGGTGGCACAAACAAAATGGCCCCGGCAATCTGCCGAGGCCATTGAACACTCAAGCGCGTGAACTGCTTAGGCGGCGTCGCCACCCTCACCCGCTGCACGCGGCTGCTTGAGGTTGCCGCGATAGATCAGATACGGCTCGGCCTGGCCCTCGATCACGGCATCGTCCACCACCACCTTGCTGACATGCTCCAGCGACGGCAGCTCGTACATGGTGTCCAACAGGACCTGTTCGAGAATGGTGCGCAGACCACGTGCGCCGGTCTTGCGCTTCAGCGCCTTGCGGGCAATCGCCTGCAGCGCTTCCGGGCGGAACTCCAGTTCCACGCCTTCCATTTCAAACAGCTTCTTGAACTGCTTGGTGACGGCATTCTTCGGCTCGGTGAGGATCTTCACCAGCGCCGGCTCGTCCAGTTCGTCGAGCGTGGCGACCACCGGCAGGCGGCCGACAAACTCGGGGATCAGGCCGTAACGCACCAGATCCGAGGGCTCCACATCGGCCAGCACCTTGCCCAGGTTTTCCCTGCGCTCCTTGCTGCGCACTTCGGCCGAGAAGCCGATGCCCGTGGTCTCGGAACGCTGCTGGATCACCTTCTCCAGACCGGCGAATGCACCACCGCAAATAAACAGGATGTTCTTGGTGTCCACCTGCAGGAATTCCTGCTGCGGATGCTTGCGACCACCCTGCGGCGGCACCGAAGCGAGCGTGCCTTCGATCAGCTTCAACAGCGCCTGCTGCACGCCTTCGCCGGACACGTCGCGGGTGATCGACGGGTTCTCGCTCTTGCGCGAAATCTTGTCGATTTCGTCGATGTACACGATGCCCGACTGCGCCTTGTCGACGTCGTAGTCGCACTTCTGCAGCAGCTTCTGGATGATGTTTTCCACGTCCTCGCCCACGTAACCGGCTTCGGTCAGCGTGGTGGCGTCGGCGATGGTGAACGGCACATTGAGCAGGCGCGCCAGCGTTTCGGCCAGCAGCGTCTTGCCCGAGCCGGTCGGGCCGATCAGGAGGATGTTGGACTTGCCAAGCTCCACGTCGTCGCTCTTGGAACGCGACTCCATGCGCTTGTAGTGGTTGTACACGGCGACCGCGAGCGCCTTCTTGGCGCGGGTCTGGCCAACCACATACTGGTCGAGCGTTTCCATGATCTCGCGGGGCTTGGGCAGCTGGCTGCGCCCGGAGGCGGCCTTTTCCTCAAGCTCTTCACGGATGATGTCGTTGCACAGCTCTACGCACTCGTCGCAGATGAACACGGAGGGACCCGCGATCAGCTTGCGCACTTCATGCTGGCTCTTGCCGCAGAAGGAGCAGTAGAGAATCTTGCCGCTGTCGTTGGAACGGCCCTGCCGGTCGTCGCTCATGCCTGGATCCTGCTGATAAATCGATTGCGGTTTGAGAATAGCACAGGGTTCCGCGTCTGCAGACAGACGCGGAACCGCTTGCAAACCTGGTACCAGGAACGTGAAATCAGCTGGATTTCACCGTCTCGACGGCACGGCGATCGAGGACCTGATCAATAAGGCCATATTCCTTGGCCGCCTCGGCGCTCATGAAGCGGTCGCGCTCCATGTCCCGCTCGATCTTGTCCAGCGGCTGGCCCGTATGCTGAACGTAGATGTCGTTCAGGCGGCGGCGCAGGTACAGGATTTCCTGGGCCTGGATCTCGATGTCGGTCGCCTGGCCGCGGGCACCGCCCGACGGCTGGTGGATCATCACGCGCGAATTGGGCAGGGAGTAACGCTTGCCCTTGGCGCCGGCCATCAGCAGCAGCGACGCGGCGCTGCAGGCCTGGCCGATGCACATGGTGCTGACATCGGGCTTGATGAACTGCATGGTGTCGTAGATCGCCAACCCGGCGGTGACGGCACCGCCCGGGCTGTTGATATAGAGATGGATGTCCTTGTCCGGGTTTTCGGACTCAAGGAACAGCATCTGCGCGACCAGCAGGTTGGCCACCTGATCGTTCACCTCGCCGACAAGGAAGATCACGCGCTCCTTGAGGAGGCGCGAATAGATGTCGTACGAGCGCTCGCCGCGAGCGGTCTGCTCAACGACGATCGGTACCAGGTTGAGGTTTTGGATCGGGTCCATAGCCATGCGTGTCGCTCTCCGGTGTATTGGCCTGAAGAATGCCTCAGGCGTTGACCGGGCGCATCACCTCGTCGAAGCCAAGATTCTGCACAGTGGTGGAGGCGTGATCCGCCACCCATTCTGCGACCTGGTCTTCCATCACGCGATTCTGCAGCCCAGACATCAATTGGGGGTCGCGATTGTACAGTTCAATGACCTTTTCCGGCTCTTCGTAGGTCGAGGCGATGGCGGCCAGCTGCTCGGCCACGCGGCTGCGGTCGATGACCAGGGACTGCTTGCGGGCAATCTCACCCATCAGCAGACCGGCGATCACGCGCTTGCGGGCGACCGGGGTGGCGGCCTCGATCAGCTGCGGCGGAACCTGCTGGCCGCGCGGAATGCTGTTCTGCGCCAGGGCCTGGGCCTCGGACTGCACCATCACGTTCGGCACGTCGATGTCCGGATGGGCATCGGCAAGCTTTTCAGCCACTTCGGACTTCAGGCGGGCCATCAGGGTGGCCTTGAGCTCGCGCTCGAGGTTGGCGCGCACTTCCTTGCGGAACTTCTCCAGGTCGCCATCGACGATGCCGAACAGCGCGACGAACTCGGCGTCCACTTCCGGCAGCTTCGGCTCCTGCACCTTGATGATCTTGAAGTGGCACTGGGCGTTCTTGCCGGCCAGGCTTTCGTTGCGGAAATCCGCCGGGAAGGCCACTTCGGCGTCGAATTCCTCGTCGGCCTTGCGACCGGTCAGTACTTCATCGAGCGCCTTGAACAAGGTGCCCGAGCCCAGCACGCTACCGGCACGCTCCAGGCCTTCGGCCGGGAAGCGATAGTCATCGGCCTGGGCCGAGTACTCGAACATCACGAAATCGCCTTCGGCCGAGGCGCGCGCCACTTCGTCGAAGCTGCGGCGCTGCAGGCGCAGGGTCTCGATCATCTTCTCGATGTCGGCATCGGTCACTTCGGCAACCGGACGGGTCACGGCGAGCGTGGCGACGTCGATTTCCGGGAATTCCGGCATGATTTCGAAGGTGGCCGTGTAGGCGATCTCGCCTTCGACCGGACGACCGGTGGTGTCGATCGACGGGTTGGCGATCGGACGCAGGTTTTCCTGGGCGACGGCTTCGCGCAGCGTGCTGCCGATCAGGTCGGAGAGCACTTCACCGCGCACCTGGTCGCCAAAGCGCTGCTGGATCACTGCAGTGGGCACCTTGCCCGGACGGAAGCCCTTGAGGCGCACAGTGCGACCCATTTCGACGATGCGAGCATTCACCTGCGACTCGAAACGCTCCGCGGGGAACTTCACCGTGAGCTTGCGCTCCAGCTTGCCGACGTTTTCAACCGAAACCTGCATGACGTCTCCTGGTGTACCTGTAAGTGCGCCCGTCAAAGGCGCGTGGCGGCCCGGGGCCGCCTGCAAAAAGAAAAACTCAAGGGATGGTGCGAAAGGAGGGACTCGAACCCTCACGGGGTTACCCGCTGGAACCTAAATCCAGTGCGTCTACCAATTCCGCCACTTTCGCATCAGAACTACTAAGAGGAAGTGTCCGTAAGCATCGGATTCCCAAGGGAATAGTCGGGCTTGATACCCGTACACCCCGCCCCGCCAGCCTCCGGGCGCTCCGCCCCTAAGTCGATGATTCCCTTACACGAAAGCAGGCCATTTTACGGGTCGCGCGGGGCGCAGCACAAGCGGGCAAGCGCCGTTGAAGAATGCTCTGATGCGCCGTGCGTCCGGCCAGACGACACCCTCTCACAGCTCGCGCAGGACACGGAAGCCGACGCGTCCGCTGCGCACGCTGGCGTCGACGCCTTGCCGATAAGCCGAGCGTACCTGTTCGGGGGAGCTGCCCCAGGAACCGCCGCGGACCACGCGGGAACCGCAGCCCGGGTTCACCCAGGCGCCGCCGTCGCGTGGGGCGCGCAGATAGCTGTCGTGCCAGCAGTCCTGCACCCACTCCGATACGTTGCCATCGATGTCGTACAGGCCAAAGGCGTTGGGCGCGAAACTCATCACCGGAGCGGGACCCCAGTAGCCGTCCCGGTAGCCCTGGAAGGCATTGCTCCAGCGCCGGCCACTGGGCGAACGGTCTCCGGAGCCGGTGAGATTTTCGACCTTGCCGCTGGGTGTGCCGTCTCCCCACCAATAACGGGAAGTGGTGCCGGCACGCAGGGCGTACTCAAATTCCGCCTCGCTGGGCAAGCGGAAGGTTTTGCCGGTGCGCTGGCTCAACCAGTCCACATAGGCCTTGGCGTCGTTCCAGGACACATTGACCACCGGGAGACGACTGTCCGCATTGCGGCCGGCATAGTCGTCCTGCCAGCTGGCGCTGGTGTCGTCGCGCATGGCGCCGGTGCCCTCGTCATAGACGCTCGCACCGCCCAGCTTGACCGAATCGGGTTGGTAACCGCTGGCGCGCACGAATTCGCGGAACTGCCCCACGGTGACGGACGTGCGCGACAGCGCGAAGCCCTTGCCGATGGTGACCTCATGTTGCGGTGTTTCGGCATCTTCCCGACCCGCCTCGTCGTCGGGCGCGCCCATCTGGAAGCTGCCGGTGGGAACGACCACCATCGATGGCGTCTGGCCAGGCATATCGGCAAACCGGTCGGTGAAGACCTGTCCCGGCTTGTAGCTGGCGTAGAGGCGCACATTGGTGAGGCGATCGCCAAATTCCGTAAGCCCGGCCAGATCGGGGCTGATCGCCTTGGCTTGCTCAGCCAGCTGCTGGGCCATGCTCAGATTGCCCGAATCCAGTGCGGAACGCGCCTGGCCGAGCAAGCCGTTGGCCCGCGCCACGCGCATGGCGTCGACGCGCGTATGCACATCGCGCATGGCCGGCGAATCCGGCGCCACCTGGGCTGCCTCCGTGAGCGCCTGATCGGCCGCCTTGAAGTCGTTTTGGGCCACCGCGGCCAAGGCGCGGTCGAGCACAGCGCGCTGGACCTGCAAGGTGCCCTGGGCGGCCACGGCATTGTCCGGATCGAGCTGCTGCACCTGCCGGTAGAGCTCCAGCGCGTTGTTGCCAGGCGGCTGGTCGGCATTGCCTTGCTGGAGCAAGGTGGCGGCCTTGGCCAGCAGTGGACGGACCTGGGTCAAGGTCTTCAGCTTCGCCTGCAACTGGTTCACGTCGTCGGTGGCGTCAGGGATGAGTTTGAGCGTGTCGAGCAGATCGCTGGCCGCGTCTGCATCGCCCACCGCGACGCTCTGGTTGATTTCCGCCACCAGTCGCTCGCGCACTTCGAACAGCCCCTGCGCGGCACGACGGCTATCGGGTTTGAGCTTGAGCGCCTGCTCATACAAGGCCACGGCGCTGTTTTCGTTGCCCGCCAGCTGCCCGGCCTTGAGCGCCTTGTCGGCTTTGGCCATCAAGGCTTCCACCTCGGGCGTGTCGGCGCTGAGCTGTTCGGGGAGGTTGGTGTTCTTCTTGCTGAGGCGCGCCACCACCACGTCGGTCGGCGCCAGAGTGAGCGGCGGACCGGCATCCACTTCGGACGGCTCCGGTCGCGTACTCGCCGCCGGCGCCACCGATGCCACCGGCTCCAGGTTCATGGCGCGATGCGTCGCGGTCGCCGACGGCTCGACATGGAGCACGCGCGGAAAAAAGTGATAGACCAGTGCGAGCCCCAGCACGACGACACCCAGTGCTCCGCCTAGGGCTCGCTGTCGTCGTACGGTTTCCTTGCTCGGCATGTTTGGGCGTCCCTGGGCGGCCTGCTATGGTGGGCGATCTAAACCATAGGCACAAACCGATGTCAGGACAATGCACAGACGCACGTCCCGACTCAGGATTACGCATGCATCAAGAATCTTCCCTGGCGCCCGACGCCGCATGGATCGAGCGTCGCGACGATCTGCAGGCCTGGCTGGCGGATCTGCCAGGCGATGCCGCGCTGGGTTTCGACACCGAGTTCATGCGCCGCAATACCTTTTATCCGCAGCTGGCCCTGGTCCAGCTGGGCTGGAATGGGCGGTACGCGCTGGTTGACCCGGTGGCCTTCGAGATGGGCGACGCGTTGCAGCCGAAGATCGGCAGCGGCGAGGTGGTGACGGTGATGCACAGCGCCAGCGAAGACCTGGAAGCCTTGTCGCCGTTCCTGCCACACGGCCCGCGCCAGCTGTTCGATACCCAGATTGCGGCGGCGTTCGTCGGCATGGGCCTGGGCATCAGCTATCGCGCGCTGGTGGCCGAGTTGACCGGCGCCGAGCTGGACAAGGGCGAAACGCGTTCGGACTGGCTGCAGCGACCGCTGACCGAATCGCAACGTGCGTATGCGACGCTGGACGTGGTTTATCTCAAGCCCGTGCACGAACAGCTGGCCGAACGACTGGTCCAGCGCGATCGCAGCGCCTGGCATGCCGAAGACTGCGAACGCCTCAAGCAACGCGCGTGCTATCGCGAAGGCGATCCCCAGCCGCAGCGCGGTTTTCGCAGTGCTTCGGACTGGCGTCCCGAGCAGCGCGCCCTGCTCCGCCGCATCCTGCTATGGCGCGATCAGTCCGCGCGCACGCTCGATCGTCCGCGCCCCTGGCTGCTTGAGGACGCCGCGGCGATGAGCCTGGCGCAACAACTGCCACGCTCCGCCAGCGAACTGGACACCCGCACGCGCGGCCAGCGCGCCCTGCGCTCGCCGCAGCGCGTCGAGCTGCTGGAGCTGTTGCTGCGCCCGGTGGATGACGACGAAATCGCGGCGACCGCGACCATTCCCGAATCGCCGCAAGGGGAAGCAAAACGCGCCTTGCCGGCCATGAAGGACTGCGTGGACAAGGCTGCCCTCGAGCTGGACCTGCCACCGGGCCTGCTCTGTCCGCGCAAGGTGCTGGAAGAATATGTGGTGACCACGCAGTGGCCCGAATTCCTTGAGGGCTGGCGTCGCCCGATCCTGTTCGAACCGCTCAGCGCCCTGCTCCCGTAAGGCTTGAGCGGGGGCTTGGCGAACCCCAAACGGCGCTGCTACTATCTTCCGCTCGTGTGGGGCCATAGCTCAGCTGGGAGAGCGCGTCGTTCGCAATGACGAGGTCGGGAGTTCGATCCTCCCTGGCTCCACCATCTCTACAAGACAACAGCGCTTTATGCCACGCGGCGTAAAGCGCTGTTTTGTTTTGTGGCGCCATCACGCTGCAAGGCGCCAATCGGCGCCGATCTTCGATGACCCGCTTGCTATCCCTGCATAAACGAAGGGGCATGCAACCGTCGCGGGTGCACGACAGCCCATACCCCTTTCGTCACGCCTGGCAACGTGCGCGATTAGCGCCGATGACGCGTGTTCGGTGCGAGCGGACGACCCGGTGCCAGGCCCGGATGAGTGGCTTCGCGCGCAAACCGCTGCGTGGTCTGATAGCTGAGCTTCTTGTCGCTCGTTTCCCGCTTGACGGAAGTTCCGCTGTAGACGTCGTGGATACGGGCCAGAGAGAGCGGCTCAGTAGGTTGCTTCATGAGAATTCCTTGGAAGGTGACGGATGCATGCCCACCAGCCGCGGCTGGGCACAACGATGACTGCATAAGAAACCGATCACGACGACTTAGTGCAGGCAGTGATACCAAAGAGCCTCAATTCCCGTCCGTGTTGCACATACTCTGGCGTCCCTGACGGAGACAAAGCCTTCTTGAAGCAGGCGGCGGAGATCGCAACGACCACCGGCAGCCTTCAACGGCAACGGACAGGCCGTTGCCACACGACGCAACAACGCCCATTGCCCGGAGGTCAGGATCTTGCGGGGGTTCATCATGCGAATCCCTCACCCGGAGTGACATAGGAACAAACGGCAGCCGTGCTGCGCTTCCGATGTTCCATACCCCTGTGACCATACTCTCTGTTGGGCCATCGATTGTTAGGTTTTCCGGCACCGTGCAGGCAACGCGCCAAAACGCGCGCAAGACGTCCCTCGTTTGTCCTAACCCTCCACTAACACCGATGCGCGCAGATTCGAATGGCAGATGAGCGACACAGGGTGCGCTCGGCGCCGCCGAGAGAAACGTTTCTCTGCCTCGCACGCCCAATGGCGGAGGCCAGGCCATGAACAAGTCACGTCAGGAATTGCGCCAAACGATGAGTCGACTCGACGCATCGATCACCATGTTGCATGTGTCGCACCCCAGCGATGCGGACTTCTTCCAGTCGACGGAATGCATTTTTTCCGACGTGCTTGCGCAATCCTGCGAGGAAGATTCGGACTGGCTGTTGGGCACCATTGATTGGATCTGCACCCGTCATGGCATGCCTTATCCGGCGAATTGATGACTGCGACAAAGATTGATGGCGCAGGCGTGAGAACGTTGCTCAGACTCGCTTCCCACGACAAAACAGCGCATTTCCAAGCGATCCAAGTGAACGCGCAGTCATTATTCATTTGCTTTTTAAAGCCCTGCCCCCTACTGTGGGCGGGCTGAGTTTCAAGGGTCACCATAAATGTGGCCCGATGCTGTAGATTGAAGTTACCTACACCGTTGTACCCGTTTCCGCCTTGTGACCAGCTTTTTCGCCGCTCTGCGGCTTCATTCGTTTCAAGGAAAAATCATGTCTCAGGTAGAAACCGGTACGGTCAAGTGGTTCAACGATGCCAAGGGCTTCGGCTTCATCAGCCGTTCGAGCGGTGAGGACGTGTTCGTCCACTTCCGCGCGATCCAGTCGCAGGGCTTCAAGAGCCTGCAGGAAGGCCAGAACGTGTCGTTCATCGTGACCCAGGGCCAGCGTGGCCTGCAGGCCGAGAACGTGCAGATCGTCTGATCTAGCCGTCCGACCAAGAAAAAGCCCGGCCTTGAGCCGGGTTTTTTTTGGCCTTCTTTCGGATGACCCACCTCAGCAAAGCTTATGGCGAGTCATCGGCTGCATCTGTCGAATGCAGCCGCCAGCAGATCAAGCCAAGCGAGTTAACGCTTCTCAGGCACCGCGACGTCTTTCGCTGCCTTTTTCTTGGCCAGCTTTTCGTCCTGCAGCTTCTTCTTTGCAATTTCACGCTGACGCTTTTCGAAGGAATAGTTCGGCTTTGGCAAGGGAGTCCTCGTGGATATCAAGTGGGAAGGATGACGAGTGCGCTAGCGGCACCGTCGACACGTACGTTCTACTGAGGCACCGGATCGACGCTCGCGATCGACTGCAAGGTCAGGCGACCTTGCCTACGACAGAAGCTTGCGCCTGCTCGGCTGCCAAAGCACGCTCTTCGGCATATTCGGTGCGAACGGCCTTGCAATAAGGTCCATTCATCACGAAGCGGCGGCAGATCGACGGGCGGGTCTCGTAAATACCGCAATTCATCTTCGTGCTGTTGATCGCGACGCACCAGCCGTCTTCATCGTGCTTCATCACGTGCAGGCCGCTGGGCAACTGCGTGGTGAGATGAGCGGGAATCTTGT
>Ga0209672_100638_pt1 | contig 18058 bp, 15 predicted proteins | sample AraplaCol_mMS_r2_FD_184273 | JGI IMG/M metagenome (GOLD analysis project Ga0209672, IMG submission 184273) | Arabidopsis root microbial communities from North Carolina, USA - plate scrape CL_Col_mMS_r2 (SPAdes) (version 2) | ecosystem: Host-associated > Plants > Roots > Endosphere | place: USA...
GCGGCATCTACTATCCGGGCGCACCGCATGGCATGACCACCACCCATCAGGATCAGGTCAACGCGGACCTGCTCGCCTTCCTCAAGCTCTGACCGTTGCCGTGGGCCAGGCCGGCGGCAGGTCGTCGACGATCATGCCGCCGGTCAGGCTCGTGCTGAGGAGAACAGCGGGACGCCAAGTTCGGACGCGATGCGCGCCAGCTTGTCCGGATTGCGCTGGACGAGCACGCGGACAATGCGGTCGCCATCGGTTTCCACGGTTTGCACCGACTCCAGGGCGTCATGGATGTAGCGAAGCACGCTGAGCTCGCCATTGATCGAAGCCAGGTCGATGCGCAGTGCGTTCTTGTAGCGCAGATTGGATGCATAGAACAGCTGCGCGATGCGCTGTCCGCCAAGCAGCGGCCTGGGGAAACTGGTTTCCCTGCCACCGCCGTCGCCGATCAGTTCGGCCTGGTCGGCCAGCATCGCCTTCAGCAGCTTGAACTGCCCCAGTGAAAGTGCCTGTGCGAAGCGCTCCACGATGCGACCGTGCGCCTCGGGCGACACGGCGTACTTGGGTTCTCCCTCGCGCAGCTGGGTTTTGGCCCGATGCACGATCTGGCGCACGGCCGCCTCGTTCTTGTCGATGGTCTCGGCGATGTCGGCGTAGCCCACGTCGAAGATCTCGTGCAACAGAAACGCCGCGCGCGCCTCGGGCGAGAGGCGCTCAAGCATCGACAGCAGCGCCACGGAAACCTCGCCGTGGCGTTCATGGATTTGTTCAGGGGTGGCGGGCCCATCGCTGAGGATCGGCTCGGGCAGCCAAAGGCCGACATAGTGCTCACGCCGTGCTTTCAAGGAGCGCAGCCTGTCGATCGCCACGCGCGTGGTGGCAGTCACCAGCCATGCTTCAACGTTGTTGACGGCCGCCTGGTCGGTGCCGTGCCAGCGCAGCCACACATCCTGGACCGCGTCTTCGGCGTCGGCGACGGAGCCGAGCATGCTGTATGCAATCGCCTGCAAGCGGGGACGAAGACGATGGAAAGTGGCGTTGGCGTCGTTCACAGCAATGAGTGCCGAGCTGGCCCTTTTGACGTGGTGAACCCGAGTCGCTGCGCGGCGCAAAGGGCGGCATGTGGTGCCACGTCATGCCGGCCACGGGGATCGGGCGCCAGTATGCCGTATTTCGCCGGCACCCAGCATCGAACTTCAGTCATAGCACGACGCATGCCCGTGGCAAACACGAAGCATTGATGATGACGTCGATACCATGTGACGGTTGTCGCTGGCCATCGATGGCCATGACGGATCCCTGCGCTGGATCGGCACTCGTCCCCAGGCGCTGGTTCCGGCAGGGAAACACGGTAAGCCCTTCCAGCTACCTACGATGCATCCGCCGCGCGAGGCAAGATGCCTGCGTCGGTGGCGCCTACGAAACGTTCGGAATCAGCCATGTCACACATCAAACGCATTCTGCTGCAGACGACGATCCCTTACGCCGCCGACGATTGGCATATCGGTCGCTTCAGCCTGTTGCACGAGTATCTGGCCGGCCTGCGCAGCGAGGACGGATCGCCGCTGTTCGAGGTCACCGCCCGCGATCGGGATGCGCTCGGCAAGCCCGATAGCGTGCTGTCGCAACTGGACAGCTCGGACATCGACGAGTTGTGGCTGTTCGCGGTCGACACCGGCGATGGGCTGACCACCGAAGACTGCGCCGCGATCGGACGCTTCCGCCAGCGCGGCGGCGGCATGCTGGTGGCGCGCGACCATATGGATCTGGGCAGTTCGGTATGCACCCTGGGCGGCGTCGGTGCGGCGCACTTTTTCCATTCCAAGAATCAGGAGCCCGATCCCTCGCGTCATCGGATCGACGACATCGTCACCACCAACATTTCCTGGCCCAATTATCACTCCGGCTCGAACGGCGATTTCCAGACCATCGAACCGAGCGAACCGATCCATCCCGTACTGGCCGATCCGGCATCGCCGACGGGGGCGATTCGCTACTTGCCTTCGCATCCTCACGAAGGTGCGGTGGGCAAGCCCGAGCACGACGATACGGCACGCGTCATTGCGACCGGGCGCAGTGCCGTCAGCGGGCGATCGTTCAATCTGGCGGTGGCGTTTGAGCCATCGCCGTCCGGTGGCCCCGCCATGGCGCAATCGACCTTCCATCATTTTGCCGACTACAACTGGGATCCCTCCCAGGGCTCGCCGAGCTTTGTCAGCGAGCCACCCGGCCATGGTCTGGCGCAGTCGACGGACGCGCAGCAATCGATCAGGCAGTACGTCAGAAATCTCGCCCTGTGGCTCGCCGGGCCTACGCCTTAGCAATCCAATCTCTTGAATCCACCGGATTCGGATGCACCGTGCGCCGCGGATGTGGCGCCTCTACTTTCATGGCCAAGCGGCGCGTGGATGGCAGCCGTGCGTGCTCATTGGATAGGTTAGTCAAATGTCCCTGTACGCCGATCTGACCACGCAGGAGCCGGCTTCTGCGTCACCTGGTTTTCCCGTGCGCTTGATTGCCGGCGTGCCCGTACCCGATACGCCGCTGGTCGAGCGGGCGATCGAATACGTCAAAGCATGCTCGGAACCTTATCTGTTCAATCACGTGATGAGGTCCTGGTTGTTCGCGATCACGCTCGCCGAGCTGCGCGGTACGGCTTACGACGCCGAGGTGCTCGCCGTCTCGACCTTGCTGCATGATCTTGGGCTGGCGGAGGCGTTCAAGGGTCCGCTGCGCTTCGAGGTCGAGGGCGCCAACGCCGCTCGCGCGTTCGCGCTGAAGGAGGGCTTCGACGCAAGACGCACTCAGCTGGTGTGGGACAGCGTGGCGCTCAACTCGACGCCGTCCATCTGTCTTTACAAGGAAGCCGAAGCGGCGTTGTGCACCATGGGTGTCGGCGTCGACTGGGGTGGCTGGCAAGCCGATGCAGTCACCGGGGAGCGGATGAAGGCCATCGTTGCGGCGTTTCCGCGGCTAGGCATGAAAGAGCGCTTTACGGATGCCGTCTGCGGCATCGTCCGGAGTCGGCCCGAGACGACCTACGACAATTTCGCACGTGATTTCGGCGAGCGTTTCATTCCCGGCTACCGCCCGCCGTCACTCGTCGATGCTTTGTTGAACGCGCCGTTTGACGAGTAAGCGTCGTGGTGGGCAAGGTGTTGCCGAAGAAGGCGCCCTGGTTTGAGGGGCGCCTTCTTCTTGTTACGTGACGGGGGTATCCACCCGCTCGAGCACGATAGGTGCAGCGAGCGGGCAGGCCGCAGGGACTCAGTCGAGCGTCAGCCCGTCGCAGCCTGCTTGGCGTAGATCGAGCGCGCAAACCACGTCTTGAAGTCTTGTTTGCCCAGCCGCGCGCCGTCGTCCGGCAGCAAGGTGCCCGGCTCCAGCACGGCGCCGAAGTAGGGCGCCTTGGGATCGGCGATGACCTTGCGCGTATCGCCGATCGCCGTGAGGAAGCGCTGCACCCATTCCGCCATCGGCGCCTTGTCGGGGCCGCCGATTTCCACGATGCCGTTGGCCGGCGCGGCGAGCACGACGTCGGTGACGGCATCGGCCACGTCGTCGGAGGCGATCGGCTGCATCAGCCCGCTGGAAATATGCAGCTCCTGTCCCTTGCTGCCGTCGCCGGCGATGCCGTTGAGGAATTCGAAGAACTGGGTGGAGTGGATGATGGTGTAGGGGACACCGGCAGCGCGTATCCCTTCTTCCTGCGCTACCTTGGCGCGGATATAACCGCTGGCCGCAAAGGCGGGGCGCCCGGTGCCCACCACCGACAAGGCCACGTGGTACTTCACGCCCGCTTTTTTCTCGGCAGCCGCGAGGTTGCGCTGCGAGGTCTGGAAGAAATCCATCACCGCCTTCTCCTCGAACGAAGGCGAGTTGGACAGATCCACCACCACGTCCGTGCCCGCCATGGCCGCGTCCAGGCCTTCGCCGGTGAGCGCATTGACACCCGTGGACGGCGCCGCGGGTACCGCCTCGTGGCCGTGTTTGCGCAAGCGCTCGACGACCTTGCTGCCGATCAGTCCGGTACCACCGAGTACGACGATTTTCATGGGAAACCTCCAGGTTGCGATGACGCCAAAGGCGCGTCTGAGTTGATGTCTGGCGTGGCCGTGGGGCGTCGGTAAACGTCTGTTGCCTGTCGTGGCAGCTGCGAATGCGGCTATCGTGTGCCTGCGTCCCGGCGCGTGCCCTGTCGGTCATGCGAGCGATGCAGCCATCAGTCCCATGCCCACGGACGTCCCTGGCTGCGGACCTCAGGCGGTGGATCGATAGCGATACACGAACACACGCGAAGCTGCCGTCGTCATCGAGCATGCGCTCGGCATCTACGCCACCAAGGCAAGGCCGCCTTTATTGGTAGACGTTACGCTGACGCCGCCTGTGACAACATCAAAAGACTGATGCGTCTAAGGCAACACCGCGAGCCCGCCAAAGGAACTACTGGCAGCGTTGCAACGAATTTAGGCTGGGCTCTTCACGTAGTGGAGCGCGAGCGGGCATGTCGGCCGATCTGAGCAAGAGCTGCTCGCCTCCCGAGGATGGCGACCATGACCCAGCGTATCGATTACATGCAGCAATCACCCGAGCTGTTCAAGAAGCTCGCCGCGGTGAACGCGCTGCTCAACCAGTCCAGCATCGAAAAAACCATCAGCCACCTCGTCGAGGTTCGCGCATCGCAGATCAACGGATGCGCCTTTTGCACGGACATGCACGTGAAGCAAGCCGTGATCGGCGGCGAGCGGCCATTGCGCCTGTTCCACCTGCCTGCCTGGCGCGAATCCACGCTGTTCAATGATCGCGAGCGCGCCGCATTGGAGTGGACTGAAGTGTTGACCCAGCTGCCGCCGCACGGCGTATCCGACGAGATCTACGCGCGGGTGCGCGAGCAGTTTTCGGAAAAGGAGCTCACCGACCTCACCTACGAGGTGATGGTGGCCAACGCCTGGAACCGCATCAACGTCGCTTTCCGGGCCGTTCCCGGCGCGCTCGACAAGGCCTACGGCCTCGACAAGTCCGGGCTGGCCTGAGCACTGGTCGGCGCGGTCGTGCCGCGCCGACTGACTATCGTCGCCCGATGCCACCGCGCGGGCCCTTCAAGAGGAAACACCCATGCGTATGTTTAAGACCCTAGGCCTGCTGTGCCTGCTCGCTGGCCCCGCCGTCATCACCCAACAAGTCTTTGCCCAGAGCGCGCCGGCGGCACCGCAGGCGCAGGTCACGGACCTGATGACCAAGGCACTCAAGGACTATCCGGGCAAGGAAGGCAAGATGATCCTCGTCACCTATCCGCCCGGCTCGGTCGATCCGGTGCATCGCCACTTTGCGCACACCTTCGTCTACGTGCTCGAAGGCAACATCGTGATGAGCTTGAATGGTGGCAAGGAAGTGACGTTGGGACCGGGCCAGACGTTCTACGAAGGGCCGGAGGACAAGCACACGATGGGTCGCAACGCGAGCACGACGCAGCCGGCGAAGTTCGTGGTGTTTCTGCTGAAGGATCAGAACAAGCCGATCCTGACGCCGGTGCAGTGAGCTTCGACTGAGGGCGACGCGATCGGCACCAGGCGAGCCGACAAGGTCAAGCGCTGATCGCGTCGCTCAGTGCGTCTCGCCCAGGCCAAGTCGACCCGCCTGCGCCACCGCTTCGCCGCGCGAACGGGCATCAAGTTTGCGCAGCACGGCGGACACGTGGTGTTCGACGGTTTTCTCCGAGCGCGCGATGCGTCCGGCGATTTCGGTGTTGGACAAGCCCTGGGTGAGCAGGTCGAGTATCTGCAGTTCGCGCAGGGTGAGTCCGGCCGGGTTCGCCGAGGTACTGGCGCGCGGCCCGCGCGCGACACCGCGCATGCCGGCGCGGCACAACCATTCGCGGCAACGCCGCAGGCTGGCGGAGGCCTTGAGCGCTTCGAGCGTGGCCAGGCCTTCGGCGATGCCGTGCTCGTCGCCTTCGAGCAGGGCCAGCGCGCGCTCGTAGGGACAGCCCATGCCCTGCCAGGCCATCGCCGCTTGTTGCCACTGGCCATCGCGCTGCCACGCATAGTTGGCTTCGATCTCGCCCGGGCTCGAGCCGTCCAGTCCCATCCATCGACGCCAGAACAGCAGTTCGCCCAGCGCGCGCGGATCGCCCAACTCCTCGGCCAGTCGTATCGTCTCGCGCACGATGGGGTCCTCGCCACTCTCGTCGCCCGCCAGCCAGGCGGCCTCGGCGCGCGCCGCCGCCACGGGCGCGAGACGCTGCAGTTCGCCGGTGGCCCACGCCAGTTCGGTGACCTCTTCGAGTGCGGCGGCAGCGCCGGGGTCGCCGCGGCGCAGGCGGATGCGTGCGAGCACGGTGAGGGCGGGAATACGCGTCACCGGCGTCACGTCGCAGCGTGTCAGCAGTTGGCTGGCAAGCTGGCCGGCGGTATCCCAGCGACCCAGTTCAAAATCCACGCGGGTCTGCAAGGCCACCACGTATTGCGACCATGAATCGAGATCGCGATCGGAGAAGTACACGGCGGCCTGGCTGATATACCACTGCGCCTCCGGATAATTGCGCGTGGTGACCGAGCTGCTGGTGAGGTTGGCATAGGCGCGCGCCACGTGTTCGCCATAGCCGTGTTCCGTGGCGATGGCCAGGCTGCGCTTGAGCATCTCCCGGCCATCGGCATGGCCGTGCACGGCGCGCGCGGTGCCGACATTGTTCAAGGCATGCGCCAGCACTTCCGGATTGCCCTGCTGCTCGGCCATCTCGATCGCGCGCTTGCCCCAGGCCACGGCTTCCGCGGTGCGATGCGACAGCATGCGCATCTGCGACCGGTTGCTGAACGCCCACGCCAGTTCTTCGTCGGCATGGATGGATTCGAGCAATTGCGCCGCGCGATTACCGTAGACCTCGGCTTCGGCATTGCGCCCGGCAAACCAGTACATGCGCGACAACCAGCGCAGCAGATGGCCCTCCTGGCGATCGTTGCCCAGCTTGCGCCAGATCGCCAGCGCGGCCTCGTTGGAGTCGATGGCGCAGTCGATCTGGCTGGTGAGATAACACTGATACGCGTGCCGCTCGAGCAGATCGGCACGCTCCTCGTCGGGCAAGCCACCCGCGTGCGCCAGCGCCTTGCCGTAGAGCCAGGCGGCATCGCAATGCGCGCCATGCGCGGCGGCCGTGTCGGCGGCCTTGGGTGCGTACTTCATCACCGCGGCGCAGTCGCCTGCACCGGCTGCGTGGTGCACGAGGCGCGCCAGGGCCACGCCGTCGCCAAGCGTTTCCAGATGATGCAGCAGGCGTGCGTGCAAAGCGGTCGCCATCGGCGCGGGCAGCGCCTGCTCCATCGAGATGCGCGCCAACTCGTGACGCCACGCATAGCTGCCGCTTTCGGCCACCAGCAAGCCGGACGCCAGCGCGCCAGCCACCACCTCGCCACTGGGTGACAGCAGCGCATCCACCAGCGAGCCTTCGATGCGTGCCGGCACGATGGCGGCCAGGTCGAGCAACTCGCGCACGGCCGGCGACTGCCGTCCCGCACGCGCCAGCACCGCGTCGCGCACGGAAGCGGGCAAGCCTTCCGCCGACAAGGCTTCGGTGACAAAGAAGGGATTCCCGGCGGTCGCCGCAAACAAGCCCTCGGACGGATGGCCGGTGCGCTGCGCCATGTCGACCACGGCGGCCTCTGAAAGCGGCAGCAGGGGCACGCGTACGGCGAGTTCGGTCGGCAGATCGCCGCAGAGCAGGCGCAGCGGATGCCGGGCGTCGAGCTCGTCATCTCGGTAGGTGAGCACCAGCAATGCGCGCACGCGTTCGATGCGACGCGCCAGGTATTTCACCAGATCCAGCGTGGCGGCATCGGCCCAGTGCAGATCTTCAAGCACCACCAGGGTGGTGCCATCGAGCTCCTGCAGATCGGTGAGCACGGAGGCGAATAGTTCGGCGCGACGGCCTTCGCGTCCGAGCAGATTGCGCGTCTTGCTGGTGAAGGCGTCGGCAATGTCGTAGAACGGACCGAGCGGACGGGGCGAAAACAGCGCTTCGCACCCGCCGATCAGAACACGCCCATCGCTGTGAGTCGAAGCCAGGCATCGCGCCAGCGACGTCTTGCCGATGCCTGCTTCGCCATACACCAGTGCGGTGGGCCCGAGCCTTGTCGCGCGAGTTCGAGAGCATCCCGAAGCCGCCGCAGGGCGTAGTCACGCTCGACCAGTTCCAACCTGCCATCCTCAACGCTGGATCAACCTTCGCACCGACCGGGGGAGGGCGGGCGAAACCTGCATGGCGTCGTTCCGTCAGAGGAAATAGCGGAACGGTCGCCACGGTGCTCTATAAACCGTACGCGTCGCCGATGCACGACTGGCTCCCGCCATACTCAAATAGAAATAGGGATTGAGTACGGAGATCTCGGTGATCTGATCTACAGGCAGCTCGTTACGGCGGGCCACCTGGCGTATCGCCTCGGGCGTGGGAGCATCGTAGACGCAAAACGTGCGGGTCTTGTCTTCACTCACGTATGAATGCAGCCAGGTGACGCCTTCCTGGGCGTTGGTATTGACGATTTCGACGCACTTGGCGGCACCGCTGGTGTTGGTGGGCAGGGACAGCCCGTTCGGGAAATAACGTTCGACGATATAGCGCGGCATGACAGTCTCCTCGTAGGAATCGCGGCTTGGGTTCAAGCGGCGATCACAGGCTACGAGTTGGCATGCGCTGCAACATCGGGAGTTTCCCCCAATTTGCGGGGAGCGTCCCCTCATTTTGCGCGACCGTTGCCATCGCGGGTGTTTCATCTTCGCTACGTTTTCGCGTGTTGATGGTCGCAATGCGAGCTGCGACGTGGCGAGCCAAATGCGAATCCGCGAATGCGTGGTGTACGCCGTTTGGTCGATGCCTCCTCCAGCGAATTCGCTGTCACGACACAGAGAAACATGGCGACCAAGCCACGTTGGGGAACCAGCTCATCGCCGTTTCGCCACGTCCTCCGCGCTCAGCGTGCCCTGCTGTCCGCCGAAGTGACTGACCACATAGTTCGACAGCGCAGCGACTTCGGCATCGGAATACGCGCGACCAAACGAAGGCATGAACACCTCCTGTCCACCGACATGCAGCGATGAGCCATTGAGGATGATCTGGGTGAGATTGGTCGCGTGCGGATCGCGCACGGAACGAAGGCCAGTGAGCATCGCGTAATTCGTCTGGCGCCCCTGGCCGCTTTCCAAGTGACAGCCTGCACACGCGCCGACAAACAACTGTTCGCCCGGCGTCGCGGTTCCCGCGGTGGCTGTTGGCGCCGCCGCGGCTGCGGCGGCTACTGGCGGTGCTCCGCCTTGCTGTGGTTTCACATCGCGCAGATACGCGACCAGCGCGGCGAGATCCGAAGGCGTCAGGTGTTGCAGGCTGTAGCCCACCACTTCACCCATCGGGCCGGAAGCGGTGCCGCGTCCTGCGGCGTGTCCTTTGGAAAAGTAATCGGTCAGTTCCTGATCGCTCCACGCACCGATGCCATGCTCCTTGTCGGAGGTGATGTTGTAGGCCTGCCAGCCCTGCAGTTCCGCGCCGGCCAACGCCTTGCTGCTCTTCATGGCGAAGCCGATATTGCGCGGCGTGTGGCATTCGCCGCAGTGGCCAAGCGCGGTAGCGAGATACGCGCCGCGATTCCACGCCTCGGGCTTGCCTTGCTCAGGCTGGAAGCGTTCCTTCTTGAGGAAAACGGCGTTCCAGAAACTCAAGGCCCAGCGCTGGTTGAACGGGAAGGACAGCTCGTTGGGCCGCGCCGGTGCATGCACCACCGGCAGACTGGCGAGATAGGTGCGGATGGCGAGGATATCGTCACGGCTCAGCGCGGTGTATGAGGTATAGGGGAACGCCGGATACAGCGGCCGCCCTTGCTTGTCCACGCCGGCATGCAAGGCGCGCACAAATTCGTCGTCGGTCCAGTCGCCGATGCCGGTCTCTTTGTCGGCCGTGATATTGGACGAGTAGATGGTGCCAAACGGCAGCTTGAACGCCACGCCGCCGGCAAATGGCTCGCCACCCGGTGCGGTATGGCAGCCCTCGCAATCGGCGGCGCGCGTGAGGTATTCGCCGCGCGCCATGGTGGTGGGAAGGTCCACCGGCACGCCCGCTCCAACAGGCTGCTTGGCCTGCTCGTTGCCGCTATGGGTCACCGTGATCAGCGCGTATGCCGTGAACACGATGGCGATCAGCACGACGACGCCGACGATGGTTCCGATGATGCGCCCGATCTTCATGCGACTATCCCCGGCTGCTCAGCGACACCACCCGGCGTGGATGACGCGGGGCTCGCTGCCGACAGCACCGACTTGAGTGCGTTCTTGTCCTGCACCAGCGCCGAGCGGTCGATCGGCAACGTGCGAAGACGCACGCCCGTCGCCGCAAAAATCGCGTTGGCGAGACTGGGCATGGCCATCACCGTGCCGGTTTCGCCGATGCCACCGGGCGTTTCCTTGCTCGGTATCAGGTACACCTCGATCGGCGGCGTCTGATTGAGGCGCAGCACGCGATAGTCGTTGAAGTTGCGCTGCTCCACCGCGCCGTCCTTCAAGGTAATGCCGCTATAGAGTGCCCCGCTCCAGCCAAAAATCACGCCGCCCTCGATCTGCGCTTCGACGGTATTGGGGTTGATCACGGTGCCGCAGTCGACCACGGCCACCGCGCGCTTCAAGATCACTTCGCCCTGCGGCGTTACTTCGACATCGGTAATCACACACAGATAGCTGCCGAACGGTGCGGCCAGCGCGACGCCGCGGCCATGCCGTGCAGGCACGTTCTCGCGCCCCCAGCCGGACTTCTCGGCGGCCAGCTCCAGCACGGCTTTGGCCCGTGGGTTGTCGGCCAGGATCTCGCGCCGATACGCCATTGGGTCCTTGCCCGCCGCATGCGCCAGCTCGTCGATGAAGCTTTCAACAACGAACACGTTGTGGGTTGGTCCGACGCCGCGCCACCAGCCGATCGGTATGCCGTTGGGCATGTCGTGGCGTACCCAGTCCACGCGCATATTGGGGATCTGGTAGGGGATGTCGGCCGCGCATTCGACCAGGTCCGAATCAAGGCCGTTCTTGCCCATCGCCCCGGGAGCGAAGGTCGCCAGGATCGACGGGCCGGTGGTGCGATCCGTCCAGGCGATCGGGTGCCCTTTATCGTCGAGCGTGGCGGAGATGCGATCGTAGTAGGCCGGCCGGTAGCGATCCTGCGTGATGTCTTCTTCGCGCGTCCAGATGATCTTGACCGGATAGTCCACCGCGCGCGCAATCGCCACCGCCTGCCCGACGGAGTCTTCGAACAGGCGCCGGCCGAAGCCGCCGCCCATGTATTGGTTGTGTACCTGGATGCTCTCGGCAGGAAGGCCGGTGACCTTCATCGCCACGTCGACGCAGCGCGCCGGCACCTGCGTGCCGACCCAGATGTCGCAGCCGTCGGGGCGCACATGCACCGTGGTGTTGATCGGTTCCATCGTGGCGTGCGCCAGCAACGGCAGCTGATACGTCGCGGAGATCAGCTTGCCCTGGACCTTGTCCACCTGGCCCACCTCGCGTCCCATGATCGGCGTGCCATGCTCGGATGCGTTGGCCAGATCCTTGTACAGCTGCTCCGTGCTGTAACCGGCACCGGCGCCCTTGTTCCACTGGATGGTGAGTGCTTCGAGGCCTTGCTTGGCTGCCCAGAAATGTTCGCCGATCACCGCGACGGCGTTGTCGATCTTCACCACCTTGAGCACACCGGGTATCGCCAGTGCACGCTTATCGTCCACCGACGCCAGGGTGCCGCCGAAGGTGGGGCAGGCCCGCACGGTAGCCACCTTCATGCCGGGCACGCGGATATCGATGCCGAACGGCAGCGTGCCGTCGACCTTGGCCGGCGTATCCACGCGGCGCAGCGATTTGCCGATCAGCTGGAAGTCCTTGGGGTCCTTCAGCGTCGGCTTGGCGGGTGGCGTCACGCTCGCCGCTTCGTTGGCCAGGTCGCCGTAGCGCAGCGTGCGTCCGCTCGCCGTGTGCGTGACCACGCCGCGCGCCGCCGTGCATTGCGACGCGTCCACTTTCCAGCGTTGCGCCGCGGCCGTTACCAGCATGGCGCGTGCGGCGGCGCCGGCATCGCGCAAGGTGGTCCAACAGAAACGGATGGTGGTGGAACCACCGGTGGCCTGGTCGCCCAGCAGGGGATTGGAATAGAGCTTGCGATTGGGTGGTGCATGCTCGACGGTGATCTGGTCGAGGCCGACATCGAGTTCTTCGGCCAGCAAGGTGGCCTGCCCGGTATACGCGCCTTGGCCCATTTCGATGCAAGGCATCACCAGCTGCACGCTGCCGTCGGTATTCACGCGGACAAACGCGTTCGGCGCGAACTGTGGATGATCGGCCTCGAGGCGCGCGCCTTGTGTGTATCCCCAAACGCGGCTGGCACCGCCCAGCCACATGAAGGCCACCACCAGTCCGCCCCGCTTGATCAGCTCGCGGCGTTCCGGGTTCGGCAACTCCCATTCGTTATCTACGCGTAGCATCATGGCGAACTCTCGGCAGTCAGCAGTGAACGGAGTGGCCGAACTCAGACGATCGTTTGCGGCAGCGTCAATTGGCCGGTGGCCGCCTGTTTGATCGCGGCGCGGATGCGCACATAGGTGCCGCATCGGCAGATATTGCCGGACATGGCCGCATCGATATCCGCATCGGTGGGCGTGGGCTTTTCAGCCAGCAAGGCCGCGGCCGACATGATCTGCCCGGTCTGGCAGTATCCGCACTGCGCCACCTCGATGCCCAGCCATGCCTGTTGCACGCGCTTGCCCAGGTCGGTGGCGTTGAGTCCTTCGATGGTGGTGATCTTCTTGCCGACGGCACCGGTTACCGGCAGCACGCAGGAGCGCACGGCCTGGCCATCCAGATGCACGGTGCAGGCGCCGCATTGCGCCATGCCGCAACCGAACTTGGTGCCATTGAGTCCCAGCACATCACGCAATACCCACAGCAGCGGCATGTCCTCAGGTACGTCGACCTGGGTGTCCTGGCCGTTGATGGAAAGGACGATCATCGGGCTCTCCTTGACGAGACGAGTTCACCGTATTGGGGCAACACGCTGGACCACAGGCGGTGACAAGGTCGCGCGGCGCTTGGACTAGTTGATGTTCCTCCCGCCGAACGAAAGAACAAGTGAAGGGAGATCCTTCGATCACCCGCCACTGCACTGGCAGGCGACACCGGCCTTGACGCAGCATCCACGTGCCACGTTGCTGACTTCACGCCATGAATGTAGCCCAGGAATTCGACTCGCTCTACCGCGCCGCCAAGGCGCTGACGCTCGACCGGGGCGCGGGTGAGGCTGCCCTGGTCACCATCACCCGCACGCGCGGCTCCACCTTCCGCCGCGCCGGCGCAAGCATGCTGGTGCATCGCGACGGCAGCATGGTCTGCGAGCTTTCGGGCGGCTGCCCGCAGCGGGATATCGTGCTGCGCGCACAACGTGCCATGGACAGCGCGGAGCCGGCCCTGGTGGCCTACGGTCGCGACAGCAACTACGACGTGATGATCGAAACCGGCTGCGGCGGCGAGCTCGAAGTGCTGATCGAACCGTGGCGCGAGTCGGACGACCTGCAGTTCCTCGATGCCATTGCAGCGCTCCATGCGAGGCGCTTGCCCGGCGTCATGGCCTCGCTGTTCGCGGTGGATGGCGGCGCCATTGGACGTCGCCCGCTGCGGCTGGTGCAAGGCAGCGGAAGCCTGTGGACCAACATCGGGCAGTCGGCGCTCACCCAACAGGTTCTTGCGAGCCTGCCGCTGCAGACGCTGCCTGCAGGCAGCGCCGTCACGCGCCAGATGGACAACCAGGGCCAGCGCTACGACGCCTTGCTGGAAACGCTGCGCCCACCGCATGCGCTATTAATCGTGGGTGATAGCGCTGGTGCGAATCGGTTGGCCCAGCTCGGCCATCAACTCGGCTGGCGTACCACCCTCGTGAGTCCGCGCGAAGTCGTCGAGCAGGGCCCCGATGGCGTGCAGCGTGTCTACAAGACGCCGGCCGCCTTGATCGCGGATCTGGTGCTGGACCCGCAGACCTCGGTGGTAGTCATGACCCATCGGCTGGAACTCGACCTGGCCTATGTCGCACCCTTGCTGGACACGCCGGTGCGCTACATCGGCGTGATCGGCTCGCGGCAGCGTGCGGATCAGGTGCGCGCGGCCTTCCCGCAGTCCGACGAGAGGCTGCATGTGCCTGCCGGGCTCGATGTCGGTTCGGAGACGCCCCAGGAAATCGCACTGGCGATTGCCGCGGAGATATTGGCTTTGCGCAACGGCCGCAGCGGTGGCTCGCTGGTGCATACGCAGACGTCCATACATCCGTGAGCGCGACCATGGCCCGAACGGCAGCGGTGATACTCGCGGCGGGCGAAGCCCGTCGCTATGGCAGCCCAAAGCAACTGCTCTTCATCGATGGTGTGCCGATGGTTCGGCGCATCGCCAGCAACGCGCTTGAGGCTGGATTGCATCCGGTGATGGTGGTGGTCGGGTCACGACGCGAACCCATAGTCGCCTGCCTCGATCAGCTGGACGTCCATGCGGTGGACAACATCCATTGGGCCAGCGGCATGGGCAGTTCCATCGCAGCGGGCGTCAAGGCGCTGATGATGCAGGCGGCACGGCCGCAGTCGGTCATGGTGATGCTGGCCGACCAACCCGCCATCCGCGTCGTGGATCTTGAGCGCATGCTTGCAAGGCATGCGCAGTCGCCGGATCGCATCCTCGCCTGCCAGCACGAGGGTCGCTTCAGTCCGCCATGCATTTTCCCGTGGAGTCATGCGGGCGAGCTTGCAGTGCTGGAGACCGCACGCGGGGCGCATGCGTTGTTGGAAAGACATGCGGCCCTGGTCGATGGCGTCGATCTGCCAGCCGCGTTTTGCGATATCGATACACCCGAGGATTACGCCGCGTGGCAGGCGCATCGTGGCGTGGCTTCGATGGATGAATCCGGCTGACCTGGACGCCGGGAAACTCAGGCAGCGTGCTGGCGCGCGCTACGCGGCGGCATGCCGGTCCAGCGCTTGAATGCGCGGCGGAATTCGCGCGGATCGCTGAAGCCGATCTCCAAACCGATTTCAGCCACGCTCAGCGAGCCGCCGTGCAGCAGTTCCAGCGCGCGTTCGGCGCGCACGCGATCATGGATTTCACGGAATACACGACCGCCTTCGGCCAGCCGGCGGCGCAGCGAGCGTTCGCTCATATTGAGCATGCGCGCCACATCCGGCAGCCGAGGCTGATGGCGCAGGTGACTGCGCAGCAGGCGCTCCACCGACGCGACCACTTCTTGCTGCGGTCCTTCGATATCGTGCTGCTGGGTGCACAAGGCCAAGGCCTGTTGCGCCGTGAGCGGGTTGTGCGAGGGCAGCGGATGTTCCAGCCATTGCGCCGCGATCACCACGCGATTGTGGCGTGCGCCAAACAGCAGCTCGCACTGGAAGAAGTCCGCATAGTCCTGCACGTGCGCCGGACGCGGATAGGTCAGCTCCAGTCGCAGCGGACGGAACCCGGGGCCGGCCAATTCGCGCGCGATCGCCAGCGAGCTGGCAAACAGTTCCTCGCACAGGAACGGCAGCAGCGGCGCATCGTTGAAGCGCGGCCACACCGCCAGCGCCACTTCGCGCGCACTCACCACCTCGAAACTCACGTCGACCAGGCTGCCGCTCACCCGATGATGGGCGATGCCTACCTTCATGGCATCGCCGAAGGTGGCCGAGGTCATCATGGCCAGGCCGAGCAGGCCGAAGCTGCCCAGCGTCTCGCCGCGTCCCACCGCCAGGCCCAGGCCCGGTTCGCCAGTGGCCTGCAGCGCGCGACGGATCACCGAATGCGCCTGCCGGTAGGAAACGCGCAGGGTGGGGTCGTTCAATTGCTCGCGGGTCAGCCCCGAGCCGGCGAACCAGCCGTCGCAGCGCTGCCCGCGCGACAGGGCCAGCTGGGTCAAGTGCACCAGGATGTTCGGCGGCGTCTCGGCCACGGTATAGCGCGCGTCGGCGCCCAGTGGCGCCGCAGCGGCATCGTCGGTGACCTGGCTGACGACAGCGGACGTCATGAAACGTGGCTCCCACCCCTGAGAGCGCCGGATGATCCGGCGTGATCACTTGATCTATATCATGGCCTCGCCGCCAACGCCTTATGCAATGCACAAGGGCCGGCGCCGCCGTTGCCCGGGGAGAACGCCGATGAATACGCTTTTGCTCGCCTGCCGTCGCGCCGCCTGGCTGGCTCTGCTGCCGCTGGCCGCCTGTGCCCCCGTGCAGACCCCGACCGCCAAGGTGTCGCCCGCCAGCGCCCGTTCGGTGGCCGCCTCACTGCAGACCGCCGAGCTGCTGCCGGCCGCGCCCAAGGCCGGCACGCCCCGCTACGAAGCCGATCGCCAGATCTTCCTGGCTACCCGCAAGCTGCAGGACTCGCCGCGCTGGCAGCTGGCACAGCAGGACGTGGATTACGCCACCCCCACGCTGATGGCCGATTTCAGCTGCGCCATGGGTGTGCCGCTGGACGCGGCGCGGCTGCCCAAGCTGACCGCCTTGGTGGACGCCACCAGCAATGCGGCGGATGCCTCGACCGCGCCGGCCAAGAAGGCCAATCAGCGCCAGCGGCCGTTCCTGATCGACCAGGGCGCGACCTGCCAGTCCACCGTGCAGATTTCCCACAGCTTCGACTATCCCTCTGGCCATGCCACGCGCGGCTGGGCAGTGGGCCTGGTGCTGACCGAGCTGGCGCCCGATCGCGCGACCGAGCTGCTGCTGCGTTCCCGCTCCTACGGTGACAGCCGCGTGATCTGTGGCGTGCACAACCTCAGCGCGATCGAGGCCGGCGCGATGAACGGCGCTGCCGTGGTGGCCGTCTTGCACGCATCGCCCGCGTTCCAGGCCAGTCTTGCCGACGCCAGGCAGGAATTGGACGCCTACCGCCAGGCCAACCCCAGCACGACCAGCCCCCAGTGTTCCGCGCAGAAGGCCTTGATCGAGCCCACGCCGTACTGAGTACGCCAGGCGGCGTAAGCTGCCAACCGAGATCGCTGTCACATGCCACGGAGACGGGTGCATGGATCAGGAGGCCAGCTCGACATTCGACGTGTTGATCATCGGTGCCGGCTTGTCCGGCATCGGCATGGCATGCCACCTCGCCATCGACCATCCGCAATTGCGCGTGGCTCTGATCGAACGCCGCGCGGCCATGGGCGGCACCTGGGATCTGTTCCGCTATCCCGGCGTGCGCTCGGACTCGGACATGTTCACCTTCGGCTACGCCTTTCGCCCCTGGCATGCGCTGGATGTGATGGCCGACGGCGATGCGATACGCAACTACGTCATCGACACCGCACGCGAATACGGCGTGCACGACAAGATTCACTACGGCTTGAAAGTACTCGCATCGTCATGGTCGAGCGCCCAGCGCCAGTGGCGCGTGCAGGTGCTCGACGAGTCGCGCGGCGAAATGCGCGACTTCACCAGCCGCTTCCTCATCGTCTGCACCGGCTACTACAACTACGATCGCGGCTACCTGCCGGCGTTTCCCGGCGTGGATCGATTCCAGGGCCAGTGCGTGCATCCGCAGCAGTGGCCGCCCGGGTTGGACTATCGCGACAAGCGCGTGGTGGTGATCGGCAGCGGCGCAACGGCGGTGACGCTGGTGCCGGCGATGGCGGGAGATGCCGCCCACGTGACGATGCTGCAGCGCTCGCCCAGCTACATCCTGTCGTTGCCGCGCTACGACAAGATCTCCGCGGTGCTCCAAAGCTTTTTGCCGAACTCGCTGGTGTTTCGCATGGCGCGACGGCGGAATATTTTCCTCACCCGGCTTATCTACAAGGCCGCGCGACGCTGGCCGGAAAAAGTGCGCGCATTCCTGGTCTCCGGTGTGCGGCGCCAGTTGGGCGAGGGCGCCGACATGCGGCACTTCACGCCCGACTATCAACCGTGGGACCAGCGCTTGTGCGTGGTGCCGGACGGCGACCTGTTTGCCGCGATCAGGAGCGGCAAGGCCTCCGTCGTCACCGATGGCATCGCCACGTTCACGGAGCGCGGCATCCAGTTGGCATCGGGAGAGCATGTTGATG